>Ga0193715_1000197_pt1 | contig 16162 bp, 18 predicted proteins | sample U2m2metaG_FD_143040 | JGI IMG/M metagenome (GOLD analysis project Ga0193715, IMG submission 143040) | Soil microbial communities from a riparian zone of the East river system, Colorado, United States - U2m2 | ecosystem: Environmental > Terrestrial > Soil > Riparian zone | place: USA: East River... | reverse complement strand
GAGGCAGCCGCCTACGCTATGAGCGGTAACTGGGATGAAGTCGTAACAAGGTAGCCGTAGGGGAACCTGCGGCTGGATCACCTCCTTTCTAAGGAGAATTCATCGCCTTCGAGTCTCCAGATTCGAGGAGCGGTTGAATAGGTCGACGGCTAAATCCGCGGAGTGAATCAATTGATCACTTCCCGGACACGCCGTGAAGACTTTGGAATCGAAAGAAACCAGAGCTTCAAAGGAGATCACGGTAACGCACAATTCAGTCTTTGCTGCACATCGACTGCAATGCCGGATGACGACTCGTAAGAATCGACATCCGGCATTTTTGTTTTCCATCTACACGTCTTGCGTCCTACGCATATTCCACGCGTGGTTGAATTGTTCAGCGCGAGTGGAGCGCTAACGTGATTTATGATTTATCATTGCATTCGCTATACGATCGATCGACACAAGCTCGCGGACTTCGAAGCCTATGCTCGTAGATGGATGGAGGGTGACATTCTTCGGCGATGTGGCGCCAAGCCTCTCGGTTATTTTCTGCCGAAGAGAGGTTTGGGTGGCGCCGATAACGTCGCTCTTGCCCTTCTCGGATTTGAAAGCCTCGCTCATTACGAACAGTACCGTGCCAGACTAAGAGATGATCCGGACTCGCGGGCAAATTTGGAGGCGGCGGAAAACTCACAGTGTATTTTAACTGAAGAGCGATCGTATTTTTATCGCATTGAGTAATGGCGAGCCATGCGCATTGAAGCAAACATAGCTCCGGTCGCGGCCCTTTTTGCCGAGCCAAGTCGCGCCGCGATTATGTCCGTGCTTCTGGATGGCCGCGCCTTGCCCGCGGGTGAACTGGCAACTCTGGCTGGAGTGAGCCCGACCGCCGCGAGCGGGCATTTAACAAAACTTATCGACGGCGGACTCCTGGCGGTGCAAATAGAGGGACGGCATCGCTACTATCGACTGGCGAACACCGGCGTTGCTCAGGTGATCGAAGAACTGGCGCTGCTTACCAAAGAACCGGCGATTTTTCGCACACCGGCGGTTTCACGTGCCGCGCGAGCGTTGCGTCACGCTCGCAGTTGTTATGATCATTTGGCCGGAGAACTCGCGGTCGCCATCGCCGCTGCTCTGGAAGACCGGGGCTGGCTTGTACGCGGAGAAGGCAAACGTTACGAGTTTGGAAAAGAGGAAGGGCGAGAGTGGTTTGTCCGCCAGGGAGTCAATTTCCAAACAATCAAACCTGGTCGGTACGGTCTGGCCAGACAATGTCTCGATTGGACGGAGCGTCGCCGACATCTGGCTGGACCTGTCGGCGCGCAATTATTCAAACGTTGGTGTGAACGCGGCTGGCTCGAGCGCGATAATTGTCACGCTCGGTTGGTGAACGTCACCTCTTTGGGGCGGCGTAGCCTACGTCAGGAACTTGGCCTTACTTTCTGCAATGGTCCTACGGTCGATGATCCAATATCCAATCGGTGAGCTTTCGGCAGTTTGGATGAACTCGCAGGCAGAAAATGCTTCAATCCGGTTTTTGTCTCTTCACGTTCAGGTTCGTATCGAAGAACTTTAACGCGGCGTTCCCGATGTGCTCGTGCAGTTTCGCCCGATCCACGCCAGGGGCATCGATGCAGGCGTCGGGATAGTTGTCTCGTCCGACCTGGTCGCACTCATTGTCGAAGATCTCGTGGCCAACCGGACCGGGCAGCACTTCGAGCTGAACGTGCGGGATAAATTTCGCCGCAAACTCGGCGTTTTCCTTCGGTGGCGTTGCGGTGTCACCGGCACCGACAATGAGATAGGCTGGAATCGTCATTTGCCGAAGCCCGGCCTCATCCATGCCAAAGCCCTGAATGTCTCCGGGAGCCATCGCAAATGCCGCTTTCACCCGATTGTCGCGCACATCACGCGCGGGTTCTGCGTCAACGCGCATTTGCGCACGCAGATACGCCGGCACCACCTGGTTGTTCTTCCATGCGCGTTGGTACGCCAGAAACAGGTCGGGATTAACCTTGGCCCCTCCGATCCACAGAGCGGTAAATCCACCTTGCGAATGTCCTGCTACGCCAATCTGATTTGGATCAATGTGTGGTCCCCAAGTCTTGTCCCGAAGCAGATGAGTAATGTCGAGGCTGATATCGCGTGGTCGCTGCCAAAGCATGTTACGCACATACAGTGCGCTCGAATCAAATGTATTGGCCCGATAGTGGTAAACCATGGCGACGAGATAGCCGCGCGACGCCAGGTATTCGCCGAACCAAGCATAGCCCGAGCCGTTCCCGCCAGCCCCGTGCGAGAACACGACCAGCGGATGCTTCAGCCCATCGGCCACAATTGGTGCGTCTTTGTACAGATGTAACTTGGTGGATAAAAATAGTTTGAAAGGAGTAGCAGCGGCCTCCGGAGCAGCCGGATAGATCAACATGTAGTCCAGAGGTCTACCACCACCAGCCGACTCAACATATTCTACCTGTCTCATCCCCACAGGATACGGAGTGCTCGGCAACACGGCCTGGTCGAGAGCGTATGCAGACCATGTCACAAGACTACAATGTGTGACGACAAACCATGCAGGGATCCTAAAAAGAAACCGCGTGAACCCATGTCGTTCCAAGCAAACGGATCGCATATCCGCGTCCTCGCGATTGGCTACCTGGCAAGAGTCATTCGCCGTTTTCACGTTCTTACGTCACCTCCGGGTTGATGATTTCGCTTGGGTTTCCAATTTCTTCAAGGCCTAAAGCCGTTAGGCCAGTTGAGCTCGCGCTGGCCGCCACGAACAGCATGTTTGTTAGGCAGGCTGGGCGACAGATGTTCAGCGCTTGTCGTTCAGTTCACCTGTTCGAACGAATGAAGATCTGCTGAACTGGTGACCTATTAAGCGGCCACAAAACGGCAGGTGAATTTCGCGCTTAGCCAGCGAACCTCGCCACCGGATTTCTGCCTTCTTCAGCGTCGTGAAGGTCTACCCACGTCTGAATGTCGTCGCGATCTCCGAGGCCCGATCGGTCCTTAGCCGCCTGCAGGTCGGCGCTTCCGTCATCTCGCCAGCCACGTTTGCTCAGAAACGCATTCCAGGTCGCGATTTCCTCTTCGTTAGGTCGCCGGCCGCGCTCGAAACACCATTCGAGAATTTCCTCATCTGATCCGCCTTGGAGCGTTCGTTGGGCAAGCTCATCGTAATTTACCCCGAGAAATCTCGTGCAACGGGCGTCAAACATCGTCGGATCTTCATCGACACCAGTAAAATAGTCTGGCGGCAATTCACCCCGCGCTTTTAGCCGCATCTTGTCGAGCATTCGCGCAAAATAAATCAGGCCTTTTGTTTCAACGTGATCGCTACAAGGATTTTGAGTTTGCATAGAAAAAGCTTCTGACCCTGCGGTAAAGTGTCAACAGTCCACTCCGTACAAAGTGGCCAGACCACTTCGACCAGAGCTTGCGGTTATCACCAGTTTGCTTAAGAGCACAATTCGAACCGTGAAGAAAAACTCAGCTAAAAGGTCAGGTAAGAAGCAGCGCCGCCGCCATTCAATCATGGCTTTTGAAATGATTCGGTTGGATCGCTCTTCGGACGAACCGCTACATGAACAGCTTTACCGCCAGATTCGCGATGAATTGGTTTCGGCAACTTTCAATAGTAACTCTTCCCGGCTCCCTTCCTCTCGCGAACTTGCGATCGAACTGGGAGTATCCCGTTTCACTATAAACGTCGCTTTCTCGAGGCTTCATTCGGAGGGTTATCTTCAATCGAGAGTCGGATCGGGCACCTTTGTCGCCGAGCCTTTGCCCGAAACTTTTCTAAGTGTGCGAACTGCAAAAGTAGAACCACACATAGAACGCGCGCCCCGCCTCTCTGATCGGGTAAGAAATATTCCGGATCATCGAGCTGGAAAACAGTTCGAATTTGGAATCGCCGGTCCACCGGGCGTCACGTTCGTTCCTGCTGTTGCAGCACTGGACGAATTTCCAATCGAAATATGGGAACGACTAAGAGGAGAAGTGCTGGCGAAAAAGGGAGCTCACTTGCTCCAATATGCTTCAAGCCGTGGTGATCCCGACCTGCGCAAAGCGCTCGCAACTTATTTGTGCGATTACAGAGGTGCGCGCTGTCATCCAGACCAACTCATCATCACTGCAGGAACGCAGCAGGCAATGATGATCAGCGCAATGGCTCTCGTAAATCGAGGGGAGGTTGCTTGGATCGAGGACCCGGGTTTCTATCAGGCTCGGCGAGTTTTTGGGTTCGCGGGGGCAACCGTCGTTCCAAGACCCGTTGATCGGGAAGGGATCACGATCGCGCGACCGTCCAAACAGCGCTCACCGAAAATCATCTACGTCACTCCATCTCATCAATTCCCGCTTGGCATGACCATGAGTCTCTCGCGAAGAACGGCTTTGATCGATTTTGCGCGCACCTGCGGCGCGTACATTTTCGAGGACGACCATAACTCCGAATTTCGTTATACCGGTCCCCCACTCCCTTGCTTACAAGGGCTCGATAACGCCGGCCGTGTCATTTACGCAGGCACAATGAGTAAGATCCTCTACCCATCCTTGCGCCTGGGTTATATTCTGGCCCCGGAGCAATTGGTCGAACCGATGATCAAGATTCGCGCCGTGATGGATCAACACTCTCCCGCAATTGATCAGGCAACGCTGGCTCGATTCCTGACCGAAGGATTTTTCCTGAGTCACATTAAACGGATGCGGAAACTATATTCTGACCGAAGAGAATACTTCATCGAACAATTCAACAATTTGCTGAGTAATTACTTTACCCTGGAAATTCCGGAAGCTGGGTTGCATTTCGTTGCCTGGCTTCGACGGAAAACAGACTTGCCATTAATCACTCATGTCTGCGGTGAGATCGGTTTCAGGCCGTCGCCATTGTCGTCCTGCTTCATGAAAGCAGAGCCGGAGCCAGCGCTCACGTTCGGATTCGCGGCATGGTCACGTGCGCAGATTCGCGAAGGTCTCAGTAAGTTCGCGGCCGCGCTTAATTCGAAGTTGAACTAAATAACTCAGCCGGCAATCTGCGGGCTTTTTACGGACGGCACGCTAGCCGTCTTCAAGACTTAGGATTCTGCGACGAATCGCTGATTCTCTTCGTTGTCGTCGGTAATCGAACGCAGAACCAAAAGTAAAATGGCTCGTACAGAACCGGCGAAGTGGCTCTGGCAGAGTCGTAGGGCCAGTTTCTAAAGTGTCGCCATGAAAATTCAACAAAGGAAACAATCATGACAACACAACTTAAAACCAAAACAGCTAGCCAAATTCTTTTCATAGCGCTGATCTCTCTGTGCTCCGGAACGGTTCTGACATCGGCCTATGCACAAGACCAAACCGAGCGAAGACACCCAGTGCATTATCGAGTGTCTAGTCTCGATAGTTTGGGAGGAACCAGTGGCGCGGGAAACAGTATCAACGACCGAAGCTGGGTCGCCGGTTATTCCAGACTGGCGGGAGATCAAACTCGGCACGCTACGCTATGGCAAAAGCGAAGGCACCACTCGTTGCTCGATCTCGGCACACTCGGCGGACCAAACAGCAGTGTTACTTGGAATGTGAAAAACACCGAGGGTATCATCGTCGGTATCTCTCAAACTGCCGATTCTGAGCCGCTGGGAGAGATTTGGAGCAGTTTCGGTTTCTACAGCGGGCCTTTCAGAGCCGGGTTTATTAATCTCGGTTTTGTTTGGGAACAGAGCCAGGGCCAGATGAGGGGACTTCCCAACTTCCCTGGGGGGAACAATGGGTTTGCCACGGGAGCCAACAATCTTCGTGAGGTAGTGGGATGGGCGGAGAACGGTGTTCATGACGACGCGTGCGTCTCGCCCCAAGTGCTCCAGTTTCGGCCAGCGATGTGGAGTCTGGGTCCACCTGATGTGATCCACGAACTCCCCCTGTTTCCAGACGACACATCAGGGGCTGCTACGGCGATCAATGACAACGGACAAATCGTGGGAATTTCGGGCATTTGCGACCAAGCCGTTGGACGACATACAGCCAAACATGCCGTCCTTTGGGAAAACGGCGACCTGACTGATCTAGGAAACCTCGGGGCTGAATGGTGGAACACGCCGACTGCGATCAATGAAGATGGCGTTGTGGTAGGGTTCGCCGGCGACCCCGCGTTCGTTGAAGGCGACATACTGCACGCTTTCATCTGGACGAGGGAAGACGGCATCCAAGAACTCAAGCCCTTGCAGGGACGTACGCCCGAGCACGTGGATAGCGAAGCCTACGGTATTAATGAAGATAGCGTGGTAGTTGGTGTCTCATGCGACGCGAACGCTGTTGATTGTCGTGCCGTTATTTGGGATCACTCTGACATACCCACAGACCTCAACGAACTAAAAGGCGATTATCCTGCACATCTGGAAAGCGCGAAAGACATTAACGACAAAGGAGAAATTACAGGGAGGGCTATTACGGATCCGAATACCGGTGCGAGAACAGCGTATTTGGCGCTACCGAAGCGTGGTCATTGACCCAATGGGGCCTCGAAGAAACCAGCGTGCTCCACGATCAGGTTTTACTCACATCGACTGCAATGCCGGATGACGAGTCGCAAGCTCGACGTCCGGCATTCTCTTTAGTGCAACATGTCTCCTCAGCGTGTGAGCGGCAAGCGCAGGCGGCAGTTCCCTACGCGCCAGATTTGCCAATCCGCAATCCGCAACTAAAATCCGCAATCGGAACGGGGGCATAGCTCAGTTGGTAGAGCGCCAGCTTTGCAAGCTGGAAGTCAGGGGTTCGAATCCCCTTGCCTCCAGTCTTCGCTCGCGTCGAAGAGGCGGGTGAAGACTGTCGCGCCGTAGCTTTAGCGAAGGCGGACACTTTTGCTTTGCCACGGTAACGCGGTGAGCTACGACTCGGCAAGTCACCACATGTCTCAGTTTTTCTATGTTTACATCCTGCAGAGCGAGATCGAACCGGAAGGTTTCTACACTGGGTTGACCCAGGATTCACTGACACGATTAAGGGCTCACAATTCGGGTCGTATTCACCACTCTTCCAAATGGAAGCCATGGCGCTTGAAAACCTACATTGCGTTTTCCGATCGATCTCGCGCCGCGCAATTCGAGCGATACTTGAAATCAGCGTCTGGCCGCGCATTTACTAAAGGGCATTTGTAATTGGATGCACTAGCGGGAGCGTAATCCCCTTGCCTTCAGTCTTCGCTCGCGTAGTAGTCGCGCCGTGGCCCTGACGAAGACGGACGATCTTCGGGACGTGTGATCAGCGAACCGTGATCCGCGACCAGAAAAATCACGCGGACCGCTTGACCGATCACCGATCACTGATCACTGTTCAGTTCCGCGAAGCGGGCCTGTAGCTCAGTTGGTTAGAGCATGCGCTTGATAAGCGCAGGGTCACTGGTTCGAGCCCAGTCAGGCCCATTCCCTCTTTCGGTGATCAAAACTGAAAGTAAACAAATGGCAGCTGGCCGGTAGCGGGAAACAGCTTCAGCGCCAGAAACGCACAAACGTACGCAGGAACTTGAATGCGCGCCGGTTGAAGTGCGAGACCGTCAATAAACTGAGTGCGTTCCTGCGCCACCGCCAAAAATAGCGAAATGAAAACGAGCACGATCGTCCCAGTAGTAAGCAGGAATTGGCCGGGCATATGCTGGAACCCCAAGAGCCCACTTAACACATATCCGCTGGTCTGCAGAGTTTTGGGACGAAAGAACGCCGCACTTAGCACAAAGGACGCAAACATTAGTCCGACACTAAATGGGACGAAGTAGCGGCTTTTCATAACTCTATCAATTGCTGAACCCGTTTTTGCCCGGTCGAAAAGGCGATAGTCGATTAACAGAAGGCCGTGGTATGCCCCCCACGCTACAAATGTCCAGTTAGCGCCATGCCATAATCCCACGAGCATCATTACAACGATCATGTTGCGGTATAACACGAATCGCCCTCTTCTTTTTCTGCTGAGCGGTACGAATACATAGTCGCGTACCCATGTGGAGAGTGTTATGTGCCATCTTTGCCAAAGGTCGGGTGGATTTCTGGCCAGGAATGGGCGCGCAAAATTAAGCGGGAACTCAAAGCCCAGCAGCTTTGCACAACCGCGAGCGATGTCAGTGTAGCCGGAGAAATCAAAAAAGATCTGCATGAAGAACGCAAAACACCCCGACTACGCAGGGATCAAGCCCGCGTGTGTCGCCGGATCATTGAATATTCATTGGACACAACCGCGAATCGATCGGCGAACACCATCTTCGGCTTCACAGAACGTCTCAAGCCGCTGCGGAGACATTTGCCAATGGCGAATCCTAGGCCAGTATGATGGCGAACCTTCAAAACACCAAAATGTTAAGTTCGAGTGATCAAAACATTGGACAGTATGTTGAGCCCAAACGGGGCATCGCTCCGCAAGATATTGGAATGTATCACCGTATCGATCTTCCCGGAGTGGAGGACCGGGGATGGGTATGGGATCTCCGGGGGCACGAGGATTCATATCTTGGCAGGTACGACTTCAACGGTAAACGTGTCCTGGAATTTGGCGCCGCAAACGGGGGCCTGACATTTTGGATGGAGCAGCAAGGTGCCGAGGTGGTCGCTTTAGATCTATCTCCTGACATCGCGAGAACGTCATGGGACGTATTATTCGGACCCGAGGACAATGTGACGGAGATAAAGCGAGTTATGTCCACCAGGATCCGGGGTCTCAACAACGCCTTTTGGTACGCTCATGAATACCTCGATTCTAAGGCCAGATTACTCCATGGGACAGCTTACGACGTTCCCACTGAGATCGGTAGATTCGACGTCGTTACGCTAGGCGCAATCTTGCAACATTTGCGCGACCCACTCGGAGCGCTTGAGAATGCAATTAGCTTTACCGATCAATCGATTATTATCACCGACGCTGTTCCGGTGTTTATTCGTGACGATCTGCAACATCTCCCATTGGCATATTTCACGCCACAAGAGAGACTGCGGACACCTCACGGAGGATGGACCTGGTGGGAAGTCACGGCGGAAGTATACGTGCGGTTTCTGGAGCTCAAAGGCTGGAGAGTAATCAGCAAGGCCGTTGGTTCCTACGAACACACATCCGGGCCGCGGAAATGCTACACGATTGTGGCTGAACGCGGATAATCACCAACACTAGTTCGTGCTCGCCATTGTCGATTGGCTCAACGCGCCGTGTGGCAGGGTTGTACCACATTTCCATCGGCTCGTTTTCAATCGGCCTATTTTCGTGTTGCTCCGGCGGGTGCGTTGCTCCGAACCACTGGCGTGGCACCGCGTGCATTTCGTCTAAAGACGCATGTTGCCGCTAGGCAGAGTGGCGTACAATCGGAATGTTTATCGGTGTTGGTTCTGCCGGTGGAATTGGCGGCGGTCGCCGGTCGCCATATTCAAGCGGCAAACCTTTTTTCAAGTAACCAGCTTGCCGCTTTCCAATCAGCGTGAGGTGGCAACAAGCCTTCTGCCGCATCGAGCACAATCTTGAGCCGGCGCGCCTTGTGGCAATCTCGCGTCCGCGAGATTACGGAAAAGAACGAAGCGAATGGGTTCTTCACCGGTTTGCCCACGTGTTTTCCATTCGTTGAACGTGGAGTAAGGAATTTTCGCCAGCGAACAGGCGGTTTTTTGGTCCACGCCTTTTCGGGGTGAGCGACGATGCGTTTGGTTACACGAGCACTGAGTTTGGTTGGTCTGCCGCGTTTCATTTTGCCGTTGCTGCTTCCGTTTCGGACAGGTCCTTTAAACGCCAGTCCGTGTCGCCGCGTTCTTCTCGCGCTTTGGCTCGTGCTGTTTCTCGCCATTCACGATAGTGCACTTGCATTGCGGACCGGAGCGCTGTCAACTTCGAGTTCTTGGAGATGTTCGATACCGTGGCGAGATTGAAATTTTGGCCGCCGGTTGTCGGGAATGCGATTTTGCTGGCTAGAAGGTCAAAACTGGAAGTAAACAAACGGTGCGGGACCAGTCGCCGGGAACAATTCGAGCACGAGAAATGCGCAAACGTAGGCGGGGATTTGAATCCGCGCCGGTTGCAACGCCAAGCGGTCAATGAATTGATTACGTTCCTGGGCAACGGCGAAAAATAGAGAAATGAAAACGAGCACGATCGTCCCAGTAGTAAGTAGGAAGTCCCCGGTTACATGGTGGGAGCCAAAGAGCGCACCTAACACGTATGCGCTGCTCTGAAGAGTTTTCGCACGAAAGAAAGGCGCGCTTAACACGAAGGCTGTAAACATTGCTCCGACGCTAAACGGCACGAACCAACGCTGTTTCATCACTTTATCGACCGGTGTGCCAACTGTTGCCCGATCAAAGAGCCGATAGCCGACTAACAGAAGACCATGGTAGGCGCCCCATACCACGAATGTCCAGTTAGCTCCATGCCACAATCCCACGAGCACCATTACTACCAGCATGTTGCGGTATAACACGAAACGCCCTTTTCTTCTCCGGCTCAACGGCATGAACAAGTAATCCCGGACCCAAGTGGAAAGCGTTATATGCCACCTTTGCCAGAAGTCAGGCGGGTTTCTGGCCAAAAATGGGCGCGCGAAATTCAGCGGAAACTCAAAGCCGAGCAGTTTGGCGCAACCACGAGCGATATCGGTGTAACCAGAAAAATCGAAAAACACCTGGAAGGTAATGGCGAGACAGCCCGACCACGCAGCCAGCCAGCCCGGGTGCGCCGCCGGATCGGTGAAATATCCATCGGACACGACGGCGAATCGATCGGCGAACGAGAATAATTCCGCCTTGCACCATAATCGCCGCCGGGCGACGCCAATACTGAATTTGTGAAATGAATTGCCTGGCTCGAATGATTGGACCCGCAATCAGGTGAGGGAAGAACGCGATAAACAGCGCGTAATCGACGAAGTTTCGCACCGCCTTCATCTTCCCCCAATAGACATCGATGGTGTAGGAAAGACTGGCAAAAGTGTAAAAGCTGACGCCTACAGGGAGAATAATTTGCAAGACAACCGATGACTCCGACACGTGAAGCAACCGAGCCAGCGAGCCTGCGAAGAAATCGTAGTATTTAAAGAAGCCAAGAATACCGAGGTTCACTACGAGGCTAACAATAAGTAAAAACTTCTTGCGCCGGCCACTGGCTGTCTCCAGCAGAATTCCCAGGTAGTAGTCAACTACCGTAGAGGTAAGAATCAAGACGATGAATCGTGGATCCCACCACATGTAAAAGATATAACTCGCACCCAGAAGCAAGAACTTCCCAATGCGAAACGGGACGCTGTAAAATAGCGCCGCCACGATCAAAAAAAAGATCCAGTATTGAAAGCTGTTAAATAACATCGAATAACTCGCTTAATAGCTAGTCGGCTTTCCCAATCAGCCGGTCATTTAAACCATCGCCAATGGCTGTCCCAATACCCGAGCCGGCGTTGTTTGACGGGAAGCGATCCGCTACCGGCCATGAGCCGGAGTGAACACGCCCGTTCGAATTGGCCGACCGCAGTCGCCCTACCAACTCAGTTACCAGCGTTTCAGTAAATCGTTGCCGGCCTTTTGAATTAAGGTGGTACCCATCAAAGTAGTATTCAGGTTTTTCAAGAAAATCGAACGTATGCTCGGGAATTGAAAAGACAGTTCTTTGAGTCGTAACAGCGGGAAACAGCGCGTGAAATGTCATGGAAGCTCCTGGGAGTCCGGCAAACGGACCGCGAGGCATGGGTGTAAGGATGATCTCGGTCGAACTCCCCGAATAACGATTCAAGATTTGCTGAATCCCGTCGCGCTGCATTCTCAGGAAATCTTGCGTCTCCGATTGCGATGGCTTCGCCAAGCTGTATCTAATGGCTTCTCTTTGAGCCTCATTTAATCGCGGCGGCAAGGTTACCCGACCCGTCTTGGGATCATAGGAAGTGCCCACAATATCGTAATTGCGGCCTTTATAGAAATCGCGCGATTGAAGTCTCGTTGACACTTGCTGAAGGCTTCGAATTCGTGCGATGGGATGCGTGAGAAAATCGACAACATCGCTCTGAAATGCCGAGCCTCGCAGTATGCATGCTGTGAACGCTCCGAAGCGACCTGACCATCGCCGAAAAGCAGACGCAAAATTGAAGCAATCACCATAGCCTAAGAGCGGAGCCGCCATCGAGATTCTCAAATGGTCAGCGCTGTATGGTTCAAAGCCGATACCATAGGGTACCACAATCGCCCGGTAACGGCGTGTGGTAGGATCGACCTCTCGCAGTATATAGTGCCATATATTCACAGCGGAAGCTCCTTCCGCGAGATTCACAAACTTGTAGCCGGCGACAGAGCTGAGCTGGTCAGCAACCGCAGCAGAGAATCCCTCGGCTATTCGCGAATCTCCCAAAACCAGCACCTCCTTGAGGCCCGATGAAGCGCGATCCCTTTCAGCTCTCGTGATCGCTACCGTCCGGCCCGCGTAAGAATCTGGCGCTAGAATTGAAGTGTACAGGCGCGTATGAAATACCAAACCATCTAAACAGATGAACGCCGCGGTACCGAGTAACAGATTTCGCGCAACGTGAAGTGGATAAGGCGAGGTAGTCGGTTCAAGCGGAAATTTCGTCCGCACCGGTCCTGTGGAGCTCAAGTAAAGCGCGGCATATAAAACTGCGAGGAGCGAGGCAAACAGCAGCCAGCGTAGCTGACGGTGCGGAAATTCTGTTCCTTGAGAAGGAGTTTCGGGTTCTCTGGCGACGCCGGAAACGGTTACTGTGGCGAGTAATGTCCGCCGTTCGGCGTCTCCGTAGAGATCGAAAACATAATTGCCCCTCCGAATCCATGAGATAACGCGGCTACCTTCGTTGCCTGTAGCAATAAGAACAGGCGGCCGACCGTTTGCGGTGACGAAAACAAAACCCTTCGATCCATTGCCGGTATTCCAGGCAATATCAGTACTCGCGGAATCATCACTGACCTTAACGGTCTCTGGCGTGGCTGTAATCCTCGCCGTTCCTCCAACCTCGATGCCTCTTCTGCCCTCTTGCGTGACGCTTCCGGCGGTACATGGCGATGCCAAACAGACAACAAGCCCCATCCCTATCGCAGAGAATACGGCGCAGAGATTTGCCACGAACCAAGGTTTGACCGTGGCAAACAATGACGAAGAATTGCTGGTAGTCCTTTCAATCATGAGGCGAACATTAGGGTTTCCAAGTGCAACGCCGCTGGTGACGTTTCAACGCGCCATCTGATCTGGTACGATTGGCTCTTCCAAAGGAGCACATCGGAAAACCTGAAGTGAGGACGCGAACAGATGTAATCCTTCAACTGCAATCGGCATTCACGCTGATTATTTCATTAACTCCCTGAGAAAGGCAAGTCACAGGAAAGCGGCGTCTTCGAAATCATGCTTGCACGCCTATGGGGGCCAAGACGCCTCTTCGAGCCTGATTGAACGAGTCATCCCAAATAGCGCGCCGATTAGCAGCCCGACAATCGCGCCGGCACTGTCGATCATAACATCCGTGGCCGCAGCGTCACGGGACGCCACAAACGTTTGGTGAAATTCGTCAGTGACAGCCACGAACAGGCACACGCCCCAGATACTCACATAGAGAATTGGTATCGACCGCTTGGAATTCGGCATCAGAGTCGCAGCGCGAAGCAAAAGCAGCGCCAGAATAGCGTACTCGCCCACGTGCGTGCACTTCCGAACGATGAAGTGAATTGACGCGAGCGTCTCCGCCGAAATGTCGGGTTTGAGCCAGCGCAAAAACGGGACAATGAATCGCGACGTGTGCTCGGCCGACATCAGATCGGTCGAGCCAAGGAAAATCACGCCAATCCATACCATCACAGGCAACCAGTTCTTTAAAAAGCGTCGCATTTGTTCGTAGGGCATTCGTGTCCGATGCCAATTAAATAAATGGCGTTTCGCAGAAACTCCCTACAAATTTACCAATCTGAAATCCGCAATCCGCAATAAGTCGGCCGCCCGCGGCGGACAATCTGCAGCCAAGGCCGGTCCGGTTCGGACTCCCCTCACCTTCGAGGCCATTTTCGTGGAACGCGTGTGGGGCGGCCGGCGTCTTGAATCTGAGTTCGGCAAAAATTTGCCGCCGCAAAGACCGATCGGGGAATCATGGGAAATAGTAGACCGCCCCGAAGCACAGAGCGTTGTGCGCAACGGACCGCTGCGCGGGAAAACTTTGCATGAACTGTGGACTCAATATCGGGAGGAAATCTTCGGAGACGTTCCCGATTCTCCACGTTTTCCACTCTTACTGAAGCTTCTTGATGCTCACGAAAAACTTTCATTACAAGTACATCCGCCTGCAAAGTTTGCTGAGAGATTGGGAGGCGAACCGAAAACCGAATTTTGGTACGTGGCAGCAGCTGATCCCGGTGCTGAGGTTTATCTCGGATTTGGTGAATCGATCACGCGAGATCAGTTCGAGAAGGCGCTCCGCGAAGGTACAGCGGCCGATCACGTTCACAAAATCCTCGTCAAAACAGGCGACGCCGCCTTCCTCCCGGCAGGCCGTCTTCACGCTCTGGGCGCCGGCAATTTGCTCATCGAGATCCAGCAGAATAGCGACACCACTTATCGCGTATTCGATTGGAACCGCAGGGACGACACGGGCAAGCAGCGTCAGTTACACATCGATCAGGCGCTGCAATGCATCGATTTTAGTGATGTTCGACCGCGATTAGTGCAACCCGAAGGTGAACTGCTGCTGCGTCACAACTTGTTCGAGATCCGGAAGTGGGATCTCCATTCACCGCGAGAGATCGCCTCTCGCGGGCAGTTCGCAATCGCTTGTTGCCTCACCGGCTCTGCGCGCTGTGCTGGCGTCGATCTTGGACCCGGGGAATTTTTCCTCATTCCAGCTTCGCTGCGCGACAGGCAACTCAAGCCGATCAGCAATGAGGCAAGCCTCTTGCTGATCACGATTCCAAAGCTGTAGGGCTTAAACCTGAATCCAAATACGCCGCGCGATCTCGTGATTTTTGACCGGAATTGTATTCATTTTTTGCGGCTGCTTGGATTCTTCTCGCACGTTTGAGGCAATGAAAGTACCGGCTCCGCACAACGAGAAGCACAGCAAAACGATCGCGATTTTCAGGGTCCGGGGCATGAAGCGGCTTCAATTTTTGCCTTCACTCGAGAGCTTCTCCCAATCGCCGCAAGTAAGTAAAGCTATAAATTCCAGTACTGTGTCCGTCGGCCCACCGCGGCTGCAATGCGTAACCGCCTACGAGGTCGAAACTGACGAGCTGAAAACTGGTATGCGTATACGTTACCTGTGGCCGCAAAATATGACCGAGCACGTCTGGTTCGCCACCACATCCTGCACAAGGACACGCACGTCGCAGCATCTCTAGCTTGAAAAACGATTCCGTCCCGTCATTCCAGGATATGGCAAGCTCATCTCCTATCTGCTGAATGTTTGTGGGTTCGAGGCGCATCAATCCTTCTTCTGCCCTTTAGGTCGCTCGCCGAAAATCGCCGTGCCCACGCGCACGAGAGTCGCGCCTTCCTCGACCGCGATCGAAAAATCCTGCGTCATTCCCATGGAAAGATGCGGAAATTTCACATCGAATTCTTTTTCGAGCGAATTGCGCAATTCGCGCAGCTGCACAAAGAATTTCCGGGAGCCTTCGGCTTCTTCCGCGAGCGGCGGAATACACATTAGTCCCTCGATCGACAATCGTGGTAGCTCCAGGAGAGATCCTATTTCGGCGTTTAGAGTTTCAGCCTTAAAACCAAATTTGGTCCCCTCGCCCGCCACATTTACTTCCAGTAACACGCGCGGATGTTCCCCCTGCTCTGCAGCGATGCGGTCCATTTCCAGCGCCAGCACAAGCGAATCGACTCCGTGAAAAAGTTCGAACAATGGCAGTGCTTGCCGGATTTTGTTTTTCTGGAGATGTCCTACGAAATGCCAGCGCAAGTTTGACGGCAGCTCTGGAATTTTCGCGCGGGCTTCCTGGACCCTGCTTTCGCCGAAAAGTGTTTGCCCGGCCTCGACTGCCTCGCGTACTTGCTCGGCTGGGTGCGTTTTCGTGATCGCCACGAGCTCAATTTCATTTACCGGCCGATCAGTTTTTGCGGCTGCTTTCGCTATTTGGTCGCGAACGCGCTCAAGATTTTCGGCAATCGAGCCCATGCAGAATTGTAGAACAGGCGCTTCGTCTGCCAATGAAAATCAAGAAAAGAACGGTTTCACTTCGCGTAAATT
>Ga0193715_1000192_pt1 | contig 16358 bp, 12 predicted proteins | sample U2m2metaG_FD_143040 | JGI IMG/M metagenome (GOLD analysis project Ga0193715, IMG submission 143040) | Soil microbial communities from a riparian zone of the East river system, Colorado, United States - U2m2 | ecosystem: Environmental > Terrestrial > Soil > Riparian zone | place: USA: East River... | reverse complement strand
CCACCCGCTTCCCTGACCCAGCTCGCGCACGTCCAGCTCCGCCAGCGTAATGGTCGTGAGGGGAACGAACATCATTCCCAGTCCCAGACCGCGCATGATGAGCGGCAAGAAGAAATCGCTGCTACCACTCTCACCCGTTATTCGCGAGAGCTTGATCATGGCTCCGGCGAAGAGCAGAGCGCCAATGGCGATCAGGATGCGCGCGTCGAACTTGTTGGTGAGCCGGCCGACGATCGCCATCGAGACCGCGGTCGCAAATGCGCCCGGCAACAGGAGAATGCCCGTTTGTTCCGCGGTCATTCTCAGGTTGCCCTGCAAAAAAACGGGAAGGGTGAACACCGAGGCGAAGAGCCCCACTCCCATCACGACGCCGAGAAGGGTTCCGACCCACATCTGGCGGTGACGCAGAACGCGGAAGTCGATCACGGGTTGATCGGTGGTGAGCTCCCGCCAAACGAGCGCCGCACCGGCCACAGCCGCCGTCACCGCCAGCGTAATCATGAACCGCGACTCGAACCAGTCGTCCCGCTGGCCGTACTCGAGCAGGTACTGCAGCGATCCTACGCACATCACAAGGAGTGCAATTCCGATGTAGTCGATCGATGAGGGACGCCGCTGGTACTCCGGGTCGTGCACGTACCCGATGATCATCGACGTGGCGAGAATGCCGACAGGAATGTTGATGTAAAAGATCCACGGCCAGCCGTAGTTGTCGGTGAGCCAACCGCCCAGCGTGGGACCGATCGTCGGACCGACCATGACACCAAGCCCGAACAGCGCCATGGCGGTGCCCGCTTCCTTTTTCGGAAACGATTCGAATAACACCGCCTGCGAGACGGTCATCAGCGCGCCGCCGCCCAGTCCCTGAATGATTCTCCAGAACACCAGGGCGGCGAGGGAGTGAGAGGCTCCACAGAGCAGGCTCGCGACGGTGAAGATGATGATCGAGCCAACGAAGTACCGCTTGCGTCCGAAGAATTCGCCGAGCCAGCCCGTGAGCGGAATGATGATGACGCTGGCGAGTATGTATCCGGTGGAGACCCAGGCGATCTCGTCGAGGCTCGCGCCGAGGTTCCCCATCATGTCCGGGAGGGCGACGTTGACGATCGAGCTGTCGATGACCTGCATCAGCGCCGCGAGCACAACGGCGAAGGCGATCAGGTATTTGTGCTCGACGCCTTCTGGCGGCGCCGCTAGTGGCTCGGTGAGCGGCTCGTCGGAGTCGGTCGCTTCGATTGTGGTAGCGGCAGTCATGGGTCAGGGAATCACACGCAATTCCCCGTCCCGCCAAACTACATCACGGCTCTCGTTCGGCTGAATCGAGTCGCGATTGCCGCGCTGTTGCGGAATCCGCCGACGTCATCGCTCTCTTCACTGCTTTCGCGCCCGGAATCGTGGAGGCGCCGAGTATGCTGTCCTTCTCCCGCTGGGTGAGATCGCGCTTCGTCTCAGTCTCGCCCTTGCCGCAGGCGGTCGCACAGATTGCGACCGCCGCGATCACGAATCCAAGTGTGCGTAGCGACACAAATCCTCCGATTACATAAGGGTATTCCCCGAGAGAATAACAACTAAGCAGGCGCCCCTGCTGTGCCACCCGCCGAAATCTGTGCGCCACCCGCGCGCGGTTTGAATAGCAATGCAAACAGAATGAACACCACCAGCGCACCGACCGACGGAACCAGCCAGATCGCGTGCCAATCGTGGGTCACCTTCAGGCACTCGTGCGCAGCCGCAGCAGCGTCGCTACACGCCTCATTGGGAAGAGCGTAGCGATTCACCACCGCGCCGGACACGAACGCACCGATGAAATAGCCGAGTCCGTTGGTGACGAAGTTGATGAGTCCCTGCGCTGCCGCGCGGATCTTCTCACCCGCGCGCTGATCGGTGTAAATCTGGCCGGCGACGAAGAAGAAATCGTAGCAGACGCCGTGCAGGAGAATGCCGAGGTAGATGAGAACCATCACCGGACCAACCGCACCCATTCCGAAGGCGAAATAGCGAATCGCCCACGCCGCCATACCGACGAGCATGATGATCTTGATGCCAAACCTTCGCAGAGCGAATGGCAGCATCAGCATGAAGAATATCTCGGACCACTGTCCAAGTGTCTGGATGAAGGCAGGACTGGGCGCCCCGACTTCGTTGAGAAATGGATTCGCGAACGTGTAGTAGAACTGGAGCGGTATGCAAAGGAGGAACGATCCCGCCACGAAGATGAAAAAGTCGCGGTTCTTGAGCAGCGCCAGCGCGTCGAGCCCGAGCGCATCGTGCACGCTGAAGCTCGAGCCAGCCGCTTTCGGCGGAGTATGCGGGAGCGCGAGAGAGTACGCGGCCATGATTATCGACGCGCCGGCTGCGAGTCGCATCGGCAGAACGAGCGCGTCGGCGTGAAACACCGCTCCCACCAGAGTTCCCGCCACGATCCACCCGATGGTTCCAAGAACCCGAATGAACGGGAAATCACGACCGGGATCGCGCACGTGGTGAAAGGAGATCGAGTTCGTGAGAGACAGCGTCGGCATGTAGCAAAGCGCGTACAGAATGAGAAGCGGGTAGAAGGTGCCGAACGTCGTCTGCATCGAGACGAGATACATCACGACGCCGCCGATCAGATGCAGCACGGCAAGCAGCTTTTCGCTGGAGAAATAGCGGTCGGCAACAACGCCCATGAAGAAGGGCGACACCAGCGCTGCGATCGCGGTTGCTCCGTAAGCGAGGCCTATCTGCCGATCGGTGAAGTGAAGCGTTTGTCCGAGATACGTTCCCATCGTGACGAACCACACCCCCCAGATGAAATACTGGAGGAACATCATGGCTGAGAGCCGCACGCGGACACTGCTCATTTGATCTCCCGAATTCGGACGTTGCGAATGGACAGCGCTCCATCGTGGTCACCCTGGATGGCGATATAACCCTGCTTGGCCCGCCCATAGTTCGGGTACGCGACGAACTTGCTCGCTTTGACCTTGGCTTCCCAATCCGAGCTGCCGATCTCGTACTCGAGCAGCTTTTGCCCGTTCAGCCAGTGCTGCACCGTGTTCCCGTTGACGACGATCAAGGTGGAGTTCCACTGGTCAGCGGGCTTGACGACTCCAGCGGGCGACGGGTAGAGCCCATAGTCCGCGCCCGCGGACGTCAAACGGCTCTTTCCATCCGGATGCCCAGCGTCGTCCAGAAGCTGGTACTCCGGCGCGCTCCAGTAGATGTGGTCGTATTCCTCGGTGCCACGGTAGAAGATTCCGGCGTTCCCGCCCGGTGAGAGCTTCCAGTCGAGCGCGAGCTGAAAGTTTCCGAACTGGTCCCGCGTCTGGATGTCCTCGACCGAGCCACTCTTGGTCAGAACGCCATCGACGATCTTCCAGCCCGTGGGAAATGTCTGCGACTTGTATCCTCGCCACGCCGAAGTGCTGGTGCCATCGAAGAGCGGGCGCCAGCCGGCGGCCCGTTGCGCCGCGCTCACCGCCGTGGCGCCAGCCGTTGAGCTCGCCGTGGTGTCAGGCACACTGTTTTGAACCGGTGCGCAGCCCACGGCGAGCAGTGACAGCTGAGAGATGATCGCCGCGCGCGCGGCAGCTCCATGCATCATGGATTCCTCGTGATGGATGATTCAGACTGCCCAACCGGCGCGATACTCTCGCGTCAGGTACTGATTCGCATCGGGAATGTTGGTCACCAGCATTTTTTCGCCGTCGTAGAGAATCTTTCTGCCTTGTCCCGTCCGCAATGCCACGATCCCGAGCAGCATTGTCTCGGTCAGCTGCGCGGCGTACTCGAGCGGAGAGCTGGACTTGGTCTCGCCCTTGATCGCCTTCACCCAGTTCATCTCGTGACTCCAGGAAATTCGGGCGTAGGTCTTGGGCACGAGCGAGGCATCTTCCGTGAGCGAAACTGGGAACAGCCGCGGATTCCGGCCGTAGGTATCGTGCATCAGTATTCCCTTCTCGCCGATGAAGATCACCCCGCCTTCGCTCTTCAACGTCACATCGTCGGGGAGTACGTCTGGCCGAGGAGGATAGAGCCCGCCGTCGTACCAATTGAGCTTGACGGGAGGCTGTGCCCCGCGCGCCGGAAACTGGTAGTGCACCGCGGTAGCAACGGGATACGAGACCGGCTTGTTGTATCCGCGCGCTTCGCGCGATCCTGCCGCCGCCTTTGGATCGGGCGGGATCGGCATCGTTCCCCACTGCGTCGATGTCGCCTCGATGCTCGTGGGATAGGTGAGGCCCAGTGCCCAGAACGGGTGGTCTATGAGATGCGCGCCCATGTCGCCGAGCGCGCCTACGCCGAAGGCGAGCCAACCGCGCCAGTTGAATGGGTGATAGATCGGGTGATACGGCACGTCCTCGGCGACCGGCCCGACGTAGAGGTCCCAGTGCAGACCCGGTGGCACCGGATAGGAGCCCATCGACGACGCTAGCAGCTGATTCACGTAACCGAAGCTGTACGGATTTCCGAACGGACTCGGTGGGGGCGGAGGTGCCGCGGAGCCGGTCGGACGCGGAACACCCTGCGGCCAGTAGACAACCGGACGATTCGTCCAGACGTGGACATCTCGCACCGGACCGATGACCCCGGCCTGAATCCATTCGTTGACAAGGCGCGCTCCCTCGCTCGAGTGACCCTGATTTCCCATCTGCGTGACGATCTTCGGATTGGAGAGCGCGAGATCGCGCAGCACCCGCGCTTCGTGCACGGAATACGTGAGCGGCTTCTGCACGTACACGTGCTTGCCGTTCTGCATCGCCGCCTTGGCGACGACGGCGTGGAGGTGATCCGGCGTCGCGATGACGACCCCATCTATGTCTTTCTGCTTGTCGAGCATCTCGCGGAAGTCCGAGTAGCGCGCGGCCTTGTCGAACTTCTGCTTCAGCGTGATCCCTTCCGGCCTGTCCTTCTTCTCATCGTCCTTCAGCTTTTCGGCGACCTGCTTCTCGGAAAAAGCGAAATCGACATCGGCGAAGGCTACGAGATTCTCCGTCTTTGCCAGCTCGAGCGCGTTCTCCGAGCCCATTCCTCCGAATCCGACCACCGCGAAATTGATGGTGTCGCTTGGTGCCTGGTATCCAACTCCGCCCAGAACGTGCCGCGGCACGATCATGACGCCGAGCCCGATCTTGCCGGCGTCCGCGACGAACTCGCGCCGCGTGACCTTCTTGTCGTTCATGAAATGCGTTCTCCCGTTTGTCGTGTCTCGTCCACTGGCCGCGATCAGTACCTCACGGCGTGCAGGTACTGATAGCTGTTACGGATCGTGGCGATGGGATCGGCGGGCTGGTCATGCTCCACGAAGTAATGCTTGATCCCGGCCTTGTCGCTTTGGGCAAAGATCTTTGGGAAGTCGATCGTGCCCTTGCCGACATCGACCATCTTGTTATCGGGCGGACCCGCGGAATCCTTCACGTGCACCATCGCGAAACGCTTGGGATGGCGATTGAAGAAGTCGATCGGATCGCCGCCACCGAATACGACCCAGTACAGGTCCATCTCGAAGTCGACCAGCGACGGGTCCGTCCTGTCGAGCATCATGTCCAGAGGCCGCACACCATTCACTGGTCTGATCTCGAAATCATGGTTGTGGTAGGCGAGCCGAAGTCCTGCCGCCTTCGCCTGTGGGCCCAGCCTGTTGAGGAGATCGATGATTCGATTCCAGTCGTCCACAGTTTTGCGCCGCTCCTCCGGGATATACGGCACCGTCGCCCACTGATGCCCAATCGCCTTTGCGTCGGCGAAGGCCTTGACGGGATCCTTCTCCAGAATGTCGAGCCCGATATGAGATGACGGCGAAGTCAGTCCATTCTGCTTGAGCAGCGCGCGAATCTGCGCCGGTGACCGCCCGAAGTATCCAGCAAATTCCACTTCCTTGTAACCGATCTGGGCGACCTTACGGAGCGTGCCCGGCAAATCCGCTTTCATCAAGTCGCGAACGGTGTAGAGCTGGAGACCAACTTTTTTGAGCTTTCGTTTCGGCGCCAGGAGAACTCCATTGGCGAGGGCATCGCGGCTCGCGAGTCCGAAGGCGGCGACTCCGAGCGTCGCGAGGAAGTTGCGGCGGGTTGGCATTGTCAGAGGGCTCGAGTGAAGTCCCCGCTAGTATGGAGAACCGCTGCACGCTCCGCAATGAACCACGTTGAGCGGGCGCTCAACTCTCGGCTGTTTTTTCAGACTCAGGCCGGTTGCTCGTTGCCTCCACATCGTCGCTCCGTCGTGACGGCAGAGAAAACGCAAATACGCTTCCCTCTCCCTCGGGGAATTCTGCCCACGCCCGTCCGCCGATCGACTCCACTGTTTCACGCACGATGCTGAGGCCGAGCCCGCTCCCGTCCGCGCCGGTCACCGTGTCGGCGTGCGCGCGGTAATACTCTCCAAAAAGCTGTTCCCGCTTGTCAGCAGGAACCCCGATGCCGTTGTCGGTAACGCGAATGACTACTTCCCTGTCCCGCTCTGTGTCCGGTCCCTCTACGGCTGCGTCAATGGTGACCCAGCGTTCGCCCTTGTTGCTGTCGGAGTACTTGATGCCATTCGACAGGTAGTTCATCAGGCATAGCTCCACTGTCGCCGCATCCACTTCAATGCCGGGAAGATCGTCAGCGATTCGTACTTCGACACCTTTGGCCTTGGCCGCCGCTTCCAGCTCCCGAATCGCCTCATTCGCCGCTTCGGGCAACAGAACGTGGCGGCCATGCCTGGCGTCCATCCCCGTTCTGGACAGCGATTCCAGATTGGCCAGCACTCGCTTGAGACTCTCCGCGTTCTTGGCGATGATCGCGTCGAATTCCTTCCGCTCTGCTTCGTCGGTCCACGACTCCCCGAGCATCGACGAGGCATTCGCGATCGCGTTGACGTTGTTTTTGAGCTCGTGGGCGACGGTGCGATTGAACTTGCGGAGCCGATTCTCGCGCTCGTTGATCTGCGCCGCCGACAATCGCAGGTAATGACTCATCGTCGCCTGCCGAATTAGCTCGATCGCCTGGAACACCCGCTGCCAGCAGGCGAGAAAGTCACGCCGCGGATAGTTGTCGCGGATCTGTTCGGCGGTTGATGTCAGGAAGTCGAAGATGATCTCGCCGAGCATCTCGTACTCCTTGAGAAGCTCGTAGGCATCGAATCCCTGGGCGTGGCGGAGCGCGCCGAGCTCCATCGCTTTGGCGACCACGGGGGCTTTGCCATCGATATCCCTCTCCGGGCGTTTCAGGTATCCCGCGATTCCCTCGATCAGGAGCGGCACGTGGTTGAGGAGCTCGTGCGTTGGGAATACCCGCTTCGTGGAGATCGCCACCCGCGCGCTGATGCGGTCGAGCCACTGCGTCACCAGCGCTTGCTTCGCCGAGCGCAGGCTGTCGGAGAGGGTTTTTGCAAGTTCGACCGGGTACGCGAACGAATCAACTGCCAACTTGGTCCTCCGGAATTCGTGTGATTCCTCGAATTGTGTAAAGCAAAAACAATTCTCAACTGAAGACTACCTGCTTGGGGCCGTCGGCCGAGCCGGCCGGTGGCTACGGGCCAGCGACTAATTCACATGATTGCAGCCCGTGGCCTCAAGCGGGCCCGCCGATAGCCCCGGCAGGTAGTCTTCAGTTAGCAGTTATGTCAGCGGCCGGTCAGCTCGACCCGCGTGTAGACGAACCGCCCGTTGTAGCCGAACGGCGACGCCGGCGGCCAGGGGAAGATGTCGAAGCCGTTGTTCTCACTCATGCGGTCCGGATAGGTGTCGAAGATATTTCGCCCGCCAACGGAGACCTTGAATCCGAGGACTGGCGTGAACCCGAGCTCGGCGTCAACGAGACCTTTGCCATTGTAGTTCTGGACATCGCTCCCGCTGTAGCTGTAGAGCGAAGACGTGTACTTGCCGTAGTATGAGTACCGCGCGAGCGCATTCCACGCGTCACGCTTGAACTGACCAGTCACGGTGCTTCGCCAGGCTGGCCGCTCCTTCGTGATCGCCAATAGCCCGCCCTCGTCGTACTTGTTGACCAAGGTTGCCCCCGTGCCCTCAAGCTCTGGCGGGAGAGGAATGTTGTCCTCGTTCGGAATCGTCGTGCGCGTAAAGTTGAAGACGGCGTTGAGGCCCGCCGTTCCTCCCATCGCAGCAACAGTGTAGTCGCCCGTTATGTCGAGGCCGCGAGTCCGGGTGTTGATCGCGTTGGTGAAGAACTGCGCAGTCGTGGCGCGCGAGCCGATGTTGGTGAGTATGTGGCCGATGCTGTCGGTCCCGGTTCCATCGCCCAGAAAGCCCGTGATCGTAATTCGATCGTCAATGGCGATGTAGTAGAAGTCGCTTGTGAATGTCAGGTTGTCGACGGGGGTCGTGGCAAACCCGGCGCTGAAGTTAATCGACGACTCAGGTTTCAGCGGTTGCGCGCCGAGTGCACGCGCTTCGCGCGAGTTCACCGGGAAGATGCCGATGTCGAACGCCACTGGATTGCCCGTGGTCGGATCAGCCTGGAAGTTGGTGACCACGCTCGAGTAGTAGCTCTGGTTGAGCGATGGTGCGCGAAAGCCCGTGCTGATTGCAGAGCGAAGAGTTAGCCGCTGCGTCGGCTGGAGCCGCATCGCCAGCTTGCCGGTGAGCTTGTTGCCGAAGTCGCTGTAGTGCTCGAAGCGAGCTGCGACATTCGCCAGCAGCTTCGGCACGAGATCACCCTCGAGCTCGGCGTAAACGCCCACGTTGCTCCGGTCCGCATTCACCGCGTCTGCCGGCCGGAAACCGGGAAAGACTTGAGAGCCGGATGGCGCCTCGCCTCCATCCTGGGCTGGGTAGAATCCGTTGACGTAAGAGGCCAGCTCTCCCGCGCCAATCTGATAGCGCTCTTTACGGAACGCCGCGCCAAGCGCAAGGTTCACCGGGGATGCGAGTCCCATGGCATACTCATGGCTGGCGTCGAGACTGAGAATCGCCTCGGTGTATTTCAGCTCACCCGCAAAGATATTCTTCTTGTTGGGAATCCCCGGGTCGTCACCATTGCCGAGGACTCCGTCGGGGCCAGGCGCACATGCCGTCACGAGGCACGGCCCGAGTGACGTGTTGAGCGTGTTCTCGAGATCGTACTTGAATCCGTTGTGTCCGACTGTCCCGCCGAGGTCGTACGACCAGCCAGACATCAACCCGCGAACGCCACCCGAGCCGGAGAAATCCAAGACGTCGGGTGCGAACTTCGGAAGAAACCCGTTCGGGTAAATGGCCGGCCAGTTCTTCCGGTCGGATGGAGCTCTGAAGTATCCGAAGCCGGCGCCTTGACGGAAGCTGTAGCCACCATTCGCGTACACGCCGGCAGACGGATTGGCTGGATTAAACGGGAAGCTGGCGCTGGCGAAGGTCATGAAATCCTTCGACGCACCGTCTCCCCAATGGTGGTCGGGCATGCCGATGGCGTTGTTCTTGGCGACGAGGTTGCCGTTGACCACTTCGTCAGCGTCACCGGCGACGAACATGTCGACCGGATCTGGGCCGGCGCGGTTTGTCGGTTGTCGATCGCGGTACTCCGCGAATAAACCGAGCGACCCGCGACCAAGTGGAATTCCCCAGCCGGCGTTGACGTCAACGGTGCGGCCGTCGTGCGGATACGCCGGTCGCGACCCGCCGGATTCCGGGAGCGCGGCGGGGTTTTCCTTGCTCGTCATGTATTGGCCGAGGTCCGCGCTGATGAATGGCGAGAAGACTCCCTCCCTCAGCACGACGTTCACGACACCGGCAATCGCATCAGAGCCGTATTGCGCGGCGGCTCCATCGCGCAGAATCTCGAGGCGGCTGATTGCGCCGGCGGGAATTGCGTTCATATCGACGCCGCTCGAGCCCGCCCCCTGTCCGGCGCCGTAGTAGTGAATCAAAGCAGTGTGGTGCCGGCGCTTGCCGTTGAGCAGGACCAGCGTATGGTCGGCGCTCAAGCCACGCATCGTGAAGGGCCGGACGATCTCGGTTGCATCGGAGACGCTCTGCCGCGGGAAGTTGACCGACGGCGCGAGCTGCGAAAGAATCTGTGAAGTCTCGGTGGTGCCCTGAGCCTGAATCTGCTCGGATGTGAATACGTCGACCGGGACCGCGAGCTCGTCGGCCGCAGTGTGCCGGGCTCGCGAACCGATCACGACCTCGGCGAGGGAAATCGCGGTGTGTCGGACCAAGAAATCCCGCTCCACTACCTGGTTCTCGACGACGACTACCGATATTGCCGGAGTGACGTATCCGAGCCGTCGCACCCGAACGGTGTAGGTGCCGGCCGGTACGCGTGAGATCGTGTACTCCCCGTTGTCTCTCGTTGTAGCTCGTTGTCCACCTGGATCGAGGACCACGACCGCCTGGGCAACCGGAAGTCCGGTGGAGTCAGCGACCCGGCCGCGAACGGTGCCGCCCTGACCAGCGGCCACAGTGGGAGAGCACAGGACTGTAAGGAAGGAGATGACGAAGGCGATCAACAGCTTTGGGCGTCGCATAGTGCCTCGGGATGAGAGCAGTGTCGCGAACAGCGAAAAAACCTTACGCCTCATTCGATCGTTGTGCAAGTTAGGCTCGGCACCGGCGAGCGGGCGTGCCGCTCACGGGTCTCAACTCTCGGAGGATGAATGACAAAACTGTCGTACGCTGCTGGAGCTGTCGCGGCCGTCACCTTCCTGGCATGCGCGGTCGAAAAGAAGCCACCAGTCCCCGAAAGTGCCAAGGCGGTGGCGCAAGCGTACGTGGATGCCTGGAACCGGCACGATTCGGTGGCGGTCGACAGTCTTCTCGCCCCCGATGGACTTCACGAAGATCTGTCGCAAAACGTTCATGCACAGGGACGGGCCCAGGTCGCCGATTTCCTCCGGAAGACGCTCAGGGTCGAGCCGGACTTCAAATGGCAGGTTACGAACGTCATCGAGGAAGGCCGTTACGTGGCGCTGGAATGGACCTGGAACGCCAGCTATACGGGACCGGGTCCCGATGGCAAGTCGGTCACGAACAGACGAATTTCCGGCAGAGGTGCTTCATTCGCCGACGTCGAGAATCGGAAAATCAAACGATTCTCGGATTACTTCGACGCTGCGAGCTTTTTTCGTTAACCGCCTGAATCACGCGTCTAAGGAGCCGCGCTCGAAAATCTCGTAGCGTTTTACCTACCACAATCGTCCTGTTGACGAATCCTCAACAGAGACCGGGTAAATATGCGCACTAGACACATTCTTTCGATTTCGATTCTTTCCGTGGCCGTGCTCGCCTCCGGCTGCTCACGCCACAAATCAGCGTCCGCGGTACCGACGCCCAACAGAGCCGGCGATCAGGCTGCCAGAGACGCGGGCGAGCGGGAAGCCGCGAAGCTCCGCGAGGAGTCCGATCGTGCCGAAGCTGCCCAGCGTCTGGCGGCTGAACGTGCGGCGGGCGACCGCGAGCTGAACAGAGCCACGCTGTCGACGCCGGTTCAATTCGAGTTCGACCGCGCCACAATCAGCGACGAAGGAATACGCCTTCTCGATCAGAAGGTCGAAATTCTTCAGAAGAACGCTTCGATTCGCATTCGGGTCGAGGGCAACGCCGACGATTACGGCTCGGACGAGTACAACATGGTGCTGAGCCAGCGCCGCGCCGCAGTGGTCAACCGCTACTTCACGGAACGGGGCATCGACGCTTCACGGATCCAGATCGTGAGCTACGGCGAAGAGCACCCGATTTGCACGGATCGCGACGAAGGCTGCCGCTCCAAGAACCGACGTGACGAGTTCGTGGTTCTCTCAGGACTATAGAAAGCAAGCTCGAACCAAACAAAACGCCCCGCCTGGTCATCAGGTGGGGCGTTTTTCGTAGCATTGCCAGCGCGGCCAGTGACAGCGATCTTCGGGCCCATGGACGAACTCGAGACGCTGCGCGAGGCGGTCCGGTTTACGCCCCACAACATACCGCTTCGCCGACACCTGGCCGATGTGCTTCTCAAGCGCGGTCTGGCTGCCGAGGCGGAGCAGGAATACCGTGACGCGCTGGCGCTTGCGCCTGACGATCCCGCGCTCAAGCTCGGCCTCGCGCGGGCGTTTTTCCACCAGGGCAAGGGTAGTCATGCCCTCGTCATCGTCGAGGACATGGCGAAACAGTCAGACGCGTCTGGTGACGTCTACGTCCTTCATGCAAAGCTGCTCGCGGCGTCGGGGGACGTGGCGCACGCGGTGCGACAGTATCAGCGCGGCGTGAAGAAGGACGGCGACGCCGCCGATCCGGAGTTCGCGGCACGACTCGGCGTCGGCGCGGATGAGCGTGAGAGCGAGACCGTGGACGGGAAGGTGCGCGCTGCGTGGAGCGACGATGAGCCGCTCGCCACGGCGGAGGTCGAGCGCCCCACCGTCCGCTTCGACGACGTCGGCGGCATGCAGGAGGTGAAGGAAGAGATTCGGCTCAAAATCATCCATCCACTGCAGCATCCGGAGCTGTATAAGGCATACGGCAAGGCTATCGGCGGAGGGATCCTGATGTATGGCCCTCCAGGTTGCGGCAAAACATACCTGGCGCGCGCCACCGCGGGGGAGATCAAGGCCGGCTTCATCTCTGTGGGAATCAGCGACGTGCTCGACATGTGGATCGGCAACAGCGAGCGGAACCTGCACGAGCTGTTCGAGCAGGCGCGACGCAACCGGCCGTGCGTTCTGTTCTTCGACGAGGTAGACGCGCTCGGCGCGAGTCGCAGCGACATGCGCCAGCACGCGGGGCGGATGCTCATCAACCAATTTCTCTCCGAGATGGACGGAGTCGCATCTTCAAACGAAGGTGTTTTGATCCTGGCGGCGACGAACGCGCCATGGCACCTGGATTCGGCGTTCCGGCGACCGGGTCGCTTCGATCGCATCCTCTTCGTCCCGCCGCCGGATGCCGCGGCGCGCGCGGCTATCCTCCGATTGCACGTGCGCGGCAAGCCGGTCGAAGATCTCGACTTCGATCATCTCGCGAAGAAGACCGAAGGGTTTTCCGGCGCGGATCTGCGCGCGGTGGTCGATCTGGCGGTGGAAGCCAAGCTCCGACAGGCGATGAAATCCGGGGTGCCCCAGCCACTGACCACGAAGGACCTTGCGGCCGGCGCCAGCACGCAGAAGCCCACGACGCGCGAATGGTTCGCCAGCGCGCGCAACTACGCCCTGTACTCCAACCAGGGTGGGATCTATGACGACATCCTCACGTACCTGAAACTGAAGTGACCATCGAGCGCGGCCGGCTGCTGTATCAACAGTCCCGGTACGATCTCGCGGAGACGGAGCTGCGCCAAGCACTCAGCCAGGATCCCGGACATGCGTACGGGCATTCGCTGCTGGCGCTCACCCTGCTGCAGCGCAAGCAACTGAACGAAGCCACCAGGGAGGCGCAGGAAGCGATCCACCTGGCGCCGGACTATCCGTTCGCGCACTACGCGCTCGCCAAGGTCTGGTACAACCGCCATCACTACGACGTGTCGCGCGCGGCGATCGAGGAAGCGATACGCCTGGATCCCGAGAATGCCGATTACCGCTTCCTGCTAGGCGCCATCCACTACGACGAGAAACGGTGGAAGGAAGCGCTGCAATCAGCCGAGGAAGGATTGCAGCTCGACGCGCAGAACGCGTCGTGCGCGAACCTCCGCGCGATGGCGCTGGTGAAGCTCCGCCGCCGCGTTGAGGCTGGGGCCACGATCGGCGCGGCGCTCGCTCGCGATCCGGAGAACGCGGCGACACACGCGAACCAGGGCTGGGCGCTGTTGCACGAAGGAAAGGCCGCCGAGGCGCTGTCCCACTTCAAGGAGTCACTGCGGCTCAATCCGCAGTCGGAGTGGGCGCGCAAGGGGATCGTGGAAGCGCTCAAGGCGCGCAATCCCGTGTACGCGCCGATCCTTCGCGGCGTTCTGTGGATGTCCACGCTGAGCCCGCGGGCTCGCTGGGGCGTGCTTGCAGGGGGCTACCTGGTGAGCAGGATGACGGGACTCATGATTCTGTGGCTGGTGTTCGTGCTGCTTACATGGATTACCGGCCCGTTCTTCAATCTGCTGCTGCGGCTCGATCGCTTTGGACGACTGGCGCTTTCGCGCGAGCAGATCGTGGAGTCGAACTGGATCGGTGCCGTGTTGCTGCTGGCGGCGTTGTCGGAAGTCACCTATCTCGTGTTGAAGCAAGACCATGCGCAGGTTGCGGCCTTGGTATTCGTTCTTCTCCTCTTTCCAATAGCGGGCGTCTTTCGCACCCCGCTTGGCTGGCCGCGGAAGGTGATGACGGTCTACAGCGGATTTACGGCGCTTCTCGGTTTGACCTCGGTGTTCTTCGTATCGTTCGGCCCGGACTTTACCGGCGATCCGCTTGTCGTTCTGTTCGTGGCGTTCGTGATGTTGGCCATCCTCAGCGCTCTGATCGCCAACGCTCTTATCGCTCGGGGCGTGAAGAGGTGACAGACGATCGCAGCTCTGATGACAAAAACGAACAAAGCGCCGAACCCGCTTGGGCTCAACGCTTTGTGAAGTAGCTGGGGGGAGACTCGAACTCCCGACCCCGGCATTATGAGTGCCGTGCTCTAACCAGCTGAGCTACCCAGCCATACCTCAAATTTGTCCTACTGTTCGACGCTGTTGAAGCGCCGGAGGTTACTGACACAAACGGCCGACCCTTTCGGACCGGCCGCATGATAGTGCTCAATGGCGGGGGCGGGATTTGAACCCGCGACCTTCGGGTTATGAGCCCGACGAGCTACCAGGCTGCTCCACCCCGCGATGAGTGGAGCAATCTACGCCAGATGACCTCCAAGTCAACCGAATTAAGACGCTAATTCCGACCTATTTTCGGTTGCGATCGTCAGGTGATTCGCCAAAGCGATAAAGGATCTCCTTATCGCCCCGCACCATGCCGAATTCTTCCCTCGCGATCCGCTCCATCGTCGCGCTGTCGCTCTTGACGAGCTTCAAAAAGCGTCCCAGCGAGTCGACCTGGCGCTGTAGCGAGTCCACTTCACGCGTCAGATTGCCAGTGCGCCGGTGCAGCACGTAGAGGTCTTTGGTGCTGTATTCCCCGCCCTGCACCGCGAAATAGATCGCAATCGCGATCAGCACCCACCAGACGTAACGCTTCATCGGCGCCTGCTACAGCCCATAGATCGAGCCGCCGGGGTACTCGGCGACCGGCCCCAGCTGCTCCTCGATCCGCAGCAGCTGGTTGTATTTGGCCACTCGATCCGTGCGGCTGGCCGAGCCGGTCTTGATCTGTCCAGCACCGGTTGCGACGGCGAGATCAGCGATGAAGGTGTCCTCGGTCTCACCCGACCGGTGCGAGATGATGGACTGATATCCATTCGCTCGCGCCATCTCGATCGACTCGAGTGTCTCGGTGAGCGTGCCGATCTGATTCAGCTTGATCAGAATCGCATTCGCGACGTCGGACTCGATTCCACGGGCGAGGCGCTCGGTGTTCGTGACGAACAGGTCGTCGCCGACCAATTGCACCCTGTCGCCGAGCGCGGCGGTGATCTTCGCCCAGCCATCCCAATCGTCCTCGGCGAGCCCATCCTCGATGGAGACGATCGGATACTCGTCGAGCCACTTCGCATAAAGCTCGATCATTCCGTCGGAGTCGAGAGCACCGCCGCCGCTCTTCTTGAACGTGTACGTCCCGTTCTTGTACAGCTCCGACGCCGCTGGATCGAGCGCGATGGCAATCTCGGTTCCGGGCGCGTATCCCGCCGCCTCGATCGCTTCGACGACAACGCGCAATGCTTCTTCGTCGTTCTTGAGATCTGGCGCGAAGCCACCCTCGTCGCCGACACCGGTCGAGAGCTTTCGCTTGACGAGCACTTTCTTGAGCGCGTGAAAAACTTCCGTACCCATGCGGAGCGCTTCGCGAAAGCTCGTCGCGCCAATCGGCACGATCATGTACTCCTGAAAATCCACCGTGTTGGTCGCGTGCGCGCCGCCATTCAGAATGTTCATCATCGGCACGGGCATCGTGCGCGCCATCGGACCACCGAGATAGCGATAGAGCGGCATTCCAACATCCATCGCCGCTGCGCGGGCGGTCGCCATCGAGACCGCCAGAATCGCGTTGGCGCCCAGCTTTCCCTTGTTGGGCGTTCCATCGAGCTCGATCATGGCCCGATCGATCGCCATCTGATCGCTCGCCGACAGTCCACTGAGCGCCGGAGCGATGCGCTCTTCGACGCTTTGGACCGCTTGCTCGACTCCTTTCCCCAGGTAGCGCTCCGCATCCCCGTCGCGCAGCTCGAGTGCTTCGTGCTCGCCGGTCGACGCGCCGCTCGGCACCGCGGCGCGACCAAACGCTCCGCTGTCCAGGGTGACATCGGCTTCGATGGTTGGATTCCCGCGACTGTCCAGGATCTCGCGCGCCTTGATCTCTATTATGCTCGACATTTTCTCGTGGTTGGTTCGTTTGTTAGCGTGTCTCGGTTG
>Ga0193715_1000191_pt1 | contig 16399 bp, 15 predicted proteins | sample U2m2metaG_FD_143040 | JGI IMG/M metagenome (GOLD analysis project Ga0193715, IMG submission 143040) | Soil microbial communities from a riparian zone of the East river system, Colorado, United States - U2m2 | ecosystem: Environmental > Terrestrial > Soil > Riparian zone | place: USA: East River... | reverse complement strand
GGGGTATTTTTGATTAAGCTGCCAGAATACAAAAGCAAGCCACCATACATAGCAATGGAAATTAATCCCGTTCACTCAACGGGGGCAGCAACAAAAAAGCGAGGAATATTAATCAAATCGAGTTCTGAATTAGAACAGATAAGTAATATTCTCACAAATGCCAAGATTGTTCAACTCGCCACAAGTTTAGATGAAGTGAATCCAGAAAAAAATCAAGAGCACCCCAATCAACTGAAACAGATGTATTTGAAATTTGAGGGCAAGAAATAAAGAACAAAAAAAAATCGTGCCAAAATCAAAACCAATTCAATTTGTTAATCTCTTGTTACAAAATAGTTGCTTAAAAATAATCCAAATGTCGATAAGCGACCTTGAATGAACATGAGTTATTTTAATCATCCTCTTCTTAGGAAAAATTTCCTGCATTTTAGGGAGTATCAAAAGATTATTTCCAATTCTGCTTTGAATAAGAATACTTTGGTTATCCTACCTACAGCATTGGGAAAGACAATCATATCTTTGCTTGTATCCGTGAATATACTGTATAATTATAAAGCGAAGAGAATCCTAATATTGGCGCCGACTAGACCGCTCGTGAACCAGCACGGGGACTCATTCATGTCCAACATAAAATTACTTGATGAGCAATCTGTAGTTGTTACTGGAAAAATACCGCCACATGCAAGAACAATTGTTTGGAATAATAAGACTATAAGACTTTTTTTCTCTACTCCAGAGGTAGTAAAAAACGACATTATTGATAAAAGACTTTCACTTGTAGATTTTTTTTTGGTAGTATTTGACGAAGCACATCGTGCCGTGAAGGATTACGCGTACACTTTCATAGCAGATCAGTACATCAAGCATTGTTTAAATCCACTTATCCTTGGATTAACAGCTAGTCCGGGATCAGAAAAAAACAAGATTCAAGAAATTTGTGATAATTTGTTTATTGAAAATATTGAATTTAAAACTGAGGAAGATAAAGATGTAAAACGGTACATCAATCCAATTGATCTAAAGTGGCAATGGTTCGATCTCCCATCAGAGTATCAGTATGTTAAATCTATTTTAAAGACAATGTTGGACGAGAAGCTCAATTGGTTAAATAGCAGAAATATTTTAAGAAAAAATTCAAAATGGATTTTCAAGAGGGACCTGATCTCCTTAGGCGAACAACTTAGATCCATATTGAATATTACTTTAGAAGAAAATCGACGATCGATCTACTATACATTGATGCAACAATCCATTGCATTGTCATTGATGTATTGTATTGAATTAGTAGAGAGTCAAGGATTTCACTCACTTGGAACGTTTTTGGGTAGAACAAGACCAGAAGAGAGTAAGAGCCACAAGATTTTGCTTGGAGATAATAGGATTAAAGAAATAAAACGATTGATGGAAAATTTACAGATGGATCATCCAAAAGTTGAATACCTTCTCAAAATCCTAAAAGAAAGACATGATCCGCAGTCGATTCTAAATAAGCGAAGCAATTCATCGCGTAGCCCACCAGAAGTAATTTCTAGAGTGCTTGTCTTTACTCAATATCGAGACACTGCACAACACATTGTTGAAATGCTAATCAAAGATAACATTAGGGCATCAAAATTTGTGGGCCAATCCAAAAGACAAGGAGATCCTGGAATGAAACAAGAAGAACAAAACTCTATCCTAAAAAATTTTAGGGAAGGTGAATTTAGTGTTCTAGTGGCAACCTCTATTGCAGAAGAGGGCCTTGATATTCCGGAGGTAGATCTAGTAGTTTTTTATGAACCAATACCAAGCGAAATTAGGCATATTCAAAGAAGGGGAAGAACTGGTAGAAAAAATATCGGTTCGGTTTTGATTCTTGCAACAAAGGATACAATCGATCAAAGATATCTAGACATCACTAGAAAAAAAATTGATAGGATGAAAGCTATACTCTCGTCTACTACTATTGATCTCGAACTCAAAACCCTTGAGAGAACCGACTTAGAACTTGATCCGATGACCAAAGCGGAGATTGATTATCTGGACTCTTTTCTGGACTCTGAAAAGAGAACCAAGATAAAATCACTACCTGGCAGGAACAAAATTCTCCATGAGAAGATTAGGGCCTTCACAAATGATGATCTATTGGTACAGTTTAGAAAAACCGTTGAACGGACGGCCAGAAAAATATATTCCTTAGTTTCTTGTCGTGGAAACAGTGGAATTGACATAGACCTAATTTATAAAATATTGGGACAGGAAGATGAGCTTGTAAATGCAGGATTACAGATGCTTAAAAAATTAGGAAGGATAAAAATAATTGGTAATAAGATAATTCTGTCCGAAAATGTAGGAAAAGTTCAAGGACAGACATATGGCATTGAAATTGAAAAGGTAATGATGGGCAAAGCAATAGTTCTGATAAATGGTAAATGGCACGCTAGCTTACACTATTATGATTATCGTGGACCAAGAGAGTTGATAAAAAAAGGAAAGGAATTCAAAGCCGTCGGAGAGTTATATCATGATAATGATAACCTGAATGTGCGCGTAGATCAAATTTTGTAGATGAAGCAGTGGGGTTCTGTTGGCGGTCATTAGAGCTCAAACAAGTTAATCCATGGATAATTCCGGTTTATGTTGATTTATCATCCTGGACAGTCCGTTCATATAATTTTTGGCGAAGGTAGTTATAGGTTGAGAAGAATACCATATGCATCCGAGTACCTGACAATCGTGACATGTTTTAGCTATCTCCCATTGAGGTGCGCTCCAAACATCTTCTATGCTATGTTCAAGCAGATTATACATGTTCTCTGCATTGTTAAACTTCCAACACGGCACCATCACGGTCCCGTCGGCATTGACAAATGTACTCTTCCATACTCCGCATTCGTCGAAATTAGTACGCCCATTTTCTAGGATCTGTTCAAAATATTCTGGGGGGATCATTATTTGAGGAGAAGAATGCTCTTTCCCATAACTCAAAACACTTTCACATACTTTATCCATAGTTTTTCTATCTGGCAATAACGAGTACGGTACATCAGCTCTGTCTTCTACGAAGGTTAGAGAAACTGCGTTTGAACCCAGTGCTTTTGCTTTTTCAAAATAAGTTTGATCGATAAATTCATCTGTGTTAAATTTTGTAATTACGCTATTGAAATAATGTGAAATGTTACTCTCATTAAGGAGTCCAATATTCTCCATAACTTTTTGATATATTCTACTAGACACACCGCGCACTTTACAATATGGTTCTTCATAAACCGAGTCGATGCTACATGTAACGAACTGAATATATTGTTTTAGTTTTTCAAGGTCTACAGTGTGTAAAAGTGAACAATTTGTTATCAAGGAAGTGGGCATGTTAATACTATGAAGATAACCTACCAGCTCCATAAAATCAGGTCGACTAGTTGGTTCCCCTCCCTCGATAATTGACCAAACACAATATTTCGAAACTTTGTCGAAGATAGATTTCCATTGTTCCGTACTTAGATCCCTTTCGTTAACTAATTTTAATTGTCCTTCCTTATTTGAATCACCGAACGGACACATGGGACAGTAAAAATTACAGTAATGGGTCAGACTGAAAACAGCCACTAGCGGTCGTCGTTTACCTATCACTCTATTAAGTGACCATTTACCTAGTAACTTTAAAGTTCGAATCTTGTCTACTTCCAACCAATCTATCTAGGCGTCTCATTCGTATTAATCTATTGGAGTATTGATGTGTAATGATTATTTTTTTATGTTTCAAAAATTACTTATTCTATCTTGGCAAATTTCAAATAAACAGACTCATTGTGCAATGAATCCATTTTCGCATTTTGTAATTTAGCTTCGACAAAGATTGTTTTCTCGAGTTTTGCCCCACTAAAGTCACAACTTCTTAAATCTGCCCACATAAAGTTCGTTCTAGTTAGGTCTGCAGTTATTAATTTACTATTTTTCAAATTGCAATATAGGAAAATTCCATCTGCCAGATTCGCATTCTCAAAGTTGGAGTCCATAACTTCTGCCTGAGCAAAATTGGCCTTACGTAAATTGCACCCTGACAAGTTTATTCCGTTGCATTTGACGCCGTTTAGGAAGGCATTTGAAAGATCCTTTCCTGAAAAATCCATACCACTTATATCTATTTTCACAAGTATATTGGACATTCTCCACTCATTGAATTCTTTTATTTTTGATTCCTGTAGGAGGTCCAACCAGTCTGGTCTTTCAGTCATTTTCATGACTTTATTTTTCTTGTTATATCAATTTTCGCCTAATGAAACTTATTATATATGATAATCATATCAAAATTCAATATATGACGGAAAGTAATAAAATTAATTCACCACCACGAATAATGATTGTGGACGATGAATCTGATATCCTTTCGGTCATAAAAAGAGGATTGGAATCAAAAAACGATTTCAGGGTTGAAACCTTTTCTAAAGGTGATGATGCTATAAATAACTTTCAGAATCATCCTCCGAAATATTATGATCTAGTAATTACCGACATTCGAATGCCTAAAATAAATGGATTTGAGTTGTATAGGCGTATAAAAGAAAATGATCCTACTATGAAGATTGCATTTATCACTGCTTTTGAGATTAACAAAGAAGAATTCAGCAAAGTTATTCCGTCAGTCGATGTTACTCATTTCATTAGCAAGCCTGTCAGTATATCTAAATTGAGAGAAAAAATAAAATCCATACTTGAAGACGACGGTGACGGTGCTGATGCCGATACTTCTAATGATAATTAATCTATTCGAATAAATTCATACAATCAAAGTAAGTTTGGTTTTTGTAATTACATGCTTCTATTCAGCATCAGAGCCCGCGATTGGAAGTAATTTTCCTGCAGGAAAATTAAATTTATTCTGTTCCTGTTCTTCTGGAGCAACCTTTTCTAATTCAAGAGTTATTTCGATCGGTCCATTAAATTTAGTGCTGATTTCATTTGCCAGATTTGCTATTTCATTTTTGTCACAAAATTCTTTAGCGCCCTGAAGAAAGACACGACTCTGTCTAAATAATACATTGCCTCCATATTTTTCTTTTAGAAAATCTATCAATCTTTGAACATTATCTTGAGGTATATCGTTGTAATAGAAACAAATACCATTTATTAATTCCTTGTCAAATGGAGTTCCATACCTGAACCAAAAAACTCCAAAATGTTCATACTCTCCTTGCAGACATTTAATCTCCCAATGATTAACCTTTTCGACAGGATACGTCGAATTTAATACATCATTGACTCCTAAACGCCAATATCTAATACGCATCTAAAAACATACCCGATAAATCATTATAATAATGTGACGAAACAGAGTTGGATAATGAGTTTGAATGTAATTGGCAAGCAGAATTGGTTCGAATTAGCGTAGTTATTTGAAAAACATGCTATTTAGAACAGATAAAAATAATATAAGGTTGGATACCTTAATTTAGGAAATTGAAATCAAAAAGCTCAAAAAAAAGACACAAGGATATCTTAGGTGATTCAGTGCGCGATTACGAAATTGAATCAAAATCTATCTCTTTACTAGTTAATGGTATGGCAAACTCTGGCGGCTTTGAATCCAAAAATCTTTCGGATGGAATCAATATAATTCGAACGATGACAGAGGATACAAAGTGTACTAAATTCCTGTCATTTGTGGGATCAATAATCTCAACTGGCGCAAGGGGAATCATTAAGGATATGCTAAAGCGTAAGATGTTTGATTGCGTAATTACAACCTGTGGTGCTCTCGATCATGACATAGCACGGTCTACCACTAAGTACTATTCCGGAGATTTTCGTATGGACGATACTATGCTTTATAAAAGAAATATTCATAGATTGGGAAATGTACTGGTCCCACAAAATAATTATGGTCCAGTTATTGAAAAAAAGGTACAGGAATGTCTAAACGATCTGTATAAAAAAGGGATAAAGAATGTCCCTACTTTTGAAATAACGAGGAGTATCGGTAGTGCTCTTAATGAGTCTTCGTTCCTGTATTGGGCATACAAGAATGATATTCCGGTCGTAGTTCCAGGTATTGTTGATGGGGCTGTTGGAAGTCAAATATGGTTCTTTTATCAGAAACACAGAGATTTTAATTTAAACTTGCTATTGGATGAAACTAGACTTTCTGATTTGGTCTACGATGCAGGTAAGACCGGTGCTTTTATTATTGGTGGAGGAATATCGAAACATCATACATTATGGTGGAACCAATTTCGAGGCGGGCTGGATTACGCCGTGTCTATAACAACAGCTTCTGAATGGGATGGAAGTTTGAGCGGAGCTTTAGTTGCAGAAGCAATATCGTGGGGTAAGGTAAAGGGTGAAGCGAAACAAACTACTATACATGGGGAGGCGACTACCTTACTACCATTCATTTACGCCGCATTGTTGAAATAGATTTTAGCTAATTACTAACGCCCTATAACTCAACTTTTTGTCGTATTATTGTTTACAATTTTTATCGAATTTATTTTGGCCAAATTTGGATCTTGTGGTTGATCATTCTGGATAGTTTGTAATGCTGCAATTTTATCAACTGCATCCATCCCGTCTATGACTCTTCCAAATGCGGTATACTGATTGTCCAAAAACCTTGAATCATTCAAGACAATAAAGAACTGCGAACCAGCGCTATCCGGATCTGAAGACCTGGCCATTGAAACAATTCCCCTGTTGTGAGGAATATTACTAAATTCTGCCTTAATTTTGTAACCAGGATCACCTGTTCCCCAAGCAGCCGTGTTAGTGCTATTTTTTGTATTAGGATCTCCACCTTGAATTACAAATCCTTTGACAATTCTATGAAACACAGTACCATTATAGAATCCCGATTCTGCAAGCTTCTCAAAATTTGATACTGTCATAGGCGCTACATCTGACAAGAATTCCATAGTAATTGGGCCCTGAGCTGTATCCAATATAGCTAGTTTTGATTCATTAGTTGATTTCATTGAAGTATTAGTCAAGGGGGTGTTTATTGAAAATTTCTCTTCGTTCTCTACAACTTCGTTATATGGATTTGATGTAGGCGTAGGATTATAATTGTGGTTCACTTCGTAAACCAATACAGCGAAAAATAGACCAGGTTTGTCGGTTCTAAAACTATCTGATGAGTATGCCAATCGAAGTGGTTGTTGGGCTGTGGCGTTTTCTGGATATTTGATGTCTTTTGAATAGATGGCTGTAGCCCCAGGCTCGTATTGACCAGTAGGTGCTCCATTCAAAATGTACGATACAGGAGTAAAGGGTATTAATTGTCCAAGTAAAGTGCGATTCCAGAAAAAGGGTTTTGGGGTAAAACCATCTTGTTCAAGATATGTGTTTTCATCAAATCCGCCAATTCTTATGAACCACTGTTTTTTGCTTTCATCTCCGCCGTTACCCAAAACATATAGCTCAGTACCGTTGTTACCGGTAAATCTCTGTCCTACAATGTATACTACAATGTAATCAGATTGTAGATCTTTGGCTATTTTAAGACCATTTTCAGTTTGATCCATAAACATTTTTGCAATAGTTGCGATTCTTGTTTGGTTTATTGTAGCATTATCAGCCAAACTAGTCCTATTTCCAAGTGTTGTTATCCAGTAACCATAATCCCACCACGACGCAACTACTGAATTGGAAGGTGTACTGGTTGAAATCCAGTTTAATGTATCTATCCAATCGTTGGTTTTGACTCTAAATCCGGTTCCACCATTTGCAATAGAAGGAGGGATATCTGCTGAACTCAACCAATTTGAATTTGGTGGATAAAATATTGTAAATAATTTATCGTTAATAACTACACCACCGTTATCAATAACGGGAATCGAAATCAAAATAACAACAATACCCGAGTAAATAATTTTTAATGATCTACTGATTTGAGAGGTTTTATGACCTTCTACTCTTCTTCTCTTTTTATGTGTCGGTTCTGTGGCTTTGTAATTTATTATGCTCCTTGTGACTTCATAAAGGCCCAAACTTGCCAACAATATTATTCCTATAGATGAGAATACGAGCAATCTTGCAAATGTTGCACTTACATACACTCCCGTAATCCCAATTATTAATGAAAAAATTGACATGTCGTTTCTGTGTTTAAAAGCCATAAGTGCCCCAAACCCTGCAAACATTATCAGAACTGAATAATCAGTCAAATACTCTACCAAAGTTGGAGTGAAGTGTTCTGCGACGGATTCTACTAGGGGATTCTGGGCAGATAGAAACGGGTTAACAGCATTTAGATATCTGAAAGAGGATACATAAAAGCTTCCTGATACTACTATACCCACTGCAATGGCAATAAAACATGCAAGCAATATCCAGTTGTTTCTAGCAAAAGTACTAGGAGAGCTAAACTTCCTGACAATTGACGATGCAATCAGAAATATTGTGCCGCCGATAAGGGCAATTCCTGGAAGTCCAAATACAAATGAAAGACCGGGTCTCGGAGACAGTCCTGCTGCTATAATTGCTGCGACTGTAAACAAGATTGCTACGATTAAGGGAGTTCTTAAATCCTTTCTCAAAAAGGTTACTGCGAAAAAGAATAATGAAATTGGGATGCTAAAATATTGAATGCCACCCCAAGATGCATTGGCAAGACCAAGCAATAGTCCACCTGCTATTGCTTTTACAATAGCAATGCCGGGTTTATGCTTCATAGCGGAGATAAGTAAGTACAGGGCCAACAGGGCAAGGAATAACCCGAGAGGTTCAGATTTGAACCACCCCAAGTTACCACGTTGAATAATAGCTGGAGTAAATGCAATTAGTAATGCTGAAAATAGCCCTGCTGTGGTTCCACCAAGGGTCCTTACCAATGCAAAGACAACAATAGTGGTCAATGATCCTAACACAACCGGAAATATTATCGTAAAATCCAAAACAGAACTATTTCCTCCAAAGATCTTGTATAGGTATGCAGCAGTTACATGCAATCCAACTTGCGAAGTAGTTGGTATGTTTCGACCCTCAGGATACCACGACATGGTGTCATGCCACTTTAGATATGCGTCGAGGCCGTTATCTATGATGTACTTTGTTGCTCTATAATCAAAATATGGATCAAATTCATTCAGATAATAACCATATTTAACGGGATAGGAACGCATAATGAAAGCGGTTGTGAATGCGATAACCAAAACTGTGATAACTAATAAATGACGTGCACTAAAATTGCAATTTCCAAAGTGGAACAAAACTCTATCGCCCGATAGCATGACAATGGATGTTGATTTTACCTATTTTTTAACGTACTGGAGAGAGTTTGTACAATGTAAATTAAAAAAAATTCCAAGAAATTTGTCCAAAGTATTTGGATTTAGTTCTCTAATAAAAGAAAGGGGGAATTAAGAGGAAATAGTGACTCTTAATGTATTACTTCTTTGACTTTGATTTGGATCCTTTCTTAGCAGACTTGGATTTCTTTTTAGCTGCCATTTTCAATGATAATAGAAAAACAGATCGTATATAAGTTTTAATTTTTGGAAAATAATTTTGGTTACTCTGACTCTAAAATCTTTGTTTTACATACTGTGACCAGTTGGGAGAATCGTATTGCATCTTCTTTATTACCTACAATTGTACCATAATGCATCGGAATTACAATTTTTGGTTTAATCCACTCATTGATTGCCTTTGATGCCTCCTCTGCTGTCATTACATAAGTTCCTGAAACAGGTATTAATACAATTGTTGGGTTTACCTCTTTCATTTCTGGAATAATATCAGAATCTCCGATATGGTATAATCGATCAGCTCCAAACTCTACAATAAATCCAAGTTTTTTTTCCTTCTTTGGATGAAAATCCTTGTTAACGTTATACGCTGGAACGGTTTCAATTTTCAAATCATCAACTTTCACGCTATTGTGAGGATCAATGCCAATTGATTCTTTAATTTTCAGAGATTTTAGTTGAGGCAGGCATTCCTGGGCTGAAACAATTACTGTTCTTTCATTGATGATATTATTCAAATCCTCAATTGATAAATGATCAAAGTGGTTATGGGTTACAAGTACAATATCTGCATCAGAGATACCGTCATATTTTTTGCTTAATTTGTAAGGATCGATATACATTTTTTTATTTTCATAAATAAACTTGAAACCCGCATGACCTGTCCACGTTATGCCGATGTCATTATACTCAAACATGTCTAGTAAGAATTAGATTAACGATTTAAAGCTACCCTTCGAAATACCGATTAGCTATTATCATTTTATTTTTGGAAAGTGTAATGGTTGTTACGTCAACAGTCTTTAGTCTATTCAATAATATACCATCTAGTGTAGCCACTGCAAATTTTTTGTTTCTAGTTACGTAATTAAGAATATCGTTGTCTACATTTTTTGATTTCCCGATATCCATGATCTCAAATTTTAGTTTAGATATACGAATTGCGGTATTTGCTATCATTGATTTTTTGGGTCCTGATTTTCTTTCGACAGAATTAAGCTCGTCGAGTACAAATGAAGGAACTTTAAATCTTAATTTTCCGATTTCGCTTTCAACTTTGTCTAGGCATTTAATGGGATTCGAAACCAATGCTATGAGAAAACTGGTATCACAAATTACATCCATTTATAGATCCTCTACAGACCATATTATGAAAGTTTAGACTTAATTACTTTCAAGTAGTGCCAATGATTTTGGCGTAGAAAATCAACCTATTCTTAGACGGGGATTTAGATAATATGATATCATTTTAACCTAAATTCTAATTAAAACTTCATCTTTAACAAAAAGTACATTATTAAGAATCAAAGATCATTCATAGTGTAATTGAAGGCGATAGAAACTCACATCATAGTGGATAGTACTCCAGAAAAAATTTGGGACATACTCACTAATTTTGAAGAATACGGATTATGGAATCCGTTCATGACAAAAGTTGAAGGCGATGCCAAATTAGGGGCCAAGATTAGAGTCCAAATTCGCACCATGGGGGGAAAAGAGAGAATATACCATCCTATCATTACTAGATTCGAGATAAATAAAGAACTTCGATGGAAGGGAAAATCATTCCTACCTGGTATTTTTGACGGGGAACGCATATTTCTTATTGACAAGTCCGCCGACAATAAAGTTGCATTCTTTCACGAAGAATTATTCAGTGGTTTAGGAGTGAAACTAGTTGGAAATAAGCTAGCTGAGAATCTTGGTGAAGGTTTCGAAACGATGAACCTGGCGCTAAAGAAGCGAGCTGAGAATTCCTAAAACAGTTAACAGTTTGAGTGAGTGATAAATTTTCTAGTCAAATGGGTATGTCCAGTCGACTGCACTCTGTAGCCAGAGTTCGCAAGTCTTTTTCTAGAGTATCCCTAAGTTTATTGTTATAGATTATTGCCGCAGGATGTATTGTGAGAAAAAAAAGTCTACCATCTCTCTCAATAAATTTGCCACGATTTCCGAGTATTGATTCTCCTCCAAGCATTGAATGATAGGCTGTTCTGCCTAGTATACAAATTATTTTTGGAGATACAATCGAAATTTCTCTTTCAAGATAGTTTTTGCAAAGACGTCGTTCATCATCTTTTGGAACTCTATTGTTAGGAGGTCTACACTTTACAATATTAGTTACATATGTTCTTGCTCTGACTATTCCTACATTGTCCAAGCACTCATCGAGGATTTTTCCGGCCATCCCAACGAATGGTCTACCTTTCTCATCTTCGTTTCTTCCAGGAGCCTCGCCGATAAACATTAGAGTCGCTTTAGAATTACCCTCACCAGGAACTGCATTAGTTCTATTCATACACAAGTTGCATAGTTTGCACTTTATGACCTCCTCTCTTATTCTATCAATTGTGTCGTTAGACCTGTTCATCAATTAGTAGTACTAGTTTTTAATTTCAAACTACCCTATATTATCCTACAACATTTCGTGAAATATCTTTTTCGAATTTTTTTACATATTTCATTGCTGTCTAGAACAAATTAAGATCAGAGTCCCCGCTAACAGTATTGCAAAATAGTCAAACTGTGTTAAAATGAAAAGTAAATTCAATTTCATTAGTTGCTTTGACAAATAGTTTTAACTAATGATTATTATTAGTATGTCCAGTAATACACAATACGATGAGTTCGAAAGTAGATCAATTGGAGGAGCAATCAGATCTGGAACAAGGTATCAAAATAACTAGAGAAAGGGTTATTGAGATTCCGACAAATAGAGTCCATGAAGATGAGAAGTTTGCGACAGATGTCAATATGGAATCGAAAGATGAGATACTCAAAAAAATTGATATTGAAATAGATTTATTCCAAAGAACAACGGTATTTAGTAACGACCTCTCGATGTGGATTTAAATCACTGATTAGATAACTCAAAAATTATAAGTCTCGCTTATTTATCTTGCAATCAGTTGGTTATTTTGTAATATACACAATATCTTAAATCAGGGGAGTAAACGAACTAATTCATGGAAATATTATGTCCAGTATCTCCTTGGACATGATTTAAAAATGGTTGCTCTCTACTAGAATATTAATTGAGTTCTCAGCTTGTTACACTCGAATATCGGAAGGGTGTCATAATAGTAACAGGACTTGACAATTTGCCTTATTGTACCGCTAACCCAATGACAAATACGTTGTACTCATTTGGTCTTAACTACAAAAAAATAATCGAATATCTTGATGACAAGAACATAAGATATGATGACAGAGTACTGGATTTGTTACCTCTCAAAGATTTATCAAGAATCAATGTAAAGCTGCGCGATTATCAACAAGAAGCTGTTGAGAACTGGTGTAAAGTCAAAACAGGTTCAATAGTACTTCCTACAGGAGCTGGAAAAACCATGGTGGCATTGAAAATTATGGAAATTGTAAATTCGCCAACTCTGATAGTAGTTCCTACTCTTGATCTTATCAAACAATGGACTAGTATACTCTCAAGAAATTTCGAAATTGAAATAGGACAAATTGGTGGAGGAATTGAAAATATTCAACCAATTACTGTTTCCACTTATGATTCTGCCTATATTAAGGCCCCATCTATCGGTAACAAGTTCTGGTTTTTGATATTTGATGAGGTACATCACTTACCTGCACCATCATATAGACAGATTGCAGAGATGTTGGTAGCACCAATCAGATTGGGTCTTACTGCTACCATAGAACGGGAAGACCGTCTGGATGAAGATTTCCCCTATCTACTTGGAAAGTCTAGATTCCAAATTACAGCTAAGGAACTAGCTAAACACAATTACCTTGCAAAATATACTATTGAGAGAAAACAAACACTCTTGTCAAAAGAGGAAAATCTGGAATATAAAGAAAATATGATAATTTACCATACTTGTTTGAAAAAAATTGGATTAAAAATGAATTCACATGGCGCCTTTAAACGGCTAATCATGATCTCGTCAAAGAATAATTTTGCCAGACGCGCACTTGTGGCTAGGAATAAAGCAATGGACATTGCCCTAAACAGCAAATCTAAATTGTCCGAAATTGGTAAAATATTATCTGAAAACAATAATATCAAGACAATTATCTTTACACAACATAACAAACTCGTTTACGAAATATCCAACAATTTCCTCATTCCCTTTATTACGTACAAGTCCTCCAAAGAGGAAAGGGAAGATGTGCTTACGGGTTTCAAAAACGGTAGGTATATGGCAATTGTTACTTCAAAAGTGTTGGATGAAGGAATAGATGTTCCTGATGCTCAGCTGGGAATTTTAGTCAGTGGGAGTGGTAGTAGCAGGGAATTTATTCAAAGATTGGGAAGGTTACTTCGGCCAAAGAATGACAATAAACAAGCAAGGTTGATAGAAATCGTGTCAAGCGGTACTTCAGAAACTCAAACAAGTGAAAGAAGACATAAGAAAATAGAGATATGAATTTCAATACTTTATTTCATACAGAAAAAAACTGCCATCTGTCGGATGATACAAAATAGTTTGTAATCTGGCTTCAACTTCCAAATGATGTTAATGTTAATTGATTATCCCTATCTGAAAGTTCCACCGTGGACTTTACCATTCGCAGAGTACTGCTATCCTTCGAATCTCTTATATAAATTACATATATCAATGCAGAGCTCTTTCTATTTGTTTTTCTTATCACTCTGCCTATTCTTTGCGCAACTTGATTAAAATTTGAACTGTTCGATATTATTATTGCTATCCTTACCTCGGGAATGTCATATCCTGTTTCAAGAGTGTGCACAGATAACAGAGGATAGTATTCTTTTCCCCACGCATCCAAAATTTTCTTTCTTTGATTAGAAGGTATTTTATTATGGATGGATCTGGATGATATTCCGTTTGATTCAAGCACCTCTTCTAATTTCTTTATAGATTCAATCGTCTCACTGAATATCATTATAGGTTCAAAAGGATGCTTTTGTACTATCCTTACTGCGAATAGTAACTTGTTCTGCGCAGAGCTGAGCAATTCTTTTCTTTTTCTAACATTTTCAAACCACAATTTTGCCAATTTTGCATTGTACCCTCCTTTGAATAAAAAAGCCGAAATTCTTTTTGGATCAAATACTCCTAGCTTTCGTGATAGAAAGGATATTTTTCTAGAGGTTTCAACATATATTTTTTTTTCAGGTTCTGTAAAGTTTACAGGCACAGACACGACTTGTGGCTTGGCTAATCTTCCATCAGTTACCGCGTCCTTTATCATATATTTCTTTACAGGTGGCAATATCCTAATTATTGTATTATAGCGAGTATCATTCTCATTCATGGTAGCAGTTAGTCCTAATACTGCTTTTGTAGGATCTTCCTTTATTATGTCAAATATCTTGTTAAATTCCTTGGCTGTTTCACTGACTAAGTGAATTTCGTCTAAAATTATCATATTGGAGTTTCTAATTAATTCTAAATGGTTAATCACGCTCTGATAGGTACTTATTGTTATTTCCTTTACTTGCTTTTGTTCACCGAAAAAAGTTCCAACGGATTCCCTCGGCAATCCATATCTAACCAAGCGATTTACGTTCTGTTCAATAAGAACAATGCGCGGAACTATAAATAAAATTCTATATTCTTTATTTACTTTACTGTCGGTGGTATCTTTTGAAGACGACATTGATTCATTATTGTGTTTTATTTCTGCTAGTCGTCGAGCGCATTCAAATGCGATTTCAGTTTTTCCAGTTCCGGTGCTATAAATTATTGAACCCTTAAACCTATTTTCGAGCCATGCGTCGACCGCATCTTGCTGATCCGCCTTAAGTTCGAAAGGAAAACTTAGTTTTAGAATCGCGGCCAATATTCTTGATTTAGCGCTTATCTACTAAATTCTTTTCTGCAAGACCCTGTCAGGAGACAGAATCCAAATTAACAGCTTAAAATTTTATGAGTGAGTTTTGTCAGGAATAGTCAGTATACCACTTGATTTGACGACTTTATCAGAGATATATCAATACATTAGACATCGATTTGGAATGACTACGGCAAGATTAGTAAACGCAGCTTAAAATCTTTAATCTACTTCTGAGATACTCGATATACCAATTGAAAATAAATATATCTAACCAGATTATCAAATAGTGGTTATTCGTAAACCTGTTCTACTAGTTGATGATACAGAAAGTTCTCGATTGGCTATTGAGATATTACAAAGTAACAATATACAATTTGTTGAGTATCATATAAGTAAATTCGAACAGGATTGTTGCGCAGACCTACCAACGACTCAAGCTCCGGCATTATTTGCCCCTGAAGGAATATTTCGGACTCTGGAGGGAATCAAAGAATATCTCAATGTAGAAAAAAATAGGACAAATGAAGTAAGTGAGAGCGCGTATTGGTAGTATCAACTGAATAACTAATTCTTTAATAGTCAAATTTAGTTAATTACTTCTTTCTAGAAGGTATGAATAACACACTCATATTCTAAATCTGTCAACATAGGTATCTGCATATCAACACGCACCCAATTTTAGTTGGTATAATATCCAAATGGAACGACATTCTGATTCAATTTCCAATACTGGATTTACGACTGTAATCTCATACTGTTGCCTGTAATCTCATCACTATTATATTATTGAATGATAAAATTTTGCCCAAACTAAATTGTAAGATTGGAATGCTAAGTCAACAAAAATTAAATAGCAAGTAATTATATCAAATTTCAATCAGATCATCGTGAATAATTTACTAAAGTTATCTTCATGTAATGCCTGGAGAGGCAATCAATTGGCATTTCGTATGTCTGTGGTTACATTTTTGGTTCTAATTTTTACCAATATGCTAGTTCAATCCAACAATATCTACGGTCAATCTGACCCATTTAATGGGGCTAATTCATGTTCAAACCTCTCCGTCAGTGGTATTACTGCCAGTGGAGCTGATGCTTTAAATCCCCCATCTCACGCCATCGATCAAAATATCAATACTCGCTGGTCTAACTTAGGTCCAGGTTCATGGATACAACTTGACTTG
>Ga0193715_1000189_pt1 | contig 16438 bp, 11 predicted proteins | sample U2m2metaG_FD_143040 | JGI IMG/M metagenome (GOLD analysis project Ga0193715, IMG submission 143040) | Soil microbial communities from a riparian zone of the East river system, Colorado, United States - U2m2 | ecosystem: Environmental > Terrestrial > Soil > Riparian zone | place: USA: East River... | reverse complement strand
TGGCCAATGTCCTAACGAGTCGTACGAAAGCTATCGTTCCGGTTCATCTTTTTGGGCAAACCGCCGACATGGATCCAATTCTAAAGTTTGCCCGCCAGCATGGCTTAGTTGTGGTCGAGGATGCTGCCCAAGCACACGGTGCCGAATACAAGAAGCGACGAGCTGGGTCGATGGGGGAAATTGGGTGCTTCAGTTTTTATCCTGGGAAAAACCTGGGCGCGCTTGGTGAAGCAGGTGCTATCGTCACAAATGATCTTGAACTGGCCGACAAGATTCGCGTGCTGCGTGACCACGGCCAGACGCGGAAATACCATCATGCCGTGGTCGGCTGGAACTGCCGAATGGATGCAATTCAGGGCGCATGTCTCGCCATCAAGTTGCGATACCTTGACCGGGGAAACGAGCTACGCCGGACGCACGCGGCCCGATACAACAGCGCCTTTAAAGAGGTAGAAGAAATCATACTTCCGCTTGAGGCAGAGTACGCTCGCCACGTCTACCATGTCTATGCTGTTCGCGTGCGGGATCGCGATGAAGTGATGCGGCAGCTGGAGAGGAAGGGAATTGGATGCGGCGTGCATTACCCGGTTCCGGTTCACCTTCAACAGGCTTATGTGAGCCTGGGTCATCAGCGGGGCGTTTTCCCAGTTTCGGAGCAGATTGCAAACGAGTTTCTCTCCTTGCCGATGTTTCCGGAGCTTAGCGAAGCACAAATCGAATTTGTCATCGAAACTGTTACAGAGACCATTAGTGCGGGAGCGATAGCCTGAAAGCGGTCCGGCAAATAGCGGGTCAGGCAGGGGCCTCGGCGTCGGTTCCGGCCACGCCGTTGCTCCGATCTTTGCCCCGGCTAGACGAGGAGGAGAACGCGCAGTCCGGCGGGCGATCGCTGCATGCGATTCTGATGAATCCTTTAGTGGATAAGGAATGGGACGAGGCCATCAGCACGCATCCCGATGCGACAATCTTTCATTCATCGGCTTGGGCTCGTGTGTTAGTCGACACATATGGTCATCGTCCGTGCTATGTCCAAATGTCGTTGAATGGTAACATGCTTGCTCTGGTTCCAATGATGGAAGTCCAGAGCGCGTTGACAAGATCGCGTGGCGTTTGCCTGCCATTTAGCGACTATTGTGCTCCGCTTACTTTTAGTAGCTTTGGGCACGAGCTTGTGACCCAAAAGTTACAGCAGATCGCGCGTGAGCGGCGCTGGAGCTATTTCGAGCTACGAAGCCATTCAATGGTTCCCAATAATGTGCCGGCTTCCGAGTCTTATTACGGTCACTTTCTTGATTTAAGAATCGGGTCGGAGGCGCTCATTTCGAATTTCTCGAGTTCGGTGCAGCGAGCGCTCCGCAAAGCCCAGCGCAGTGGACTAAGTGTAAGTATTCAAACTGGCCTAGACGCGATGGCTCAGTTTTACAAGCTGCACGTCCGAACCCGCCGCCGCCATGGAGTGCCACCGCAGTCGCGATCTTTTTTTAGCAACATTCAACGTCGTCTCCTTGAGGCTGGTTATGGGTTTATTGTTCTGGTTGAATCTTCAAAGGGCCCCATCGCAGCCGCCGTGTTTTTTAAGCTGGGGCGCCGGGCGGTCTATAAATTTGGCGCTTCCGATGAAAGACTGCAGGAGCTTCGCGCCAATAACCTCGCCATGTTTGAAGGAATAAGATATTTGGTAGAAGGCGGCGCCGAGACTCTGAATTTCGGCAGGACTGACAAAGAAAATGAAGGTCTGCGGCGCTTCAAACTTTCGTGGGGCGCGACTGAAGAAGAAATAAGCTACGCTCGCTTTGAAATGGCGAGCGGGGCTTGGAAGCATTCCCGCAACAGTCGCTCCACACTGCACAAGCGCATTTTTTGCGCATTACCGGCCTCGCTTAATAGGCTGGCTGGTGCTATGATATATCCGCATCTCGACTGATGCACTTCCTCCCATAATTATGCCTGAACATCGAACCGAACCCGAATCGTCCAATTTTAATTTCCGCAATATCCTGTTCGCCCTCTTCAAATGGAAGCGAACAATTATAGGCTTTGCTCTCTTCGGCATCATTGTAGCTGCCGGTATTTATTTTTTCTACCCGGCAGTGTACGAGTCTGATGCGAGGCTGCTCGTTCGTTATGTGCTCGAAAGGAGCGGCTATGATCCGGTCGACGCGATTTCCGGTCAAGGCGGAAGAAATGGCACAGGTATAAGTAACGACGGTGTAATGGCCGCGGAGGTCTCCATTCTAACCAGCTGGGATTTATCGGTCCAGGTGGCAGAAGCTTTGGGACCGAACCGGGTGCTTCCCAAGTCCAAAGCGCCAACGGTTGTGGCCGCGGCTGCCGCAATTAATTCCGGCCTTTCTACCACGACGGCCAAGGGAAGCAACATCATCGGTGTTTCTTATCAAAATCGTAACCCAGAGGTCGCTATTGCCGTTCTCAATGAACTGGTCAGCCGTTACTTCACCAAACACCTTGAGGTGCACAGATCTGCAGGCGCATTCGAGTTTGTCAGTCAGCAGTCTGATCAAATTCGTGCCCGGCTGAATCAGACGGAAGACGCGCTTAAGGCTCTAAAAGCTAAGGCCGGCGTGGTGTCACTCCAGGATAGTATGTCTGGCCTCAATCTGCAGTCTATGCACTTGGAGGATCAATTAAGAGCGGCTGAAAGCGATCTGGCTGAACAGCAAGCCAGGGTGAAACAGATCGAACTAGGTGGAGCAGCAGCAGTAGATTTAAGCGAACCAGAGAAAGGCAAGGATAACGCCAAGGATGGCACAAAGGATACCACTGCCACGCCGCCGCCCCAGCTGGCGTCGAACAAGGACATTGGCGACTATCAGGCGCTAGTCACGAACCTGACGAAACTGCGCGAGACTCAACTGGAGATGTCCGCCAAGTATACTCCCGAAAATATATTGGTGAAGATGAACCAAGCACATATTAACGACTTGGAAAATCAAAAACGGAATTTGGAAAAGAAATATCCTGAGCTCGCAAGCCTGCGAACGCCAGGCGCCTCGCAGATGGATTTACGGGTTGAGCGGGCGCGTCTTGCCGGGATGAAGTCAAAACTAGACGATCTGCGCCACCAGAAGACAGAGTTAGAAAACCGGATGAAACAGCTGGCGGACGTGGGACCACAAATAGCCAGTCTCGAACGTAATAAGGACTTGGAGGAAGCAAATTATAAATACTATTCCGGGACACTGCAAAAGGCGCGGGTCGATGAAGCCCTCGATCCTTCTAAGATGCCGAACATCAGCGCGATTCAACGAGCTTCTCCTCCGGGAATGGTTACGACGACTCGCAACAAGCTTGCCCTTGGATTTGGTGGAGGTGGTCTCGCGTTGGGAATCGGTATCGCTTTGCTTTTTGAGATGCTGCTGAACCATAGTTACAGACGCCGATCGGAAGTCGAGCTGCAGCTGCGTTCGCCCGTCATGCTCACGATTCCTTATCAAAGCAGTAATGGTCGCCTGCGATTGCCTTGGAAAAATGGTCAACGGGCCGGTAAGAAAACGCCCGATAAGAGCAATGCCAGTCTTGCTCCATGGGACGTTGAGCACTTCATCCGTCCCTATTCGGAAGCAATCCGAGATCGTCTCGGCTTATATTTCGAGCTGCATGGAGTTACCCATAAACCAAAGTTGGTAGGCGTTACAGGCTTCAGCGAAGGCGCGGGAACTTCAACTCTCGCTGCCGGGGTTGCCGCCGCCCTTTCGGAGACCGGGGATGGTAAGGTTCTCCTTGTCGATGTGAATGCCGCTAATGGCGAAGTCCATCCATTCTTTGCCGGCCGGCCTGCTGCCGCCCTTACTACGGCCATCAAACCACAAGCGGCGATCACTTCCGCTGCCGATAATCTGTACCTGGCAACGGTCACGCAATCCGGCAACAAATCCACCCATCTTGGACTCAAGAAATTCTTCGCTTTGGTTCCAAATCTCAAGGCGAGCGACTTCGACTACATCATTTTCGATATGCCGCCAATTAACCAAACCAGCCCAACCATCGGTTTGGCTGCGCTAATGGATAAGGTGCTAGTGGTGGTAGAAGCAGAGAAGACTCATCGTGATGTGGTAAAACGGGGTTATCGTGAGCTTGTCGGAGCGCGAGCGGACGTGGCGATGGTCTTGAATAAGACGCGTAGTTACGGTCCGAATTGGCTCGAAGGCGGAAGTTAGGCCCTTTCCCAGATAGAAGCGGGTCTTTTGTCTTTTCCATCTCGGAAGAAATGTGCTTGTTGTAATTCAGTTCAGTAGTTCGTAGTCGTGTTACGAAATAGAATCTACTACCAGCTAAAGCCGTTCATTCCCCGGGCCCTGCGCGCAGCCGTTCGTCGCAAAATTGCTCTGCGATTGGAGGCGAGAGTGCAGGACGTATGGCCAATCATGCCGGGCTCCGAGCAGACGCCGCCTGGATGGCAAGGTTGGCCTGATGGCAAAAAGTTTGCCTTGGTATTGACCCATGATGTCGAGGGTCCGGTAGGTCTGCGACGCTGTCGTCGTTTGGCTGAGCTTGAATCTGAACTCGGCTTTCGATCGTGCTTTAACTTCATTCCGGCTGGACAATACGCCGTTCCGCCCGAGCTACGCGAGGAGCTTACTTCGGAAGGCTTCGAAATTGGCGTGCACGATCTTCATCACGACGGCCGATTATATCGTACCTGGCGCGGTTTTGTCGAAAAAGCGAAGCGAATCAACGAGTATTTGGCCGATTGGAATGCTGAGGGCTTTAGATCAGGCTTTATGTTGCACAAGCTCGATTGGTTGCACCAGTTGGCCATTCGTTACGACATGTCGACCTTCGACACCGATCCGTTCGAGCCTCAGCCGGAGGGACGACACACGATTTTCCCATTTTTCATTGCTCGCCCGCAGGCCGATCACCACGCCAATGGCAGTGGAGAAGGGTATTTGGAGTTGCCGTATACCTTGCCTCAGGACTCGACTCTTTTCCTGCTCCTGCGTCACGAAAGTTCCGAAGTCTGGCTTCGTAAATTAGATTGGATTGCAAGGCATGGCGGAATGGCCTTGTTAGATACGCATCCAGATTACATGGCATTTCAAGGTGCGCCCGACGCTTCGGTTGAATATCCGGTTGAACGTTATCGCGAATTCTTGCGCTACGTCCGCGACAAATATTCGGAGACCTGCTGGCACGCCTTGCCGCGTGAAGTTACCTCGTACGCGCTCGCCATGAGAGCCACTCAACTCATGGGCGATCCGACGACATCTATTGACTTAAAGGGATGGCAATCACAACCGTCAGCGATGATGCCCGACCTTCAAGCAAAAACGAGCGTGCCGGTCGCTGAAACGAAGAAGGATCGTCGACTTCACGGGAAAAAGGTAGCCGTGCTCTTATTTTCAAATTATCCGGCGGACCCGCGTCCGCGGCGAGCGGCCGAGGCACTGACGCGAGAAGGGGCCATCGTTGATTTGTTATGCATGCAGCAAAACGAAAGGGAACCGCGGCATGAAAACGTCAATGGAGTAAACGTCTCGCGCGTTCCATTCAGGCGATACCGTGGTGGGAAGCTCGCCTATGTCGGCCAATATTCGGCCTTCATCCTGATTTCCTTTGCCTACCTTACCATACGCTCGCTTCGCAAGCGTTACGACTTCGTCCATGTCCATAACATGCCTGATGTCCTGGTCTTTGCTGCCGCCGTGGCGAAGGCACGTGGCTCGAAGGTTATTCTTGATCTCCACGATCCTATGCCGGAGCTAATGCAAACCATCTTTAAGCTTCCGCCCGAGAGTCTAAGCGTTCGGGCCTTGAAAACGATGGAGAAAAAGAGTATTGCCTTCTCGGATCTGGTGTTGACGGTTAATATTGCGTGCCAGAATCTTTACTCCGCTCGAAGCTGTCAGCGCGACAAGATTCGCGTTGTTCTTAACTCGCCGGACGATTACATATTTCGTTTCCGACCGGCCAACTTGAACGGATCGAATAGCGAGAACAGAGAAAAACCTTTTACTGTTCTCTATCACGGTTCTCTGGTAGCCAGGAATGGGCTTGATCTCGCAGTCGAAGCACTGGAAACCGTGCGTAGATCAATCCCTGCTATTAAGCTCGTAATTTGCGGCGAAACTAGCCCGTTTCTGGAAGCGGTGATGCAGATGGCGCGCGAACGGCAGCTTGAGAACAACATCGACTACCTGGGTGCGCAAAATTTGAACGGGATCGTAAAGGCAATTACTGCCTGCGACCTAGGTATTATCCCCAACCAGAAGAATATCTTTACCGAAATTAACACTCCAACACGAATCTTTGAGTATCTTGCTTTAGGCAAACCAGTCATCGCTCCCAGGACGAAAGCTATTCAGGATTATTTCGGCGATGGCGACTTGGTCTTTTTCGAGCTTGGCAGTGCCAAAGATCTGGCCCGTCAGATTAAGTATGCTTTCTCACATCCTAAGGAAGTTATAGAGATAACACAGCGCGGCCAACGGGTATACCTCGACCACACTTGGACGCGTGAGAAGTCGCAATTTTTGACTGCCGTCGATGAGCTTCTCTGAGTCACCGTCCCGCAATAGACTTGGAATTCATTTGCTCGAATAAAAGCGCCTTCGCTCTGTCTTGGAAGAGTCCAAACCAGTCTGGCTAAGGTCTTGAGGTGGAGTGGACTACCGAGGTGGTGAGCGCATCCCTTGTTATTACGGAAGTGAGATGATCGCCGTTGCGACGAATCCCCAGCATCGCGGTGCCGCCACCGAGTTTTTCGAGTTGTTCAAGACCGCATGGGAGTTTTACCGCAGCGGTGAAGAGTATGACGCGGTGATCTGCTGTGGAGTTATCCCGCCCGATATTCGGGCAGGTCTCGTCCTGATCTACGCATCGAACGAGCTTCTTTTTGATCGGCAGCATCAATTACAAGTACTACGGCAGGATCATTCAAGAGAGATGCTCTCTTATCGTGGATGGCGCTTGCCAGTTTATGCGGGTTTTGCCTCAATCATCGGAAACGGAAAACGACATGGTCCGATTGCTGGGAAAACAAAGTATTGCCTCGCCCTGGAGATCAGAATTGACCGGCAAACATTCATTCGAATTGGCTATGATCTTTTTGCGGAAGTGCATCACCTGCTTTCTGAGGGCCAACCTTTTCAATTCGCTGACGTCCCATCCATCGAAATTCATATCACTGTTCTTCGTGATATCCTTGTTGAGCATCAAATACCATTCGAGGAAGTGCCTCCTGTTCCAGCCGGCTATAACTTTATTGTATGTTTAACTCACGATGTGGATCATTTCGCCATCGCCAACCATAAGTGCGATCAAACCACATTCGGATTCCTTTATCGGGCGAGTATCGGGTCGATACTCGACCTTTTCCAGGGGAGGAAAACATTACGTCAGCTTGCACGCAATTGGTTAGCGATTCTATCGCTTCCCTTGGTCTATCTGCGGATATTGCCCGACTTTTGGAGCAACCTAGAGCGCTATTTGGAACTGGATCACGCTTCCACCTTCTTCATTATTCCCAAGAAGGGCGATGCGGGAACGACATCAACCGGCGCACGATTGCCGCGCCGCGCTATTCGTTACGATCTTTCCCAACTACAAAAAAGTGTGAGTGAAATTGTCGCACATGGCGGCGAAATTGGCGTTCACGGGATCGACGCTTGGCGTGACATCGCGGAGGCGAAAAAGGAACGGGAGCAAATCCAAGCGCTCACCCATACTCCGGAGGTTGGAGTACGAATGCATTGGCTCTTCTTCGACACCGAATCAGCCGGCAAACTCGACGAAGCGGGGTTTTCTTACGATAGCACGGTAGGCTACAACGAAACCGTTGGTTATCGTGTCGGCACCACACAGGCGTTTAGACCGTTTGGAACAAAATACCTGCTTGAACTGCCATTGCACATCATGGACACGGCTCTCTTCTATCCGGGCTATCTACACTTGCCTCCGGAACAAGCCATGATGCGAATAGAGGGGATGGTGAATGATATGAGACAGTTCGGAGGCGTTCTCACGGTTAATTGGCACGATCGCAGTATTGCTCCAGAACGTTTATGGGACGATTTTTACATCGAGTTGGTCGAGAAATTCAAATTGGCCGGCGCATGGTTCTGTACTGCTGCCGAAGCGACGCAGTGGTTTCGGCGTCGGCGGGAGGTAACGTTCGGTACTAGTAGGAGCGAGGCGGCCGTAGCTTCAACCAGAAGCGAAGTTGGTCTTCCGGGATTACGAATTCGTTCCTACCAAACTAGCAGGCGAGCCACGTCAAAGACAGCGCAGGATTGCGCCATTGAGCCCCGCTTCTTCGAAGTGCTTCTCGACGATGCCAAGGCAATTGCGCCGGCAATCTGATTGTGCACGCTAAGGAAAAGAGACTTCATTCTGGCTCGGTATGGAATCGAGACCTTTAATATTTGCACAGATCGGGTGTGGCTATTGGGGCCCGAACCTGTTGCGAAACTTTTCCGCTCTGCCGACTTGTTCGGTAAAATACGTTGTCGATTCCAGTCCGGAGCGTCGCGTCTTTGTTGAAAGGAACTTTCCCCGAACATCGGCAGTTGATACGGCCGATATTGCCCTTAACGACCCTGAAGTTGATGCAATCATTATCGCAACTCCAGCTGGTTCCCATTTCACCCTGGCCAAGAATGCATTGAGCGCCGACAAACATATCTTCGTCGAGAAACCGCTTGCGACCAAGGTATCTGAGGTAGACGAGCTGGAGAAGCATGCGAACGGCAAACGCTTGGTTGTCATGGCTGGGCATACCTTTGTCTATAACTCGGCGGTGCGCTACGTGAAGCAGTTACTTAAGGCGGGAGAACTGGGCGAGGTCCGTTATATCTATAGCCAACGACTCAATCTTGGTCGTATTCGCGACGACATAGACGCTTTATGGAACTTCGCTCCGCACGACGTCAGCATCATTCAGTACTGGCTCGACGATGTTGAACCTGTTGCGGTGCGGCGCCAGGGAATGGCCTATATGCAGGAAGGGATAGATGACGTTGTCTTCCTAAACCTGGAGTATCCTGGCAGGATCATCGCCAATATTCACGTAAGCTGGCTCGACCCACAAAAAGTGCGGAAAATGATCGTTGTTGGTTCACGTAAGATGGTTGTGTATGACGATGTAGCAGACAATAAAATCGCGATCTACGACAAAGGAATCGATCGTAAGGCGGTTTTGGGTGAGAACATGGACTTCGACAATCCGCAGCGTGCCCAGTTCAATTATCGGAGCGGCGATATTGTTCTACCCGAAATTAAATTCACCGAGCCGCTGCGCGTTGAAGCCGAACACTTCGTCGAATGCATTCGGACGGCGCAAACGCCCCTGACCGGGCTTCGTCACGCTCGTAATGTCGTTTCCGTTTTGGAACGCGCGCGTCCTGTCAACTTGAATGAAGAGCTCGCCGCTTCCGGATGACACGTCCCACCTTGCGATCGGCCGGGATTCGGAGCGTTCAATTCGGCGCCAACGTTACTGTTGTTGAGCCAGTTAATATTTACGATTGCACCATCGGCGACAGCACTTTTGTTGGACCGTTCGTCGAGATTCAGCGTGGCGTGGTTATAGGTAGACGCTGCAAAGTTCAGTCCCACGTCTTCATCTGCGAACTCGTTAGCATCGGCGACGATTGTTTTATTTCGCACGGCGCAATGTTCATCAACGACCCATTTGCAATTGGGGGACCGGCGCGTGGCAACCGCGACTTATGGCGTCACACCCGGATTGGAAACAACGTTAGCATTGGTACGAACGCGACTATTATGCCCGCGACGATTTGTGATCGCGTTGTGGTAGGGGCGGGCTCCGTCGTAACCAAATCAATTACTGAGTCCGGCATTTACGTTGGGAATCCGGCCCGCTTTCTCCGACCGATAGGCCAAAATTGATGAAAGTACCCTTCGTCGATCTGCACGCGCAGTACTTGGGCATTAAGGCTGAAATTGATTCGGCGATTGCTGAGGTTATCGCCCAATCTGCCTTCATCCGAAGCAAACATGTCGATGCTTTCGAACAAGCCTGGGCTCAGACCCTTAAGGTGAAGCACTGCGTATCCTGCGCCAATGGAACGGACGCTCTTTACATCGCTATGCGCGGGCTAGGCTTGAAAGCCGGGGACGAAGTTATTACCACGGCGCACTCGTGGATCGCAACTTCCGAGACGATCACGCAAGCAGGAGGTCGGGTTGTCTTTTGCGACACACAAGAAGATACCTTTAATATCGATCCACACTTGATCGAAGCCAAAATCACAAAAGCGACTGTCGGAATCATTCCAGTCCATCTTTGCGGCCAGCCAGCTGACATGGACGACATCATGGCGATCGCAAAGAAATACAATCTGTGGGTCATTGAAGACTGCGCGCAAGCGCATTTAGCGAGGTACCGGGGCAAGTTGGTCGGAACTTTTGGTAATGCTGCCACCTTTTCATTTTATCCAGGGAAAAATCTGGGAGCTTATGGTGACGCCGGCTGCATCGTAACGAATGACGATGCCCTGGCCGATTGGACCGCTACTTTTGCTCGACACGGCGGAAAAGGGGAACACGTGATGGAAGGCATCAACAGCCGGATGGATGGATTGCAAGCGGCGATACTAAACGTCAAGTTGCCTCATCTTCCGATGTGGACGACGGCACGGCGTCGTGTGGCTGGACGTTACAACGAGTTACTAAGTGGCATCGATAGCCTAACTACGCCCAAAGTAGGGGATGATAGGGGTCACGTTTATCATCTTTATGTTATTGCTACGGATAGGCGTGACTCGTTGAAACAGGCTTTGACAGATGCTGAAATAACAACCTCCCTGAACTATCCGAAGGCGCTACCGTTTTATCCGGCCTACGCTTACCTTGGCCAAAGGCCGGCGGATTTTCCCGCCGCCTACCGCAATCAGTCTCGAATCCTTTCTCTCCCGATCTTTCCGGAAATGACTGATGAAATGATCGAATATGTGGCCGACCAAAGTAGACGCGCTCTTGGGGATGAAACCGCTGTTAGATCCAACGCGACAAAGCTCGCAAGAGTTTAGTACGGATTCTGCGTGATTAGAAACTAGCCCAAGTGAGCCAAACAGTAGTCATCGTCGGTCTCGGTGAAGTAGGCCAGCCGTTGTTTGAAATCGTTAAGACGCACCACGAAGTCTTCGGCGTGGATATTGATTTGGTCGCGCCTCTTAATCGCTGCGACGTTATGCACATTTGCTTTCCCTTTCGCGACCGGAAATTCGTTGCGCAGGTACTGGAATACATTGGGCGATACCACCCCGCTCTTACCATCATCAACAGTACGGTGGCGCCGGGAATCACTCGAGACATCGCGGGCGAATCAGGCGTGTCCGTAGTAAATAGCCCGGTCCGAGGTAAGCATGTTCGCATGCGAGAGGAAATGCTTCACTACACGAAATTCATCGGGGCGCTCGATCCAGAATCGGGAGTGCGCGCCGCGCAACATTGGGAGAGCGTAGGAATGAAGAGCAAAATCCTCGGGTCTCCGGAGGCGACTGAAATCGCAAAACTAACGGAAACGACTTATTTCGGGGTTCTGATTGCGTGGGCTCAAGAAGTAGAACGATATTGCAAGGAAGTGGGAGCTTCCTACGACGAAGTTGTATCTTTCTATGAAGAAATAAAATTCCTTCCACCGGTCAAGTATTTCCCCGGTGTCATCGGTGGTCACTGCGTCATGCCTAATATCGCGATCCTCCGCGAGCAATTTCCTTCCGGCCTTTTGGGAGCTGTTGTGCAATCAAACATGCTAAAGGAGAGGAACCTAGGGCAGGAGGGTTGGGCAGAATTGGATCGCTCTACGCAACGGCCGGCAGCCAGCTTATAACCGGGCGACCTTTCATCGAATGCTTATCATAAATGCTGATGACTGGGGACGGTCTCGGGCCGAAACCGATGCAGCCCTACAATGCTACGAAAAGGGAAGAATTACATCTGCAAGTGCGATGGTTTTTATGGAAGATTCGGAGCGCGCCGCGGACATTGCGAAGAAGAACCAGGTCGATGTCGGCTTGCATCTTAATTTCTCAGAGCGATTTAGCGGTAGCTTGGTTGACGCAAGGCTTGAAGACTATCATCGGAGAACAGTCCATTTCCTGAAAGGAACTAAATACTCCCAGTTGGTATATAATCCCTTGTTGCAAAAAGCTTTTGCTTACTCATATGAAGCCCAGACAGCGGAATTTGGTCGGCTGTTTGGCAAATCGCCCTCACGCATCGACGGGCATCACCATATGCATCTGTGCGCCAATTTGCTCTTTAGCCAATTGATGCCACCCGGAACGACGATGCGCCGGAACTTCTCTTTTTGGCCTGGCGAGAAAAGCGCGTTAAATCGGACTTATCGGCGGCTAGTTGATACCTGGCTAGCCCGTAAGTATCGCCTACCGGATTATTTTTTCGATCTGACCCAGTGTATTTGCGAGAAAAAGCTGGAACGCGTGGTGGCGTTGGCGAAGTCAAGCAATGTCGAGCTAATGACGCACCCGATTGTCTCTTTGGAAATGCACTTTCTAATGAGTGACGAAATGGGCGTCCTACTGCAGAGTATCGAAGCGGGCAATTTTGACCGGCTGAGAGTCGTTGCCTCCGCTGCGTCGCCGGTCTCTCCCGTAATCCAACACGGCTCCCGATGCGAAAGAACGATCGCCATCGCGCGATCGAGTTGTGGTAGCCAAACTTCGACCTAACACATGCCTCCCACGTTAGCACTCTTTCTCACTCTGGTTTTTATCGTCTTCTTGTTCCGGCGAGACCTTAGAGAGAGACCCAATATCACCGGCGCCCACTGGCTTCCGCTTATTTGGGCGTTGATTGTCGGGTCGAGGTCGGTTGCTCAGTGGCTGAGCACTTTAGGGTTGCTACGGGGGAGTTCGACGATAGAAGAGGGAAACCCGGTCGACGCTATCGTCTTTCTCACACTGATCGCTGCTGGACTTTACGTCCTTAATAAAAGACGGGTCAGGCTGGGTGAGGTTTTCCGGAGCAATCCATGGTTCATGGTATTTATTCTTTATTGCCTGATTTCGATTACTTGGTCCGACTTTCCTTTTATCGCCTTCAAACGATGGGTTAAAGCGCTGGGTCACCCGGTCATGGCCTTGGTTCTCCTTACCGAACCAAACTTCGACGAAGCGCTAACCAGATTAATAAAAAGAAGTGCTTACATTCTGGTTCCATTTTCGATTCTTTTCATTAAATACTTTGAGTACATTGGCCGAACCTGGGATGATTATACCGGCATTGCCAGCAACGTTGGCGTCTGCACACAGAAGAACGGCCTTGGCGGTGGGTGTATGATCTTTGGCTTTTTCTTCTTCTGGCATCTGCTGAAAACATGGAAGATGGAGAAAGGAATAGCCCGGCGAGATGAACTTCTGCTAACGGCGGGAATGCTCTTCCTGATTGGCTACCTCCTTCGAAAGGCGCATAGTATGACATCGCTTTTGTCGTTACTGATTGCGATGGCGGTGATGGTGTTGGTTGGCCGACAATGGGTGAACAAGAAGTTAATTCTCATCTACGCGTCAGTGGCGGTGGTGACGTTAGGCGCAGCGGAACTCCTATTTGGGGTTTTTGAATATGTGGTAAGCCTTACCGGCCATGAAACCACCATAGCCGGGCGCGCCGAGCTTTGGGAGGATTTACTGGCATTTCCTAACAATCGAATCTTCGGGACGGGTTTCGAAAGTTTTTGGTTAGGTGACAGGTTGCAGGCGATATGGGAAACGCATTGGTGGCACCCGATTCAGGCCCACAATGGCTACCTTGAAACGTATCTCAATCTCGGACTGGTTGGGCTATTCCTCCTGGTGGGATTACTCATCTCAACCTTTCGGAAGATACGTTTGGAACTCTTAACGAATTTTGAATGGGGCCGATTTCGACTCGGATTTTTTATTGCTTTCATCTGCCATAACTGGACAGAGGCATCCTTCAGGGGGCTTGGTTTGAGTTGGTTCATGTTTTATCTCATTGCGATGGAATATCCGAACGTTCAATTCGCTTCGGAGAAATTATCTTCTGAAGCTGACGAAACGGAAGAAGATAGAGAGCTGGCGTATTTCCCGGATAAAGTTCAGAGTTGGTAGCCTTGCAGTAGGATTTGGGCCGGAAATAGCAGCGACATGCCCCTAATTCCAACAAAGTATCTGTTGCGTGCCAAGGAGAGGGCACTGATGATGGGAATACTTCTTACCGGTCTCGGCCAGGCGGAAGGCAAGATTGTCAAGGCTGCAAGTCCCTCTCTCGGGGACGTAGGTACAGCTGTTGCCGCGGCAGCCGATGGTGATACGGTGGCTGTGCCCGCAGGAACCGCCAGCTGGACTGGGACACTCATCGTAACCAAGGGAATCACCATCCAAGGTGCAACGACTGTTACCGGCACGCGTGACGATCCGACTTTAACTGATGCAACAATTATCACTGATGAAATTCCAAGAGCGCTCCGCGAGGGTTCCGCGGCCGGTCGGCCGAAGGGCGAGCCTGGTTGGGCAAGGGCGGGTGGCGGCTCCGGGCTTGATGATATGCCGAGAGGCATCCGTGGTCGCTCCGCGATGGCTGGGCCTAGAGGTGATCTCGGCTCAGGAAGATCGCGTACTCCTTCAGCGCTTGTTAGAGCGACAGTGGGACTGGGAAAAACCTTTAGATTAAGCGGCTTCACCTTCAGAAAAGGGTCACTTACGACAATTGCTCAAAACGGGGGGGTTCGTCTCGAAGGGACATGCCAGGCGGCAAGGATTGACCATTGCCACTTTGATGGTCTTTACCAAAACCCGAATATTGGAACATCTGGCCAGGTTTATGGAGTGGTGGACCATTGTGTGCTGGACCTAAATGTTAAAGGCGCAGAATCCTTTTCGGTGCAGCACGATGGATGGGGAGGGCACCAAAATGGCGATGGATCGTGGGCAGACGACAGCTACTTTGGAACTGAGAAGTTCCTATTCATAGAGGATTGCACTTTTAACAAGACCATAGGTGGCGGCCTTGATTGCTATGGCGGCGGAAGGTATGTGGCCAGATACAACAGGTTCAACAACCTGGGAACGCAGGCGCATGGTACCGAAACAACCGGGCGCCATCGCAGCGCGCGAGCTATCGAGGTTTATAATAATACCTTTAATTGGACTCAGGCACCGGCAAAAGCGGGCGAGCTCAGAGGCGGTTCACTCCTCGTCCATCATAACACCTGGACAGGAATTAGAATCGCACACGGCATTTCGCTTACCTGCTATCGGGAGTATTACCCGTTTAGATTTTGGGGGGCCGCAAATGGAGCTAATCCTCTCGATTCAAACGACCCACACGGGGTTTACCTGAATGGAAAAGCGGGAACCGGCAGCGGAAACAATACGTTAGTGGTTCCAGGCGCAAACTGGACGCCTAATCAATGGACAGGTTATTCCGCCATTAATATGACGCAGATTTTCCCCATGGGGACGGGCAGAGATCAACATCCCAGCTCATGCATCGTGTCCAACACCGCGGATACGATCAACGTAAAATCTGATGCGGGTGTAGATGGTCCGCCGACAAATTTTGCCGATGGCGACAGCTTTGAGATACGTCGGGTCCTAGTCGCGCTTGACCAACCCGGTAGAGGAAAAGGGGATTTGCTTGTAGGGCGGGCGCCGATTATTAATGAAGCGATGCGAACCGTCGCGTGGCCACGTCAGGTCCTGGATCCGGTGTACTCTTGGGAAAACAAACGAAGCGATGGCTCGGACGTGAACGTTGCCGGCCAGGAACCGACGATCAAAGAAGGGCGTGATTTTTATAACAATACGCCAAAGCCCGGGTACAAGCCATACCCGTATCCGCATCCGTTGGTGAGCGGAACGCTTCCGCGCGGCTCGGCCCAAGTCGGGGCCGGGAATTAGCGAAATATTAATTGGACAGAGACGATGCGTTAAATAGATGTTAAAGAGTTCTCTTGGCACAGGCGCTGCTGAAAATTACAGGAGATATTTATAATTATTAAGGATCGTGGCCTTATCAAAAGATCGCAATTCTGTGACCTTATTACGAACCAAATTTGTCTTAAGCGTCTGCCTCCCGGGGCTGATGGCGGGAGTCTTTTTAGCTGCCCTGGGCCAGGCGGAAGCCAAGGTTATCAAGGCCGCCAGTCCCGCTCTCGCGGACGTGAATACAGCTGTTGCAGCGGCGGCTGATGGCGACTTGGTGACGGTCCCTGCCGGAACCGCCGCCTGGACTGGAAGTCTCAACGTATCAAAAGGAATCACCATCCAAGGGGCAACGACCATTACCGGGACGCGCGACAATCCAGCCGTGGCTGACGCGACGATCATTCTCGATAACGTTTCAAGGACGTATACCGCTTCCGCCTTGGTAAGGGCGACAGTCGGACTGGGGAAAAACTTTAGATTGACCGGTTTCACTTTCAGGAAGGGCTCGCTTACGACACTTGCTCAGAATGGGGGCGTTCGTT
>Ga0193715_1000188_pt1 | contig 16515 bp, 14 predicted proteins | sample U2m2metaG_FD_143040 | JGI IMG/M metagenome (GOLD analysis project Ga0193715, IMG submission 143040) | Soil microbial communities from a riparian zone of the East river system, Colorado, United States - U2m2 | ecosystem: Environmental > Terrestrial > Soil > Riparian zone | place: USA: East River... | reverse complement strand
ACAAACCAATGAAAATACCGGTAATGAAGCTAACAATATATTACCAGTAGAGAATACCAAAAGCAACAGTGGTACTCACAAAATTCTCCCATTATATTCAGAATCAAATGATAAATCAACAAAGTCCTCTTCTTCCGAAGGTTCTGGTGGAACAAACTTAGGTAGCACTGGTACCTTTGAGTCAGAAGATGGCCATAATTCAAAAGCAATTGACAATTCCAACACTGGTACTTTTACTACCCTGGGATCACAACAAGAAGGTCAAACAGAAGCAAGTACTTCCCCTATGAGTGGATCAGAAATTTCTGAAGGCACAGACCAATCAGGAGTTGAGAGTAATACTAACACTTTCTTTACATATGAACCTGACCTAGGTGAAGATCAAGTATCAAATAATAATTATGATCACACAATCAACACTCCGGGATCTGATAATTCCATATCAAATTTTGATGACGAGGGCAATTCAATTTTCGGACTTAAATTCAATCATCTGCACAAGTCGATTGATGCTAAATTAGAACAGAAGATGGAAAAATTAGAAGACAAAATTGCTGATCGCGTGCATTTGTTCGATCTGATTGGATAAGTTAGAATTTTATTTCCGTAAATTTTTAAATTCAAAAATAGATTGCTCGCTATCGCTCCAACCAAACCGTTCGCCAGACATCGAATGTTTTTTAACAAAAAATAAAATTTGTGACAACTTTGATCAAGTCTTGTACTAGGTTCACAACGATTGATACCTTACAAATAAGATACGTTGATAATAATCAAAGGGGGTCACCTGTTTTACTTATTCATGGTTTAGGAGGTTCCTTAGAAAGTTGGACGAACAATATTGAATCTTTTTCAACTAGATACAGGGTAATTGCTTTGGATCTTCCCGGATTTGGGTTGAGTGATAAACCCAGGATTGATTATACTATTGATTTCTACGTAAATTTTGTAAAAAAATTCATTGAAAAATTAAAAATAACACGCCCTTTTCTTATTGGTTCTTCCTTAGGAGGCCACATAGTTATTGAGTTAGCCATTAGAAATCCGAAATTAGTTGACAAAGTCGTTTTAATTAGTCCTGCTGGTTCGCTCCCAAAATCGTTTAAGGGTACATCAGCATTGAAAAGATATATTAAAATCGTAGACGCCAAATCCCCACTTGAAGTAAGAGATATACTATCCTCCATCGATAATTCTATGGTTACCCACACGTATGCTGAAGCGCTTTACAAAAGAATATCGTTACCGGGTGCAAAGTACGCATTTATTTCCGCACTAAAAGGTAGTACAAAAGCTGCAAGATACAATAGTAAACTTGAGAAAATTAACAAACAAATGTTACTAATTTGGGGTAAAAATGATAGTATAATACCGGTAAAATTTATCCGAACATTCTTGGAACATGGTAATTCAAGAATCATCATATTTGAAAACTGTGGCCACAGACCTCATGTAGAGAAGCCCAAGCTGTTTAATAAAGCAGTAAAGGATTTCTTAATGGATTAGAATTGATTGAATTTACGCAAGAATGTTTCATAAGATTAAATGATCCTTCCTCTATGTGAATTTATGAGTAAAAAGAAAAGTATTTAATTAGTTAAAAAATGATATTGTCATTTTTAAGTGATAATAGGCTGACAATACTTATAAAAATTAAATTAGATAAGATTTTGTGAATTATTATTTAATAATATTATTCTCCGTATCGATTTTCCTATCGGCGATTGTTAACTTTAACGTATACGGGTTAGAAGTATCAAAGATAAATTACATTAATGGACTTATGGACATTGGTTTCATTCCCATCAAGAGTAAGATTTTACCACAATATGACAGTTCTAATCCGCAAACAGAAAACAAAGCTAAAGCACAAACATTTGCGGTGGCAGAAAATACTGATAAATCTAATGCAACAAATGTTGTTGCTTCTGCCGCAGGTGTAAAGATATTGTCGCCGGGTAGTGGAAAGCAAATTCCTGTCGGGAATCTTACCATTTTTGGTATTTCGACAGATAACGAAAAATCCGATTGTACTGTTACGGTAGATTGGAATAATCAAAAGCCTTTCCAAAAAGCCAAGGCTACTGGGCCTTACGGGGAAGATGATTATTCATCATGGACATACACATATTCTGATTCATATCACCCAATAGAAAAGGGAATGAATGATTTGACGTCAAAGCTCGAATGTCTTGAAAATTCCAAAGTAACCACAAAATGGCACAGCATCAATGTATCAGGTGTAATTACCAATGACTCAACTCTATCATCGAATCTGGTGTTTCATGACCCACTTGGAATTCTCCCACAAATAAATACCATATCGAGTAAACCTTCAGCAGATATGTCTGTTATATCCAGTAATGAAACGACACTAGCACCTTCGAAACTTTTTGCAAACATGGAACTATCCAAGGAGGTATTAGTTCCTGGAGAAATTCAAAACTTTACTATAAAGATTTCAGATTCAAATTCACAGCAGGTCGCCGCAGCGAATATTGGTATTAAAATCATGCAAGGTACGAAAATATTAAACGAATATAATGGTACTTCAGATACATCTGGTATGTATACCCAGTCATGGAATTTGAATTCAGATATTCCATCTGGTAAGTACGACGTACTGGTTTCGGCATCAGCTAATGGCTATGAACCTGCTTCACTGGCAGGGAGTTTCCAAATTCAAAGACAGTTGTTAGTTGAAGCAAGTTTATTAAAGCACCTCGTTATGCCTGGCGACCAACAAGCCATTGACGTAAAGGTTGTAGACGCCAATACTAAAGAATTAGTGTCAGGGGCAAACGTAATGGCACAAATTGGAGAAAAAAATGAATACAATGGGACTTCAGACATATCAGGTGCATATTCTCGTACATGGAACATCACTTCTGATACTCTGTCTGGTAACTACGATGTACTTGTTTCTGCATCAGCCAATGGCTATATACCTGCCTCACTTACAGGAAGTTTTCAAGTTCAAAGGCAGTTGTTAGTTGAAGCCAGCCTTTCAAAAGATCCCGTAATACCCGGAGAAGAACAGGATATTCACGTAAAGGTCTTGGACGCCAATACTAAAGATGCAATATCAGGTGCAAATGTGATGGGGAAGATTGGAGAAAAGAAGTTTTCGGCTACAACCGATGATCTTGGAGCTGTATCTTATTCATGGCATACTCCTCCTACAAGCGGTGGGAATAGCTATCAAATAGTACTTGATGTTTCATCTAATGGTTATCCTAAGGAAATGAAAACAGTGTCTTTCAAAATGGACAAACCACAAAACCTTTTGGAACCACCAATTAGCAATTACCAAAATAATGTTGTCAAAGTTAAGGACAGTAACAACGAATTGAATAACAATTTGGAGTCTACGGGTGGTTCTCCACAATGCACGAATCTTATTTCTAGTATTGGCTGTGATATTAATGGTAATGATAAACTTGCTGCCACTCCTGTTACCAATGATAAACTTGCTGCCACTCCTGTTACCGATGATAAACCTGCTACTGAGGATAAACCTGCTGTCACTCCTGTTACTGATGATAATCCTCCAGCCAATACTGATGCTGAAAATCTTCCATTTGGAGACGTTCAAGATGAAAAAAGTGGTTATGATTTCCTAGCATCAGCAACCAATTGAGGCAATCTTTAGAATAAAATTTCATATGCGCACATCGCTCATCTTAACTATAAACAGAGAATGCTTGATACAAAAGCTACATAAATTATGCGAATTCGACACTAAGTTACATCCAGCTAACAATAAGCAATCAAATTTGATGGGTAATTTGAAAATGGACTGGAGTGAAACAGGGTGAAATGGAATATTCCCATACTCAATGGATAAGAAACTATTTGTAAATTCTAAGTCGAATGATACTTGAATTCTAAATCATGGAGATCTAGTAAATCTTTCAATAATATCCCTATGTTGTGGAAATATTCCGGTCAGTTCTTTTCTGTTACCTATTTTCCAATCCTTGTAGTCAAAGCCAGGAGAGACAGTGCATCCTACTAGTGAATAGGATTTCTTTTTATTTACGGATGCTGCAAACCAACAATTTGACTTTACTGTTACTTGGAACTGCTCTCCCGTATCGACTTTTGGACCTAGAACAGATTTTTTCAATTTGCCTTTTGCATCTATTATATGAAGTGTCAAACTACTGCCTGAGTAGAAATGCCAAATTTCATCCGACTTCATAATATGAAATGAGGCAAATTGTTTTCCAGTTAATAAATAATAGATTACTGTGCATGTAGACCTACGACCAGTATATCCTGGTAAGTTGACGATCCTATCAGATCTGTATGTGTTGGCATAATATCCACCTTCGGGATGTTTGTCAAGTTTGAGTTTACTTATCCAAAATTTGGCAAGTTTATTCAAGATATGGCATGGATTAACAGTTCTAAACTTAATCCAGTATATTTAGATTTTTTGACCACTTCTCTTTTTGACGTTTACCCGTATTATACAATGAACTAAAAATCATAATTTGATATCTGATATCTCATTCATCAATCGCTGGATTTCTCATCAGTAATGTCCGAAGTCACATTTGGCGTTTTTAGCTCACCTGAAACTGCAGAATAAAAGGATCAAAATCTAATTTTGTAGCCGAGCTTATTGGACCTCACATGATATTTAATTGAACAATAGTCTATCTCATTATTCGGAATCAATTTTTGACGAATTTAAATAGCTATTTAAATCTCGAATCGTGTCATAATCTTTGATTTAAGTACAAGGAGATTATTGAAGGAAAATATTATATAACTTAGATGTAGTATATAGGCAGTTAATAATGGCAATACAAATTATATTACTAGCGTTTATGATTACCCTCTCTGCTACTTTAACACAAGTCACTCTTGCAGATACGGGCGATCATGGTAATTCAACTGGTAGCGGAATATCTGATAAAAACAAAGATGTATTTTCATTATTACAACTTGAAAAAGATGTAGCAAAACACGAAGGTTCCTTGAAGGAGTTACATTCTGGTAGCAAGAGCCCATTCGATTTGTTAGGGGAAGTAAAAGATGAAGGAAAATTCACGCCAGAATCTGGGAGTTTTCTACCTGAATACGATGATACCACAAAAGATAACAACTGATGAAAGTATTTAATGAATAACATAAAAAATGGAATTAGAGTAAAGGGAAAAATACAATTTGATGGTTTTTGTTACTCCACTAAAGTAACAAGCATTTTCTCACTTATCATTTAGTGATGAGTATGAGCCATCAGAAAAATAGAAGAAAACTTGACAAGAGTTCCAAAACAGTATCTTTCATAGTGTAGTTTCTAATAGAATCTGAAATCACAAAATATTTAATATATAAAGATAAATCGAATTCGGACCTAACGTTGAGCAATAGATTTAGAAATATAAGTTATATAATCGGTTTTTCTACAATTCTTCTAATTTTATCATCAAATTTACTGATAAACAATCAGAAATTCTTAATGGCATACCCACGACTAGACAAGATTTCCTTTGATGATCCAAACAAGTATACAATTCCCGTACAGGGTTCTGGAAAAGGCCTTGGTATACCTTATCTTGATTCTAATCGCAACTTAGATGATCTAAAGAATAGATTATGCGACACGAACCAGGACAATGGGGCCAATGACAATCTAGGTATTCCTTTTTTGTGTAAACAATCAGAAGGCGCTAATGATAATTCCAATAATAATCAACTGAATGGGGATGGTTCAGATAAATTAGACGAGAAAATGGAGAAGTTAAAGGAAAAACTGGATAGTTCTATATTTAATGACGACAAAAATGACAAGTCACAATCACAAGGCGCGCAGTCGAATCCGGAAATACAAGACGATGATAAACAACGTAACAACAACAACGATAATAATAATCAGGGTAACAACAATGAAAATAATCAGGGTAACAACAACAATGATGATAAACTTAACAACAACGATGATGAAAATAATCAGGGTAACAACAACGATAATAATAATCATCGTTACAACACCGATGATAACAATGAAGTTGAAACTAATGGCTTAAACTTGAACTTTGAGAAGAAACAGGACAAAGTAACCGAGAAGATAGAGAAATTTAAAGATAAGATTAGTAAAGAAAATAATGGAATCTTGTTAAAGCAACAGGAAGAGAACAAAATTGCAAATGATAACAAAGATGATAACAATGATCAAGGCCTCCATACTTCTGGATTAGACCTAAAGATTCAAAATATACAAGCCAATTTAGAAAAGAAAATTGAAAAATTAAAGGATAAAATTGAAAATGACAAGGACAACCAACGCCTGATAGATCATAGACAAGAGAACGAGGCTAAAGACGATGATAAAAAGAATGGTGATACCAAAGAAGGAGATGGGGAAACTTATGTAGGCTATCGTTTCAATGGAGACAATGATAATGGTAAGGATAATGGCAATGACGATAATAACTTTAATTTTGCCGCGGCAGGTGATTTTGGATGTTCAACAAATACACAAAACACTGTATCAAATATGGAGGGCAAAAATCCAGAATTAGTCCTAGCCTTGGGAGATCTCTCATATCATAGTACTGCCGACTGTTGGTTTGATATGATGTCGCCTCTCAAGGGGAAAATGATGATTACCTTGGGATTTCATGATATCGAAGGTGGAGCAGTAAAAATGAATCAGTACGTCAAAAGCTTCGAATTGAATAAACCTTACTATTCTTATGATTACAAACATGTTCATTTCCTTGTCATGGCTTCATTGTCTGACTTTAAAGAAGGTTCCGAGCAATACAATTTTATCAAACAAGATCTTGAAAAGGCATCTCAAAATGAAGATACTAATTGGATAATTGTAAGTACCTATAAACCACTTTATTCATCACCATCAGAACATAAGGCTGATGATTCGTTAAGGGATGCTTACAGTCCACTTTTCGAAAAATATGGTGTTGATCTGGTATTAAACGGACATAACCACAATTATCAGAGAACTTATCCTTTGACATATAATCCCAATGAAAGTACAAAGCCAATAACGACCAGTGAACTTAGTACAGGATACAACAGAGGTAATGATGGTATCGTTTTTGCTACTGTGGGAACAGGAGGAGTAAACTTCTATACCTTGGAAGGTAAAAATCCTTATGTTGCTAATCAATTTGCGGGGAAATTCGGATTCTTAAATATAGATATTAGTAACGGAAATCCTCAAGCAAAGTTGACTGGAACTTTCTATGATAACAAGGGCAGTGAAATAGCAGATGAATTTACAATTGAAAAAGAAATAAAAAATAAAAAGAGCGATGTATCTTACAGTTAAGTTGCCTGCTACTCAGATCAATGAAATTAGTTATTCACGAATTCTAACAACTAGTTTTGCAATAGCGCCGATATAAATTCACAAACTAAAAAAATAACTTGAAATGTCCACTATGAGAGTAAGATCTCTAGTGAACTTTTAAGCCAAAAATAAATTTCTATTTCTTTGCCTTATCAAATCTTTCAGAAACGCCTTGCCAGTTTATTACATTCCACCAAGCAGATATGTAGTCTGGTCTTTTATTCTGGTACTTTAGATAATAAGCATGCTCCCATACATCGCATCCTAAAAGTGGTATCACGCCCTCAGTTCGTGGACTTGTTTGATTTGGCATTGATTTGTACTCTACTTTCTTGCTTGACGGATTATATACGAGCCATCCCCATCCGCTACCTTGGATCAATACGGTGCTGGAAGAGAATTTTTCTTTGAAAGCAGAAAAGCCTCCAAAGGATTCGTTTATTGCAGCTGCAATAGATCCACTTGCTTCGCCTCCACCATTTGCTTTCATATTCTGCCAAAATATCCGATGGTTATCAAATCCTCCTCCATTAAAATTGATAGCACTCTTTTGATCTGCTGGTACTTGATCTATGTTAGACAATATTTCAACTATATCCTTATTCTGAATATCAGATGGACATTTTTCAAGAGCGGCATTGAGCTTATCAGTATAAGTCTGATGATGTTTTGTATGATGTATTTCCATAGTCTTTGCATCAATATGTGGTTCTAACGCATCGTAACCGTATGGTAACGGAGGTAATTCATATTTTCCCATATGTCTATTTTTTCTTTGTAATTATTAACTCTTGCGTTAGGAAAAATATCCATTCCATTAGAAAATGTAGTAAAAAAATAAAATCTTTATGACATAATTTTACAGCACGTCAACATTCATGTTATCAATCAAGAATTGTACTATTATTTTTAATAATGATGTTGTTGTATTGACTGTTTATTTACATTAGTTCTAGTTGCTGGATCCCCCATCAATAGATTCATCATTTGATTGAGATTCTGAAGGAGGCGGTGGTGGTACTGGCTCTTCTGTTTGATTAGTTTCGGCAAGAGATCTACTGAGAGAAGCAAATGAAGTCTCATTCTCAAATGCTGGAGTTTCTTCATCAGATTTATCCGATGATGTAACATTAGCTATGGGATTGTTTACTAGTGAACTGTTTGACACTGAATTATTTGACTGGGAAGACGAATTTGTTGCAAACGTTGAAAATACAAGCAATGCGAATGCAACTAACATTATAAAAAAACTCATTCTAACATAAATCATAAAGTTATCAATATTAATATAAAATACTATAAATATAAAGTAGACTATCTCCCCCTCTATTTGACTTATATAAGCATAAATAAAAACGCGAATGCGGTTAGTCTTAAATCCTTCAATAGAATAGTCAAGAATCAACGAAGCATTTTATCCAATGATTTAATCCAGATATTTTTAGTTCATTGGCACATAATGTGAAATAAATAATATATGTTTAACAACAAAGAAAAATCCAGCCCCAAAGCAATTCTCATACAATGTTCATGAGAAGATATATCAGTGTACTCATGGATAATCCAAACGGGACGAACGGAAATAAAGTTACTTTGAAGGTAACAACTTATTATCTGGGTTCTCTGCAGCTAAGTTTGGACGTTTGTATTTTTGGCATCAGACTTCATCTTTCAATGTTTTAAGCATATTAGAGTTAGGATCAACCGGTTCTATTTGTTCATTTAAATAATCGATAAAGTTTGTGGCAGTCACTATCCCTACTGTCTTGTTTCCATCCACAACAATAAGATGTCTTACCTTTTTTTGTAGCATTAAGTTTGCTGCTATTTCAATAGATGAATTAGGGTCAATTGTTAATAATGGGGATGTCATAAGATGAAGTATCTTGAAGTCTTTACTCAAGACATCATGAATGCATACTCCTCTAGTTATATCCCGTTCAGTAACGATACCCATGGATTTACCTTCTTCGTCTACTACAAGCAGTGAACTTACATTTTTGTCTAACATCTTCCTTGCAGCTTCTTTGGCACTTTGCGATGTTTGAATAATCTCTATTTTGGTTGTCATTATATCGTTTACTTGCTTTGACACAGCAGTCTGTAACGCTAGAGTTTTATATATTTTAATTCTGCATGTCTCCTACTTTAGCTAGATTCCTATTTTGGCGAAATCAAAAAGGAAGATTTGTTTACCGTTTATCTATCATAATTTTGATTAAAGTCCAATGGCGATGCTTTTAGATTGTAAATTTACCTCAATGGGACCCTAAACGAGTTAAATTATAATATACAATGTATTTTGTTTGAGTTCTCAGCTCAATATATATGAGTCTTGCAACTTTCTAGTTATAATTATCAATTTTATTATTGACAGACAATATTTAATAATGATTGATACGTCATTTAGTTAACTTAGTCAATTTGGATAACAGTAATACAGAAGAAACAGATAGTTCCAGTTCTGCGGATTCAGATCCGCCTAGTTCAAAAGAAAACAAGTCCTTTTCTAATCCAGTGAATGAAGGATTTGTCGCCGGTCAACGAATAGCCAAGATTTCTGTAATAATACTTGTCGGAATAGGGATTGTAGAATTAATTATGGGTCACATTAGCGGGAGTGTAGTGGCCACAGCCGATGGAGTAGATTCCATGTCCGATGCTATGATATCTCTTATTGTATTTATTGGTTTAAGAGTTGCCCGCAGACCCGCAGATAGGACGTTCCATTTTGGGTATCATAAGGTAGAAAGCTTTGCTGCACTTATCGCTGCAATGGGAATGATTGCCATAGGAGCATTCATAGCTTATCACTCTTACGAAGGATTCGTTAATCCTAAAGAAATCCAGCAGCCTATACCTACTATGATTGTGCTTGGAATTGCCGGTGCCATTTCATTGCACAGGGCTTTTCAGATGCGTGGCATAGCCAACAAGTATAATTTGCTTTCTTTGAAGACTGACGCAAAGAATTCTATCAAAGATGGTTCTGCGTCTGTTTTAGGTTTCTTGAGCGTGCTTATAGCAACACAATTTGGATTTCTACAGGCCGATGCAATAGGAGGGCTGGTAATTGCCGGATTTATATTCTCTGTAGCATATGTTTCAGTAAAACAGTCGTCACTAATTCTCGTTGATGCTTGGCAAAATCCCGTGAGTACAGAATATATGAAAAAACTAGTCGAGCAAAAATTCAATGGTGATGTGAATGTAAGGTCTATCAAACTCCGTCAGACTGGTGCAATTTCACGCGCTGAGATCCATCTCGAAATAGATGGCAGCAAACCACTGAATGAAGTAGAAATGCTGTTACTAAATACAGAGATGGCAGTGAAATCAAGTATTCCTGGTATGGGTGCGGTTGTAGTCATTCCTCATGCCAAACTCAGAAAATTCTGATTTTTAGCAACTATCTTTCTTGCGAATTTTCCTGATGCCTGATATATCCATACTTTTCGTAAATTTGATGCATTCATTTTCTCTCAATACTCGGTAACGAATAGCAATATTATTATTTCAACTAGTGCACCAAATTTCCTTTTACGACCATCTATTGGTTACCTTTTTTTAGTAAGTTATTTATGTCGAAATATTTCAAATTAAAGTTTATTTTAATAAGATATTGAAAAAGCATGTGCCTAATAATACTATTAATTTCTAGAATAAATGAAGGGAATTTGTAAAAGATTTGAATCCTTCAGTGAGAACAGTTCTAATAACAGAATATGAAATTAGTGATAAAATACTTCAAGAATATAACAAAAATGAGATAATAAACAGTTTTATGAAAAAACCATTTAAACATGATGAAATAATTTCAGAGGTTAAGGGTCAAGTATCACATATGAAGAGTATCAACAAAAAATAGAAAAATCCTATCGTACTGCTTATTTTTGGAATTGTAAAAAACTAATAATTTTTACCTATATTCCAATCTTTATCTATAATTACTCTATCAGCAAAATGATTACACTTGGTCTTCACAGGTGCATTTGAAAACAAATCAATGAAATCAAAAAGCGTTGGGTCTCTGAGATAGTAGTCACTTGTTAGTTGAGTCATTATGAACAAATGCAAATAGGAATATGACAGCTTGTGATGCCATCTCGATGAATTTTTCTCCATTCTTCTCACAATTCCTATCTGTGAATCAATTAGAGTTGTAAATGGGTCAGCTAAATACTCAATGATGTTAAACCAGGGATCTGGATTCGGTAAAACTGATAACGGTAGCGTTCTAGTTTTGTAACCTGTCTTTCCAATTTATACCTGATTTTGGTGAGTAGTCTAATCGAAGTTGGCCTTTACAACTGTGAAAGCCAGACCTTCTTCGTATAGGCCTTTTGATACTGCCTTGACAATTCCTTGCTATACAGCTTTTAATCTATCTTTATCTGATAAAACATCTTCAGGGATTTCTATCTTTATTTCCATTTTAAGTAATAATTCTCTGCTTTTTACCAATAATCTAGTATGTCAATTAAACTTTAATAGTAAAGCTGATCTTGAGTATCACTTTATTGTGAACGTTATCTCTAGGCCTTCGTTTTTTGAATATCTATACCTAAATGTATTGTAAGATGTTATAGGAAAGCTGCTCAATTGATCTTGCTTGCATATGGGACAACTATATTCTACCTCAGATATTTCTGACAACTCCTCCAGATATTTCTTGTTAATACAAGTCACGGCCCACAGACACTGGTCACATAATAGAAATATCCTTTCGCCAATTTTATGACTTAATGTATTCATAAGAGGTTCAGTCCCTACCATCAGATTTACTTGACTATCTTGCGTATTATTTAGCTTTCTCTTAAAATTTTTGCCATTTATCTGATACCGAATCCCTAGTCGATTTCCTGCCTTGATTTAAAAGTATTCGTTCATTTCATACTTTATATCGAATAAATATCCAAAAAACGGCGGTAGTATCTCATATAACGAAATTAAATATCCAAGTAAAAATCACACAAATCTTTCCCAAACCTTTTTGAGTGACAACAACGTCGTCGTAAAAAGCCTTGCGAGGTTTTTAAGTAATGTTGTCATAATATTAACATGGGAGACGAAAAAAAGAAGGAGACAAAAATTGAAAAGAAAGACGAATTTGGCAACGTGACTGAAAAACAAGAAATAGAAGAAAAGGAAGAAGATTAGTAAGCCAGACATTGCTCATGTCGCCAAATTTCAGCTCTACTTTTTTTATTTAATATTGTGAAATCTCTGATTTTCCGTTAAAGCCAGGAAGACATTATTTCCATACTCATTTCTCACTTCATTCTTCTATTTTCTTAACAAAATTGCCAAGTCTTAATTCTTCAATTTTTTATTCCTATACTTTCAAACAGACCTTGCTATCTTCGTATCTATTAGGTCTTTTTATTTTTAACTTGCCAAGCTAATCCTCAAATTTTCACCTGAATTAGCCGGGACTGCGACATTAAAGCTAGCAAGCACGGGGATTATAGGAATGAAATTTATTCCTACAAGCTCAACAGATATCTTGTAGATACCGGTTTCATTAAATTGATAGGATGCCAAGAAGGTTCCACTTATTGAGTGATAGACTGATTCTCCATACTTACTAGATAACTTGAATAATTCAATTTTGTCTTTTTCTATAATCAGGTCACAATCGACATGCTGAAGCCTAGTTTGATTGTTCATAAGATTATCAAACAAGTCGATTCTAAGAAAGGTAACTTGTCCTTTTTTTGCCTGTTCTGGGCTATATTCAAGCTCTATTAGATATTCTCCATCAGATGTAGTACCTTTAACATTTTTTAGCTTTGCATTACTCGTAGCAAATGGGTTGTTGGCAATTAAGGAATAGCCAACATGACAATTACCTAGAACGATTATGAATGGTAAAAAAAATACAATTACATAATAATTCAAGATTTTCACATAATTCGTTAGACAAAACTTCTATTTCACTCTTTGGAAGTTAATTATTGCATTACTTGTATTAATTGAATGGATGGGTGCCGCAAGAAACGGTCCCTAATCCATTAATGAATCATAGCACCTAAAACTACGAGCAGAACAAATAACTTGGACCAAGTTAATATCAATTCTGGTACATTCGACGAGTGCACTATATGCTTTTGGATATTTTGGATTTAGTGTAAATAGCATTTCACTAGATTTTACTGCTAAATTGGCAAATGAAAATGAAGTTAGTGCGACTCTTAATCCTCTACTGATATTACCCAAAAAAATCCCTTGCTTGACTAAAGGTTGTTACTGGCGGGAAGTATAAATCTTCCATTGCTTCAGTGCAGACAAATCCGTAGAACTATCCTGCTCTAGTAACGTTGCTTATTTCATTTTCTTGAATTCCAGACCGCTGTATCTGTTTTGAAAGATGTACTTTATTGGCGAACATTTCATTTAAGGGATGGTATTCTCAAGGTATCAGCATCACTTAGACTTTATGCAGGCAAGAAATTTAATTCTGCACCGTAGATTTATCTCATCATTATTCTACATGATTGCCAATATAATCATGGCATCATTCGATTGGTGTACCACAATACTATTATTGTGTTGACTACTAAAAATTCAAAATGAAAACAATATTACATTTTTCGATACCGCTAATGTTATTGCTAGTTGGATCTATATCGAATGCAAACAATGTTTTAGGCCATACTTTTTCTGGAGATGAAAGCGCATCTTTCCTGGCCGGTGTTGAAATGACAAAAATAGAATTAAAATTGGCAGCAGACCAAGCTGTCTCTAATACTACCAATGCCAAAGAACATGCTGACCATTTGACTGAGCACATTACGGCAAACGATACAAAAGAAATTAAGGAAAGAAATTCGCGAGTGGCTGACGAACTTAATAAAACTTTGACTGATTTTGCTAATATGATTGAATCCAGTTCTCCTGCACAATCTGATGTTAATACCAAGGCGAGTAGTATCAATGATGTACTGTCTGAAGTAGTGAGCGCCAGAATAGATAAAGAACAAATCGATAACGTTACTGTTAAGGCTCTAGTTGTAAATGATTTGGTAGGGGAAAGTCTGGAACATTACGGTAGTGCACTCGGTATGGCGGAAGAGGGCCATGATGTGAACGAAAGTAATACCACTTCCTCAGAGCATACAGAGAACCAGAATAATGAAACAGCGAGTATTGTCAATGTGGCTGACTATCAAAGTGCGCAAGCAGCTGTCTCTCGAGCAATAGAACTATACAATGAAATTAAACCAACTGGAGACTCGAACTCCAGTCAATTGGCAGACTCTTTGAATACACTAAAAAGCAAGATAGATAGCAAGAGTGCCTTTGATGAAATTGACAAAGTAGTGGATGAAAAAATCACGCCTTTACTTAGTGACATGTTCGAGTTAAACTTGGCAGAGGAAGAAGTACATGGTACGTCTCAAAATGAAACTCACGACGCAAATACTGATTGATGAACGCACTCCCTCTCTTCCACATTATTTTGTTGTTTGGTTTTGTTCTGATTTTAAAGGTTCCTTTGACTGCAAGTGGCTTAGTTTTTGAAAATAATCCTTTTTACGGATTAAGCAATAATCAAATTAGATCTGTCGAATCCATAACAGATGACCATTTGATAAAGGTCAAATTGGAATATGCCCCTTCAGAAATTCAAATTGGTTCTCCAGAATTTTTTAGAACAACTTTATTTCATAATGAAAAAAATGAAATAGTATTGCACGCAGACACAGATATAACAATATCTAAAAATGGTAAGGAACTTTATAAAGCATCAAGTGAATTTTCTCAGCCCTTCGTTCACACTCCGAATGGAATAGTACTTTCATCCTACAAATTTCCAGATTCAGGACAATATATCATTACAGCGAAAATACTGGGAATAAACTTTATTCCGGTTAATCCAAAACAAGTTGATTTTATAGTTAACGTTACTGAATTAAATGACAAATACAATATAGAGATAGGCAAATGAATATGTCATTGTCAAAGACCTATGACATTGCTGATGCAACGGTTTTTTATGGCGCTGGAACCTTTTTCTCAATTACAATTAGTTTTAAATTACTGATTCATCTTTATGGGAGGAAGGTAAAATGAAGCGAAATTTGGGCGGAACTCAAAAAAATTTGATTCCTTTTTTAGCTATTTGCTTTGGCCTGCTTTTTTCGAATATCGTGTATAATTCTCATGATGCAAAAGTATATGGACATCTTTTCACCAGAGACCAAACAGGAACATTCGTTTCTATCATAGACCAAGTGCAGACAGAATTAAAGCTAGTTGCAGCAAACTTGGTAAACAATAACGTCTCTCTTGCTGAAAATCATGCAACAAAGGCTTCATCACTATTACCAAGAGTAATTGGAGAAATAGGGGAAGACAATCCTCAACTGGTAGGCGAACTGATGAGATCCGTATTTGGCATGGAGAACATATCATTAACTACATACAGCAAATCGCAAAATTTCAGTAAACTTGTCAATAATCTGAATGAAAAGCTAGATAATGCAAAAATTATTAGAATAGCACAGGTGCAACCAACTTCTAATTTACTAGACAAAGCTACAAATCTTCTAGGAGGTTTATTTGGCGGGAACACCGGAGAACCGTCAGGCGAACAAGTTCAGAATTCAAGGATAGAAGCATTAGCTTTTGCAGAGCTTATGGACGCAGTGTTAGTAAATTATGGTAAAGCGTACAATGTAGGATTTGATATGACAAATATATCAAATATGATCATGACATCCAGCAACAGTACCACCGATTCTATGGTCATGAGCAATACTGTGAGAAGTAATAATTCTGAAACTGAGAACACGAATTTGAACATGAATATGAACATGAATATGGATTCTATGAATAATTCGTCTAGTACTATGCCGGAACACATGGTCGAAATGGACAACGGTTACCAATTGAATCACATTGCTGACTATCAGACTGCCCAAGCACTGGCAAAAAAGGGACTAGATTTCTTTAATTCTGATCTCAGACACATGGCAAATAACAATAAAGCAATTTTTATCAATAACTTGGAAAAAGGTCTGAAGCAGCTAAACAATTCAATTGAAAACAATGGCCCTCCTACAGAAATTATGATGATAGTGCATACAGAAATTCATCCAAACCTGTTGGAAGCCTTTAATTTGGAATTGCGTAAATAAAACGAATGTACTTATCCATTAAATGGCGGATCGCAAGGGATA
>Ga0193715_1000185_pt1 | contig 16636 bp, 20 predicted proteins | sample U2m2metaG_FD_143040 | JGI IMG/M metagenome (GOLD analysis project Ga0193715, IMG submission 143040) | Soil microbial communities from a riparian zone of the East river system, Colorado, United States - U2m2 | ecosystem: Environmental > Terrestrial > Soil > Riparian zone | place: USA: East River... | reverse complement strand
TGAAGATGTATATACTGATAATTCAATAACATAATTTTCTTCTAATTCAGGTAAAAGGTATACAGCATCTTTTTGTATATCGTTCTAAATCCTAACCTTTTGTAGAATTCTTCATATCTTTCTTTAGCCAAAGTCTGCACAATGATTGAATTGTAGTCATTATTCTTTGCCATTTTTACTGCATTGTTAATCAATTCTCTTGCTACACCCTTCCTTCTAAAATCTTGAGTGGTTCCCAAACAGTACAAACCAATACTTTCATTTTTTTCAAATAATAAACAACATCCTGCAGGATACTTTACTTGATTTAAGCAATAATGTGCTACCAATAATGTAAGCCTTTTAAATTGTTTAGAAATAATGTGTTTAGAAATAATGTTTCTTACTTCATCTTTTATATTTAGTGAATCGAAGGAGCTACAAAAAACATCAATCCACAAGTTTAAGGAATTCCTATCAACAATATCAATTTCAATATATTTATTACTGTGCATAACATATTTGTTAACATCAAGACTCAAGATTTTCATTGTACCGAATTTAGGTTTATTCAACCTAGCAGAATTTTCATTATTGCAAATCATATGTATATGATAACTATTTAGGTTGTAGTTGTAATTAGTCTTTATATAATTTAGGATATCATCAACATTATTACACCAATTCTTAATATTCAATCTATTAAAAAAATAATCATCTCCCAGCTCAGGATTTGAAAATAATTCTACGCAATCTATTTTTTTATGAATTCTGCTCCACAGAGAACAAAAAGATGATTCATTATCATCAGTATATTCAATACCTAAGTCCAAAAATTTTCATCATCTTTTTTGCATCATTCAGTTTATCTTCCTGCGTTACCGTATCTAAGAACAACTGTAATGCATTGGGCGTATCTAGATCATCCTCAATATAATTTTTAAATTTTTTTATTGTATCTGATTCTTTTGCATAACTAACTTTCTCATTCGCAATATCATAGTCTTCATTCTCATAATCTGAGCTTAACACTAAATCTCTAATCATATTATTTATTCTGTCGAATTTATTTAATTCTGAGAATTTAAGATTTATTAATTTCTTATAGGAATGTGAGTAAAAATAAAGTTTCAGCGTATTTGTATCGTATTTTTTCAATAGTTCTCTGATATAAATTGCATTACCAGAAGACTTGGACATCTTTTTATTCTCAATATCCAAAATACCGACATGCACCCAGCACTTTACAGGTCTTTCTTTCCGTGAAAGTGCTATCAAATTTGAGAGCAACATTTCATGATGTGGATAGCATAAATCAATACCCCCAACATGTATATCATAATTACCATTGCCACTGCAGTGTCCTGGGTGTGCCACCAAGGGGTTCCATCTCCCAAGATCTTATCATTAAATTCTATTCCATAGTCATCACTAGTGTTCCATAAAAAATTATCTGTTACGCTTCGCTTATTAATATCAATGTCATATCTTTGATCCGATAATTCACTTTTGGATAAATGTGAAAGAGCACCATATGCTTTGAATTTGGAGGATTCTAGGTATACGTTTCCATTTACAGAATAAGCCAACTTCCTCTTGATCAGTACCTCCATCAAATCCATTGCTTCTTTTACATATTCACTAGTTTTAGCATATATCAAATCGCTGATTTCAAGTTTATTTACATCATCAATAAATGCCTTAAATATAACGTCAGGATTGATATTATTATTTTCGTTTAACTTTGGGTCGATATCAGTAACGTTTACTATTACATGAGGAATATAGTTTCTTGATTTAAGTAATCTAATAATTAGATCTACCAGTACAAATACTCTTGCATGTCCTAAGTGACAATTCTCATAAAGAGTAGGACCACAAACAAAAATTCTAATTACCTTGTTTGTAGGCCTCAATGAAATCTTACTTTTTGTGAGCGTATCAAAAATTCTCAATCAGCTAATCATTGAGATAACAAAATATTAATTGTTATGCAAAATAGCAAAATAGCACCTTTGTTTACAAATGAAAACAGGTAAACATTTTTCAATACTTCTATCTACATTACTAATGTCTAAATTATGAGTGGTAGTGAGAAACCGACTGGACTTCTTCCTATATTTTTGGTTAATTTTATAGGTACTCTAGGATTTAGTATTGTTTTGCCTTTCCTAGTGTTTTTAGTCATGAAATTCGGAGGTAATTCTATTGTTTATGGTCTACTGGCTGCAACTTACCCTGCTTTCCAACTTATTGGAGCTCCAATTTTAGGAAGGTGGTCTGATATTTATGGAAGAAAAAAGATACTTTTGTTAAGCAACGCAGGAACAGCAATTGGTTGGATATTATTTCTTTTTGCTTTAATTTTGCCTTTTGGAGAGAGCTTTAATATTAACTCCATCTATCTCGGAACAATTGTTATTGTTGTTCCATTGCTTCTCATATTTCTTGCAAGGGCAATTGACGGACTTACTGGTGGAAATATTTCGGTTGCAAATGCCTACCTTTCGGATATTTCATCAGATGAAAACAGGAGTAAGAACTTTGGAAAAATGGCAATATCTTCTAATCTGGGATTCATTTTAGGTCCTGCTATAGCTGGAATTCCTGCTATAGCTGGAATTTTAGGTGGAACAATTTATGGAACAATACTACCAGTTCTAGCAGCGCTATTACTATCTTTGATTACGTTAGTTGTAATAGCCTTTCTATTAAAAGAATCGAGGTCTATATCAAATCCAATATTAGTCCCCGAAGAAGGTACTATTAGAAAGGTTTTTGCGCAGGAGTGTAAAGATTGCTATGAGCCCGTTAGCCCTGTTAAACCTAAAATGCGAGATGTTTTCAAACTAAAACACATTCCGTTTTTGCTTGTATTATATTTCTTGATATTTCTTGGATTCAATGTATACTATGCTTCATTTCCGACTCACGCAGCCAATGAACTAAAATGGTCAATAACACAGTTGGGAATATTTTATGCAGTATTAAGTGGAATAATGGTCTTCATTCAAGGACCTGTATTACGTAAAGCATTAAAAAAATTTTCTGAGGAAAAACTAGTTATTGTTGGTAGCATAATTTTAGGTACAAATTTTGTATTATTTGTTTCAAATAACATTATATCTGTGTATGTAGCTGTAATTTTATTTGCACTTGGTAACGGCCTCATGTGGCCCTCTTTTATGTCAATACTTTCAAAACGTGCAGGAACAGTTCTTCAAGGAGCGGTTCAGGGTGTTGCAGGTAGTTTTGGGGGCCTAGCAAGTATCATTGGCTTAATTGCGGGAGGACTCTTGTATAATCAGATTGGAGCAGCTACTTTTCTAGTTAGCGCCGGGGTAATATTTTCAGTTTTTATCATGTCTTTTCGGTTATTAAAAAGATAAGATTTCTGACAAAAAAATGGACTACGCGTTTCTTTTTGAAAAGATCAAGGAGATCGTTAAATATTGATTGTTCCATTTATTCAGAATTTTGAAATTTTTTATATTTTCATTTTGCTCATAGGAAAAATCAATCTGGCGCTATTCAAATTCATCTAATTAGCAAAAACTTCCTAAAATTTCTTGTTGTCATGCTGCGAGATTCAGTCTTACTAACACGTCTATGAGTAATACAATGGAACCAACTGCGACACTCGCTATCATGAAAGGAAATCCCACTCTAAGAAATTTATTAAAGGTAATTTTGTAGCCTTTTATTTCGGCTAACCCTGTGGCAACTATCCCTGCACTTGAACCTACTAATGTACCATTTCCTCCGAATCCAACTCCAAGTGATAATGCCCACCACAATGGATTGATAGCAAGACTTCCAAAGACTGCAGTAATCGACTCAGTGTTGCTAATCGCGGATATGAGGGGAATCATCGTAGCAGCAAACGGAATGTTGTCTATAAATGCACTACCTATTGCAGATAACCAAATAATCATGAAGAACAATATCCAAGGATTACCGCCGCTAATTTGTAATGCAGCATTGGACAATAGATCTATCAAGCCTGCTTTTTCTGCTCCGCTAATTATAATGAAAAGACCAGCAAGGAAGATCAAGGTAGACCAATCAACTTGATTCAAGATATGCTCAGGCCTCGACTTTGCCACAAGCATAAGTATCCCTGCACCGCTCAGAGCTATAATGGAAGGCTCTATATTGATACTACCATGTATAACAAAAAGAATAATAACTGCAGTTAGTACAGCTAGTGATTTTTTTAAAACAGATCTATCCTTTATAAGAACCTTTTCGTCCTGAGATAACAAATCCTCAAGATTATGCGGTTTTTGCCCAAGATCTTTTCTAAATTGAAATTTTAAAATAAATAGAGAAGCTAATAGAGAAATAGCTACGGTAGGGCCCATATTGATAATAAATGAATTAAAATCTATGTTCACGGCAGATCCGATTAGTATATTGGGTGGGTCACCAATTAGTGTTGCCGTACCTCCTACATTTGACGCAAGTACCTGTGCCATTATAAATGGGATTGGAGATATCCTGAGAGTCCTGAATATTGAAATGGTGATTGGAACTATTAACAGGATTGTAGTAACATTATCGATAAACATAGAAACTGTCGCTGTAAAGACGCAGAACATAACCATCAACAAGACGCAGAACATAACCATTAACGTCCACATATTCCCCTTTGATGCTTTACTCATCCTTAGACCAAGGTATTCAAATATTCCAGTTTCACCCAATATTACCACGATTATCATCATTCCTAATAAAAGACCAATTGTATTGAAATCAATCGAACTGATTACAAATTCCAAACTCATAGATGCGTCAAACAGTCCAGTGGTGATACCTATAATTATTACAAAAGTGGCTCCTACCATTGCAATGGTAGTTCTATGAACTATTTCAAAAGAAAGTAAAACATAAACTGCCAAAAGACCTAGAGAAGTAAGTCTCAATGGTAACGCAATCTCAATTCCAACTAAATTTGGAATAACTAGAAAAAGTATTGCGACACTTGCAAGAACAAAAAGCCCTACAAGCCTCTTCTTTTTTGCTAAGTAGAGTGTCTGGGAGCTCATATTTTTATTCTGATTAAATATGTTTTTCTAAAAAGGGTAGGAGAGTCAGTTGTACTATTAACTGACTGAAAAAAGCGCATTACAATGTATCCAGCAGGAAATTCCGGATATAGTTCCAATAACTTTAATTTTATAACGGAACCATTGTATCTATAAGCCTTGTATTTGTTATCTGTCCATTTTTTTCGTTAATCAAGAGGTCAACCGTATATTGTAGACCATCGAGTAAGAAAGTAACTTGAGCGTCCCAAGCTTCTCTATTTTGTTCAGTGGGAAATGGAAGAAGAGTTCTAATCTTAAAATCTTCAATATTGTCACCATAGAGAGCCTCTGTTGCTTTTTTTGCTACTGATTCGACTTCCTTTTCTGTACGGACGGGATTCATAAATCAAAATGTATTTGCAAAATATATAAGCATTATGATTTTAAGACATTTTGAAAAATTAAAATAGATTGTACAACCGTGACAATGATAGCTTTTTTGCGGCTTCGGTAGTCGCTATGTTTCCATCTACTTTAACAACGTAAGTTTCGGGATCGATTTCTATTTTAGGTATCAGATTATTGTATATCATACTTTTCTTGGATATGTTGCGACAGTTTTTCACAGGTAAAAGTTTTTTCTTTAGGCCGAGTTTCTTTTGAAGACCACTTCTTATCGCCCTCTTTGAAGTAAATGTTACTGATGTAGAATATTTAGCTTTACCCATGGCTCCAAACATTGGTCGATAATATACGGGCTCTGGAGTTGGAATCGAAGCGTTTGGATCTCCCATGAGAGAATATGCGATAAAACCTCCTTTAATAATGAGCTTGGGTTTTATGCCGAAAAATTGTGGTGTCCAAATTACAATATCGGCTATTTTCCGTGCTTGAAGTGAGCCTACATACTCTGAAATTCCATGTGTTATTGCAGGATTAATCGTAAGTTTTGCTAGATATCTCTTGACACGTAGATTGTCATTATTGCCTTTCTCTTGTTTTAATCTTCCTGACATCTTTTTCATTTTGTCTGCCGTTTGCCAAGCTCTAGTTGTTACTTCACCAACTCTACCCATAGCTTGACTATCAGAAGAATACATGCTAAGCGCACCTAAATCATGTAACACATCTTCTGCGGCTATGGTTTCATGCGGCTATGGTTTCAGCTCTTATTCTGGATTCAGCAAATGCAACATCTTCTGCTATTGAAGGATTCAGATGATGACAGACCATCATCATGTCAAGATGTTCGTCGAGAGTGTTTTCAGTAAATGGCCTTGTTGGGTTCGTTGATGAAGGCAGTACATTCACTTCACCGGCAATTTTTAGTATATCTGGAGCATGTCCTCCACCGGCCCCCTCGGTATGATATGTATGAATCGTTCTACCCGAGATTGCTTTTATTGTATCATCTACATATCCACATTCATTCAGGGTGTCGGTATGGATTGCTATCTGTGTATCGGTTTTATCTGCAACCTTTAATGCTGCATCAATGGTAGCCGGAGTTGATCCCCAATCTTCATGTAGCTTCAGACCACAAGCCCCTTCATTAATTTGTTCTAATAGTGATGGTTCTAGTGAGTCATTTCCTTTTCCCAATAATCCAAAATTCAATGGAAATTCATCCAAGGATTCTAACATTCTATGAATATTCCAAGGTCCTGGACTACAAGTAGTGGCTTTAGTACCTTCAGAAGGACCAGTTCCACCACCTATCATCGTAGTAGTACCACTGCATATTGCTTCTACGATTTGTTGAGGTGAAATAAAATGTATATGAGTATCAATAGTTCCTGCAGTGCAAATAGTGTGTTCGCCTGAAATAACCAAATAGTGTGTTCGCCTGAAATAACTTCTGTATTTGAAGAGACAATCATGTTATCAGATACTCCATCCATCACATTGGGATTTCCGGCCTTGCCTATACCCAAAATCAATCCATCTTTAATACCAATATCTGTTTTGATAATACCTATCATTGGATCCATTAGTATAGTGTTTGTAATCACAAGATCTAGTGAATATTTGCTTTCAATTCCACTTGCCTGTCCCATTCCATCTCGAATACTCTTGCCCCCTCCAAAAACAAGTTCGTCTCCATATGTTATCAGATCTTTTTCAATCTCTATTATAAGATCTGTATCTCCTAGTCTGATTCTGTCTCCTTTTGTCGGCCCGTATAGTTCAACATATTGTTTCCTAGGAATTTTTAAAACCAAGTCTATTTTGCCTCCATGAACCCTTTTTTCTTTAACTTCAAGAGGGAAATTTCTTTTTGTTTGTTAGTAAGCTTACCATTAACAAGACTATTAAAACCAAAAACAATTCTTTTTCCACCAAATTCTGTTAACTGTACAATTCTTGAATCTCCCGGTTCAAATCGTAGCGAAGTTCCCGACGGAATATTTAGATGAAATCCAAAAGTTTTACTCCTCTGAAATACTAAGGCTTTGTTTGTTTCAAAAAAGTGCATATGAGATTCAAAAAAGTGCATATGAGAACCTACCTGAATCGGTCTATCTCCTGTGTTTTTTACATTAATTTTTATTGTTTTTTTTCCTACATTAGCCACTATTGGATTCTTAGACAAAAAGTATTCACCGGGGATCATACTTTGTCGGCTCCATTAATCAAATAATGGGATTGTGAACGGTTACTAGTTTGGTACCATCATCAAAGGTTGCTTCTACTTGAACACTTTGTACTAGTTCCGGTACTCCGGGTAATACATCAGCCTTTTGTAACACATGCCTTCCGGATTTCATAAGTTCAGAAACCGAACTGCCATCTCGTGCGCCTTCAACAATGTGATCAGCTATTAGTGCTACCGATTCAGAATAATTGAGTTTTAAACCTCTTGTTTTTCTTTTTCGTGCGACTTCTGCGCTCATAAAAATGTATAATTTATCAATATCTCGTGGGGATAGAAACATTTTAAGTTCAAAATTTATTATAAAGTCATATATTTATAATTGATCTCAATTTATCAAGTTGAGATTAATTTTCCATGGAGAATAAAAATTTTCAGTTATTTGGTAATGGTGTAAAGAGAACGTATGGCACTCAAGCCATGAGGTATAATCTTCTTGCTGCAAGATTGATTGCTGATCTTGTAAAAGGTTTTCTGGGACCCCGAGGACTTGAAAAAATGTTTATTGATATTCTTGGTGAATTGACCGTTACTAAGGATGGTGCAACCTTTCTAAGAAAGATTGATGTTGAACATCCAGCTGCAAAGGTAATAATTGAAGCGTCCAATGCAGTAGATAACGCTGTCGGAGACGGTACTACCTCAGTTGTGGTGATTGCAGGAGCGCTAGTTGAAAAAGCAGAAGATTTATTGGAAATGGGTATTTCTCCCGCATTAATCTCAGACGGTTATCATAATGCGTTGAAGATGGCAATTAGTATTATTAGGAAAGTTGCCAAGGAATCAACAAATTATGACAGAAAGATAATGAAATACCTTGTTAATACTTGTTTGAGTTCAAAAGCAGTTTCTCACTTTACTGAAGAGATGAAAATTCCCAGTCTTGTTGTTGACGGAATATGTAGGGTTGCCGATTTTTCAAAAAGCTATCTTGATGTAGATGATATCAAAATCGAAGAAAAAATAGGAATTAGTTCTGATATGCAACTTGTTCTTGGAACAGTAATAGACAAAACAATAGATGAATCGTCGATGCCTCGAATTATCGAAAACGCACAGATTTTACTACTTGACAATGACATTCAAGATGAACGCACTAAGACTGATGCAGAAATTAGAATTTCAGATCCGACCGAAGTTACACTTTTCCTTGATAGCAAGACTCGTAACATGGTTCAAAAGATTCAATTTGTAATCAAGTCTGGTGCTAATGTGATTTTTTCTCGTGGAGGCATTGATCCCCTTGCATTGAATCATTTTGCCAAGAACAGAATCTTAACCGTCAGAAGAGTTAAGGAAAATGATTTATTATGGTTGGCAAAGGCTACTGGAGCCAAAGTTGTCAGAGATCTTGACACGATAAGCAGCACCGATATTGGTTATGCTGCAGAGGTATACGAAAAAATTGTGGGTGATGATAAAATGGTTTTCGTTGATGGGTGTAGCAATCCAAAATCAATTACATTTCTTTTACGTGCTAGTTCGAAAAAGATCCTCGATGAATTTCATCGTACAGTCCTTGATTCTATCTATGTTTTGAGAAATTTTATTATGGAACCAAAAATTGTTCCTGGAGGTGGTGCGATAGAAGCATTCATTGCCCAATTGATTAAGGACCGTTCGTATCTATTTTCTGGTAAGGAACAAATTGTGATCCAAAAATTTGCAGAAGCCCTTGAAGAGATTCCACTAACAATAGCCAAAAATGCCGGAATGAATACGATGGATGTAGGGACCCATTTGAGGGAAAAAGTCTATGCTCAATCTCTGTTAAACGATAGTAAAATATGGAAAAGAGATTATCGATACAACAACAGTCATGACTGGTATGGGATTAATGCAATTGAAAGAAAAATAGACAATATGATGAATTTGCATGTCATGGAGCCGCTAATGGTAAAGGAACAGGTTCTTATTACTGCTACAGAAGTGGTTATCTTGCTTATGCGAGTAGATGACGTACTTATGAAAAAACCAGTTGAAATCCATGGACATACTCATACCCATATCGACGGTACTACACATTCACATAAGGGCGGAAATAAACCACATGATCATTTTGATAGATTAGGAAAACAACAGAGACCTATGCATCACTATTACTGATTTAGGTACAACTCGGTATGTGTCTTGTCCATTACAATTATAGTCTTTATCGCTTCAGTTGAAATAAGATCGTGTTATATTTAAGACCACTTTCTAGCATAAAAAATTTGGATTGGCATTTCTAGATTATATTCTAAATTGGGTATCTGGTATAATATTAGATTATCTTTCGATTAAGGAGCAAGAATATAGCTCGTAGTTGAAATCGGTTCTTTTATTGTTATGCGCAGTCTTTGTGTGCTCCTAAGCTTAATGTTGAAATTAATCTTTCTGAGGCTTTCTGGTACGCCAATCATAACCTGATCCGGTGTTAAGAGCTTTGAAGCATTTTTTATTATTTCATTTCTTTTCTTATGCGAACGCAATTGATCAATGAGGTATTTAAGATAAATGTATAATGTCTCGTTGATGTTTATCTTCATTTTTCTTGATAATTTATTATTTATAGTCTTGATCGAATTGGACAGGATAATGTAGTCCGTCTTATTGTAAAACTGATAAATTCTTGTGAAAGGAGCTGTATCGGGTTCTCCTTTTACAGTAACTGTCACTTCTATCAGAATACTTTAACAAGTCCATTAATTATTTTTTGGCATCTTTACCATAGCTTAGTGAAGGTCTCTTTGGAATATTGGCCTTTGGTCCTTTACCAAAGTCATAGGTATTACCCTGTCCCCTGTAGAATTTCGGTCTCACTGGGTTTCCTTCAGTCAAGCCCTTCTTGGTTAGTGATAATCCTGCCAATAGTTCGACAATTAGTCTGTTTGCTAAACCTGAGGTGATACCACCATTATATGAGTTACCATCACTTACGTCATAATTGGGGGCTACTTCAACCAAATCAAATGCAAATCTATCTGGATCAAACGAGGTAGATAGAAGCCGCATCAGCCTCATGCCCTCCCTTGATGTCAAGCCATTTGGTTCAGGCTCTCCTGTACCGGGAGCATAAGCGGGATCAAAAGTATCTATGTCCCAGCTTATATACACTGCATCAACGTTATCATTTGCTCTGTCCGCAGCCTCTTTTGCTATCTTATCAATACCCAGCTCTTCAACATCTAGCATTGTGAACCACTGGAAATCCTGGTCAGCCATCCATTTATACAAGTCAGGTCCAGGCCAATACCCACGTGGTCCTATCAGAGTATAGTTCTTTCCTTTGAGACAGCCAAGCTCCATTATTCTTCTAATATGCGCACCATGATCATACTTGAATCCACACAATCCTTGTGGGGCACAATCGGCATGTGTATCAATATGGATCATTCCGATATTTTTATACTTCTTGGCGAATGCACGAACGTTTGCAAAAGTTATAGAATGATCTCCCCCAAGCATAATTGGAATGCCGTCTATATCTAGAACCTCTTTGACTTTATCTGTCATTCTTCTGTGGGATTCAACGACATCACCAGGTGACACGACTACATCACCATAGTCTACAGTTCTAAAAACTCCAAATGGATCAACTCCTGTTTCTATATTAAAATGTTCATACGGTGGTGATGGTACAGTTGACGCAGCCCTGATAGCTCGTGGACCGTATCTTGCTCCAGGTCGAATTGTAGTACCAAAGTCAAAAGGTTCTCCAATTACAGCTACATCTGGTTTGACGCTTTTTAGCTCTTCGTGACTTCTTAGCCAAGGTAGTTTCAAGAAAGTAGGTATTCCAACAAAAATTGGCTCATCGTTACCTTTGTAGGAATTACCATAAAATTCCATACCCATAATTTGTCTATTTTTTCTATGATACTATATTTTTTAAATCTTGCTAAACAATGAGTGTAAATTCAGCTAAAATCTTGCTTGAATATCGCAATTAACAGCCAATTGCAGATACTCTATTAGAATTATCATTTTCTACAAAGAATAATTAAAAATCGTTTAATAATGGTAAATTTCTTAGTTAGTATTTCGCTTTTCTATTAAATCCTTATATATATACAAAAATAATATGCGTGGGATGGCATCACTTGACTGGTATGGAGTAGGTGTTATTGCTTTTTTGGCTGCATCTTTGGTTGTTGGGACATTAACCTCAAGGCTAGTAAAGAAGAGCAGTAGAAGATTTATGGTTGCTGGCAAGAGTCTTCCGCTTTTTTTTGTAGGTACAATGCTGGCCGCTCAATCAATAGATGGAAATTCTTCTCTTGGTAATGTTTCTCTGGTATACCAATTTGGTTTTTGGGCCGGGGCTGTTATTCCTATAGGACTTGCCGTATGTTTGGTCCTTACAGGGGCATTTTATGGCAAAAAATTGAACAAGATGTCAATGCTTACTCTTCCTGACTTTTACTATAGAAGGTTTGGAGCAGGACCGGAAGGTATCTCGGCTATACTTATGATGATTAGCTTTATAGTTCTGGTGGCTGGTAACTTTGCTGCTAGTGGATTTATCCTTTCTGCTGTATTACATATTGATTTCTTCTGGGCAATGCTCATAGCAGCACTGGTTGTACTAGTTTACACTTTTGCCGGTGGCCTCTTTTCTTCTGCATATACAGATATATTCCAAATTTATCTAGCAATAGCTGCATTTTGGGCCGCTTTCATATTTTTCGCTGGGGGATTTTCAGGAGTCGATTTTGGTACCATCCTAGGTAATGCACCGCCTTCTTACCTTGATCTTTCAGGACTAACTGATATGGGAAATGGAGCACTTGTTAATTGGGCAGGAATTTTAGCATTAGGTCTTGGTGACATAGTCGCGCTTGATTTTATGGAAAGAGTTTTTGCAGCCAAAGATGGCAAGACAGCACAACGGGGGGCTTTCATGGGAGGAGGATTAACTGCACTTACAATAATTCCTACAAGCATGATGGGCATAATCGCATTATATTTCCTTCCTAATTTAGCCGATCCGTTTACAGCATATCCTGACTTGGCTATAAATCACGTACCATTTGCCATAGGAATTGCCCTATTAATGGGAGTATTGGGTGCATCCATGTCAACAGCAAATGGAGGACTCCTTGCAATATCAAGCGTCATGTCAAGAAACATTATACAACGAGACATATTGAGAAAATGGTTCAAGAAACCAGGTATGGACGATAGAAAACTATTGAGAACTACAAGAATATTTACTATTCCAATGATGGCTGCCGCATTTATTCTAGGCTATTTATTGCCCCAGCCTGGTGTTTATCTCATTTTAGCCTTTGATATTGTCTTTGCTGGAGCGTGGGCTCCTCTTACTTTGGGTTTGTTTTGGAAGAAATCAAATTGGTATGCTGCCATCACATCTTTGATCTTGGGGTCTGGTCTCAGATTGTTACTATATTTCATTACTCCTCCAGAACTTGCTGGTCTTGATACAATGATACCGCCAATTGTATCGTTTGTTGCATTTATAGTAGTAGCTCTTGTAACACAGAAGAAGGATTCTGGAATAGAAAAACATGGCGTTATAGAATATGTTCCACCAGAACAAGATATTATATTAGGGGAGGATCTTAGAGGTTATACAAGTCCAAGTGGATTGAAATTTTCTTGACTGAAAAGGCTCGTGACCGTAGTGTATATTTGCCTTTACCAGTAGTTTATTCACTAAGGCTAAATCTCAGTAGCAAATCGTAAATGTATGTGTAGTATTGCAATAATCGTGTAACCTTATGTTGTTATCATACAACAAACAGATCAAAAATATTGAAGATGTAAAGGAACAAATTGCGAAAATAATTTTAAATCAACGTAGACAAATTGAATCAAATTTAAAGACATCTGTGACGGAGATCCAATACCTTCTTTCTGAAATTTCAGAATTCAACGATAATTGGACCAAACTTCCCACCGTTTATAGAATCGCATGGGTAAATGCCCCTGATTATGAAACTAGTAAAAATATCACTTTTAAAGAGAATATTGAGTTACCTAATGTGGATCATGATTTAGAACTTGTCATCAAACTGTTAAATCACATGCGCGAGAAAAAAAATCTGAAGGTCTCCAAAATGCCTTTATTTATTCACCCTGATGAAATTTCAATTGCGCACAAGGAGGGTAGATTTCCATATGGAAGGACAAACATTATTTCTCAAATTGCGGTAGTATTTCAGAAAGGAAAAATAAAATATGTCGGAATAGTTATTGATAGAAATTACGTTTTGCTCCAGAATAGATTAATAGACTTATTCAGATAATCCGCTAATCGCATTACTTGAGAATAGTTTGCATTCTATTTTAATAGATTCTTTTATCTAAAAATGAAGGGCTAATTTCATTTGAGAAATAGAAATCTTAATTGAAAACAACTGTTAAAGACCTTCGTTCGTATTATAAAGGCAAGATTAAAATTCAAAGGTTACTAGCTCTGAATCATCATTGCCCTCAATAGTAATGGTTTCAAAAAAATTATCACATGAATTACTAAATTTGGACATTGATGAGGGAGTACTAATAGAGTCAACTAAGAATACGAAGAAGAAGATGTATATAAATAAGAGAACATCAGGATTTTTTGTTGAAATATGTTCAGATTTAACTGATATGTCGGAAATTAGATTTTATAGAGATATCAAACATATTCATAAACTAATCGATGATATTTTTGGAAGAGAATATTCTGTTACCATTTATTGAATATAAATCATAGATTTATTTTCTATTAACTGTAGTGGCTTATTTACATGAATATCAGAAGACTATGATTATATATAATATAAGACCTGCTACTACTGCACTTGCTGAAATCTTAATTATGCAAGCATAAACTATTCGTTTTCCAAAGCCTCAACGATCAGCTGATAATCTAGTTGTAGCACCAACACCCATTATCGCTACTGATATTGAATGAGTTGTACTTACTGGAATATCCAGCCATGCCATTGATGTGAGTATTTTTTCCAAGCGGAAATAGCCTTTACCAAATTCTCTGCTTGCTCCTCTAAAACGGTTAAGATTGCCTTGTCAATACTTCTACCCCACGACAGCCATCCATTAACCATCAAATTGCCATAAGAATATCAGTTATTAATTTTTGCTAATCGATAACATCTTCCTGACATTCAAATTTTAAAAATTGGAAAAAAGGTAAAGTCTCAAATCTATATTGTTCTCAATTGATCCTTGACAAAATTCTATTATACCCTAAATTAAAGTCAAAACTTTACCTTGATATCTCTATTTCTATTGTTGAAACATTTCGCTCTCTACCGTCTTCAGATTGAATTATTTGTGAATCTATTTTTACACGCCCAATTTTATATCCTATATTACCCATACGCTTAACAATAATTTGTGCTACGTCTACTGCATGGGTTATGCTTCTTCCTCTGGCTTTTACAAAAACTGTTGGTTCATTTGCTAATTGAACCAATGTTGCAGTCACATATGTCATCAAAGGCTTCTTTCCTATCAAGATTTCATTATTTGCCCTTCTTGTTTCAGCCCTTGAAGTCATGTTATTAGAGCAAATCATAAAATCCTAATTAAAGTGTATATATAGTTTAATTTAAAAATTTGAATTTAAGTTAATTTAATGGTGTTTAGACTAACTAACTTGCCTTCTTTAGAAATTATAAAATATCTTCTTAGCAGGAATAAAAAAGCTAAGGTTTATCATCGCTATCGCTTTCAACCAGAGCATTTAGATAAGTGAGATCTCCATAAAATTTTGTAAATGCCCATTTTTCATAGTCATTTTCTGCATCTGCTAGCCATTCATCCACGGAATAATTTTCAATAAGACGATAATGATATTTCTTGACGTCTTCTAAAGTTGCTAGAAAAATTATTTCTGTTTCTTCATCCATACAATATCGTCTTCCTTTCATTTGTCTCCTTAACAGAAAAAGGCGTTCTTCTGTTAAAGGTCCATGTCCTTTTTTCGTTATCTCACTCATTTACCGTCTAGCGGTGATAATGGAATCTTATTATCTATTGCGGTCATCTTGGTCTTAAGATATAAATTGAATGCTTCTTCGATTGCTTTATCATGATCGTTCGTGTATAGATGTCATTCGTGTAGAGATGACAAGAGATTCTAAGCAGGGAGATCTATTTTTTATTAATTCTTAACTGGCAAGAGTTTATTTGGTTTTTTACTTCCTGACGTAAACCGTTCATACTAATTGGTTTTTGAATAATTCTGTCTATTATTCCCTTCTTTATGTCGTTTTGAAGTTCACCAGGTTCAATTTCATAACCACTGGTTATCATGGTTCTAGTTTTAGGACTAAGTTTTTTTATCTTCTTTACCAGATCCAATCCGTTTAGACCAGGCATCATTAGATCGCAAATAACTAGAATATATTTTTCTTTATTATTTGTAAAATGCTTTAGAGCCTCTAAAGAGTCATTAAAAGTGAAAACCGAAATTCCACCATCAACCCCACGCAAAGCGTCTGCAAATAGCATGCTAATGTCCGAGTCATCATCTACTATCGCTACCAACCCTTCTTTAGGAGATATTTGTCGAGACTCCAAGGACGCTACACTCATATAGAACTTTATGAGTTCTACTTTATCAAATTTGCTTATAACTCGATCACTTATTATCTGATAACTAAAAGTTAAATACTTACCAATATACCAAAAATTCGTATAATCCTAAATATATTAATTGTTGATTTGTCATTCCTTTGAATGCTTTAGCAGAATGTCTTCCAATTTATCTGGATTATTGATTATTTCTTGGACTACCAGAGGATCATCGACTTCGTAACAGTGCGTGAGATTTTCTTCATCTTTGTAAAAAATATAGACTTTGTTGTCGTAAATACAGTAATACATTTTATCAACAATCATATTTTCAGGTTTGATCTTTATACCGTCCTTTTCAACAATAACAGGATATTCCAATAAATCTATTATTTATTAGATAAAATAAATTCTATACGGAATTCAACAAAGTGTTAAAAAGAAG
>Ga0193715_1000182_pt1 | contig 16716 bp, 11 predicted proteins | sample U2m2metaG_FD_143040 | JGI IMG/M metagenome (GOLD analysis project Ga0193715, IMG submission 143040) | Soil microbial communities from a riparian zone of the East river system, Colorado, United States - U2m2 | ecosystem: Environmental > Terrestrial > Soil > Riparian zone | place: USA: East River... | reverse complement strand
GTCGGGGTTGGCGTCGGAGTCGCGGCGCCGGTTGCCAGCTTGAAACTGCCAATGCGGGTGCGCCAGTTGTATGAGGTATTCGAGGAATAGTATTCGTTGGTGTACCAGAAGGTCGTGTCATCCACAGGATCGATGGTCAACGAGCTGTAGTCGCCCCAGCGATTGCCGCTGCCCGTTTGACTGCCGGCGCCGTCATAAAGATGTGCTTCGTCCTGAGCCAGAGTGTTGATCGGGTCTGTCGCCAAGCGCCCGGCATAACGAAGCTGGGGATGAATACTCGAACTGGAAGCGCTAAAGCCGATGGCGAGATTCCCCTGCCCGTCCATCGCTGCGCTTCCCATCCAGCGCCACGTTGTGTCCGGTTGGTAAGTGCTCTGCTGATAAACCGTGACCGGTCCGGATGTCACGTTGCGCAGTTCGAACCAGCGGATTCCTGCAACTCCGCCAGAGCTTACGGTAAAGTTGCCGACGACCGATTCATGGTCACCGAAATTTCGGTAAGCGAGACGAAACATCAAACGATCTCCGATACCATCGAGATAATTTGAACTGGTCACTCCACTTTGGGGCACACAGGCGCGGCTCGTAGGGCAAAGCGCAGTGAAACCAGCGGCCGGCGGATTGGCAAAGGTAGTAAACGTCGAGTTCGCAGGAGCAACGAAATCCACGTGGAAATGATAGGTAGTGTAATTTGGATTCGTGGCCTGGCCGGGGAATCCCACAAAAGTGTTCGGAGCGCCAGTTGGGGGTATTCTCGAGCCATCAAGGTCTGCTGGCAGAAACGGATCGACGGATCCGCCGAGAGGCCCGACCGGGCTCACAAACGTAGCGGGCTGCCCGTTCAGCATCTTGCTCCGGTCAAACGCGAACGGCTGCGGCCCAAGGTACTGGGTGCCTGACGAGTTGAAAACGTTCATGCTCATGTAATAGGCATCAGGCCATACGCCGAGATGCGGATAATCAAAGAAATTCGACCCAAGATGAAAACCGTAACGATAATAACTACCGGTAGCGTCTGAAGTCGTGGAGATGGCCACACACTCGTCAGTTATCGTGCTGGCTCCAGCAAACTGACTAATCAGCCAGCGATTCGCCAGATGATCATAGAGCACGACTGGATCACCGCTTCCACCAGTTTCGCAGACGCCGCCAAAACCGCTCCAAATGGAAGAGATGCTACGAGGGCTCAGAACCGAATTGCCAGTGGCCTTATCAAAGACCTGATAACCTTCATTGACGATCTGGACATACTGCGTTAGCCCCACGGCCCCGTTTGGGTCAGGCGGAGCGCAATTACAGCCCACACCGGGGAAAGGAATGCCATCGAACGTGCGAATGGGGACAGGTATGTATGGTCCCCTACCGGCGAACACTGACGCATCCCAGCTTTGGACGACTGGATCAAAAGTATCGATGTGCCGATAAGGCACTTTCGGGTTTTCATTCGCCTCCCGCTCGCCACCGCGTCGCAAGTCGTACTCGCTCCAGGCAGGCATCTCGCGTAGCGGCGGCGAAACATCGTTGTGATAAGAGGCGCCAACCCAGACGGAGCTTCCGCTGGTATTGCCGGCTCCTTGCGCCAGAGATTTCGTGCCCAACGGGCCACTAATCGCCAACAGCGCCAGGAAAAGGCCGAGCAAGCACAACAAACAAGCGAGAAGACGCGAAAGAGAGAGTGCGGATTTTCGAGAGGTTCGTTTTTTCATACTTTTTACTCCGTGTTATTGGCCGATTATGCGCCGATGCTACGGAGGCGCGCCTGCGACTGCCAAGCTTTGTAACATTATTTTTTTGTAATGTTTCGGTACCCGAAAAGTAACAGATCGGCGGCTTCCGCGCGCCTCGGTTGCGCAGCCAAACCTCACAGTGTCATTCCAAGCGAAGTCGAGGAATCTCTAGACGCTTCCGTAAGAAGATTAAGAACAATAAATGACCATCCGGCTTTTGCTGTGCGCGTACGCTGAAGCTTGGGCTTGCATTTACGCTGCACGTTGCAACCGCGGCGTCAGATGAATCGTCGCGATCATGCAGCGAGCGCTACCGCCACCAAGTTCAATGGTAGGAAGTTCAAGCGGCACCAGACGCACATAGCGGGTTAATCTTGCGCGTTGTTCTCCAGTCAAAGTCTGAACGGCGCGCTTAGACAGCACGAGCTGTTTTTCGCCCTGTCTGTTATGTAATTCAATCGCATTGCCCGCGAAGTTCTCAATCTGATGCGGCGACAACTCCACAATATCTTTGCCACTCCGTTCCAATCGCGCTCGCACTCGTTGCCGCTCGGATTTGTTCAGAATCATCTCCAAACCAACCAGCGCGAACGCAGTCCCGACGCACATCATTACGTTGGTGTGATAAATTGGCTGGCCATTGGAGCCGATGCTGGTGAAGGTAACCGGCTCATAACTGAAATCCTCCGCAAAGCGGTGAATAACCTTCGGGTCGGAGCGATTTGAGAGCGAGACGTACGCAATTTTGTTGAGGTGATCGAGCACCAGACTGCCTGTGCCTTCAAGCCAGTGGCCTTTCTTCTCGAATACCGAGTAGTCGATTACGTCGGTGACGCGATAGTGTTTGCGGAGTTCACCAACGATTTCGTGCCGTCGCTCTTGCCGCCGCAGCGCTGAATACATCGGGAACAGGGCGATGCGCCCATCGTGATGTGTGGAGATCCAGTTGTTGGGGAAAACTGCGTCCGGCTTCTCGGGCTTGGCGGTGTCTTCAAATACATGCACGTTCACGCCAACTGCACGGAGTGTTTGCACCGCTGCGTCGAATTCTTGTCGCGCGACCGCGCTGAGCGCCTCAGTAGCGCAATCAACTCGAGCCTGAAACGCGTTGTCGGCCGCCGTCTCGGGATTCAGATAAAACCGGCACGGTCGGATCATTAGCACCGACTCGGTGCTTTGCGTAAGCGTAACGCTCTGCATCATTGCAGCTGCATATTACCCTGCTTGCCTGGATGGCGCATAAGCCAGAGAAGAATCACCGACGTGTCGAATCTATCAATGCCTGTGCCTGTCATCCTGAGCGGAGCGAAGGATCTCGGATTCTATTTTCAGGGGACGCTTAGGCAACAAATCAGAGATGTTTTGCTTCGCTCAACATGACAGTGCTAATCGCCGAAGGAAATATCGACGTCACGCGCGGTCTGTACCAATTCGCCGTTGGGCGGAACCAGTTTGAGCCGATTGACGGCTTCCGCGATCGGCACCTGGCGCACCTGATAATTTTGGTAGCTGACCATCGATCCAAAATGCCCTTCGTTGGCTAGTTGCACGGCTTTCACACCAAAGCGCGTACCCAGAATTCGGTCTAACGTCGTCGGTGCTCCTCCACGTTGCAGATAACCAAGAACGACGCAGCGTGTCTCCTTGCCGGTTCGTTTGGCAATCTCGTGCGCAACGATTTCGCCGATTCCGCCAAGGCGAAATTCGCCGCTTTCCACGTCGCGTTTGACTTGTTCGCCATGTTTTGGTCGCGCGCCTTCAGCGACCACAACAACACTCCCAAGATATCCAGCCGCCTCGCGCGCTTTGACCACGCTCGCGATTTTGTCGAAATCGAATGGAATTTCGGGAATCAAAATAATATCGGCTCCGCCTGCGATGCCGCCGTGCAACGCGATCCAGCCGGCGTGGCGACCCATTACTTCGACCACCATGACTCGCCTGTGACTCGTCGCCGTGGTGTGCACCCGATCGAGCGCGTCCATTACGACTGCGACAGCGGAATCGAATCCGAACGTCGTCGCAGTGGCTTCGAGATCGTTGTCGATTGTCTTTGGAACGCCAATGCAATTAATGCCGGATTCCTGCAATTGCTGCGCGGTCACCATCGACCCGTCGCCGCCGATAATGATCAACGCCTTCACATGAAGCTCGTCCAATATCTTCTTGGCGCCTGCAATGATGTCCGCAGGTACAATGGTCCGGTTGCCGGCACCAACCTTGGCAACAAAATGACCGCGATTGGTCGTGCCGATGATCGTGCCGCCCAGCGCCATGATCCCGTTGATGCTTTGACGATCGAGAATGGCCTGATTGCCGGGTGGAAGGAGTCCTTCGAATCCGTCCCGAAAACCAACTACTTCCCAGCCGAGCTTCTCGGCCGCGAGTACAACACCGCGCAAGACAGGCGTTAAGTCCGGGCAATCGCCGCCACTGGTTAGAACACCAATCCGTGGCTTCATCTGCGCAAACGCTCAATCAAAGCATTTTCTTTGAATCGGCCACGCGGCCGCCGGCAGCCCATTGGTCGTACAGCTGCCAGCCACGTTGCAACAGGGCCGTTCCTTCACCGAATCGATTTGTGCTGCCCAGGAGCACGACCATCAAATGACGCGGATAAACCGTTTCCATCTGACCCTGGCGAACAACTTCCGCCTGACGATTGGCATAAAGAATCAAACAATCACCGGATCGCGCCGTGCGACCTGTTTTGACTCCGTCGATGCCCATCTTTCCCAGGAGTTCGTTTGTATTCCGAAGCATGTAATTTATTCGACGCCCGGCTCGATCGAATGAGATTTGGCGTTCCTTTTGCGACACATAAAAGCGGAAGCTGGCTTTGTTCATTGCGTAGCGAGTGAGACGCGCCATGTCTTCGGCTGTCGAATACGGCATCGGCTTGACCTTGTAATCGACGCCGTGTGGATTAACAAAACGCGTGCGATCCATCTTTAACTGTTTGGCCAGCGCATTCATTTGAGCGACAAACGCATCAACTGGCGTGTATTTCGAGCTCGCCTGACCGGGCGCCAGCGACTCTACCTTTGAGCCGACGTGGTACGCGAGGGTGTAGGCCGCGATATTATCGGACTGAACCAGCGCAGCGTAGAGAAGATCTCGTAGAGTGATGTTATCGCCCGGCTGAAAACCAATGTTGTTTTCAAGGGTGCCGACAAACGCCTCCTGCGGGATCGGGACTGCCTGGTTAAGATCGCCCGATCTGCGTTCCGCCCAATCGAGCGCCACACTCGCGGCGGCGATTTTTGTCAGGCTACCGACTTGCAGTTTTTTCCTCGATTCCTGCTCTTCCAAAATGTAGCCCGTTTGCGCATCGGCAATGAGATACGCCTCTGCGGCAGCAGCCGAGCGAAGAAGCGCCGCGCTGGAGAGAAACACTGAAAAAACGATGAGAAATCGGCGTGATAAATGCATAAACACCCTCGAACCGGAGCACCTTAATCGACGTGTTCTGATTGGCAAACGCCCCTCGCACCGCGTTCTAACGTCAAAGGTGGATCGACTTCTCCGAAGACGATGCCAAAAAAATCGCCGAAGGCGCGTACATCCAGCGGCAACGCCGCAGTTACTTCGCCAACACGTTGAGGACAACGCGTTCCACCTTCCCTCACGCCTTCTTCTGCGGCATCCGAGCGCGACTCAACAGTAACCGCATGAGAAAATAAATAATGATTGCCGAAGGAACCGCGAGGAACATTGAGCCAACAAACGCCGGCCAGAATGTGGGCCAGACCACTCGTGAAAATACATGCCAATGCATGTAATCGTGCAGTCCAAACTGGCGAAAATGAACACGCTGCGCCGGCGGCCGCTGCAAACTCCAGCAGCCCAATTGATATTCGGCAATATAGATGGCGGGCGTTGCCCAGATCACGACGTCGTGCAGGGTCACCGCAATCGCAGCTGCAATCTTGTTGCAACGACAGACCCACGCCGCACCGATCGATAGCAAGGTCTTTAGTGGATAAAGGGGTGTGAACCCGAAAAAAATTCCAATCGCCGACCCAAGAGCAATGGAGTGCGGCGTGTCGGCAATTGTCATCAGAGTCATGTGATGTGCCACCAGCCAGCGTTTCAGCCGCGCAAGCGGCCCCGGTAATCGTGACGCGTAATTCCCGGAAGATTTCCGATCCGGACGCAAATCGTGCACCGTTGAACCTAAACTAGAACAGATTCGCTGTCTGTGCGGGTACCTGGACGATTTGACCCAGCGCCTTGCGCAAGCGAAGTGCCGCGCGCGGCGCGTAGTCGAGATTGTTATTGTTAAAAATCACATGCATTTCACACGCTTCTCGCGCCAGCTTCCTGCTGCGCTGAGCGACTTCCGCGATTTCATTTTCGGGGTAATCGTAATCGAAACGCGCAGCCACTGTTTTACCGGTGAGGTAAGCCTTCGCGTTGCGTCCATGCAGTCGAAGATATGCGACATTCGAATTCGTCACTTCATCCACCTCCGACGGCATGACCATGAAATGATCCGATTCGGGCGCGTCCACGTTCACAAAGATTGCATGATTCTTTTGCAAAAAATCCATTGTCGCTTGCAACTGATCGCCAACTGCCCAGTTGCGGTTTCGAAACTCAATCGCAAGATCGTAATCGCTCAACATTTCGATCAACTGATCGAGCTCGCATAGTTCATGTTTGCGCGGAGAAAACGCCGGGGAGAGTTGCAAAAGAAAGACGCCGAGCTTGCCCGCGTCGCGAAAAATCGACGTCGCGCGCAGAAAAAGCTTGAGCAGCGCTTTCTGTAAATCCGGCGTCGATTTCACGCGTCCTCTGGCATCTGTCTCTGCGCGCTGCTGCAAGGCAGGCGGCAAGAGCTTTGCCTGTGTTGAGTGGAAGGAGAACAGTTGGTGTAGCTTTACGTCGAACGTGAAATTATCCGGTGTGGCCGCGCACCAGCGTTCCACCATTCTTGGTTCCGGCACGGAATAAAATGTCGAATTTACCTCGACCAGGTCGAAATGCTGCGCATACCAGTGGAGCCGCTCGCCGGCTGGCATCTTTTTCGGATACCACCGCTCGACAAAGCCAGGATCCGACCAACTGGCTGTGCCGACGAGAATTTTTCCGGGTTCGATTTTGCCAGAAGATCTTTTGGTCACACATCAACGAAGTCACACGCGGCGGCTAACGCAAATGAGACTCACAAGCGTGAGATTTGAAATTTGGCTCCAGCGGTAGGATTCGAACCTACGACCAATCGGTTAACAGCCGACCGCTCTACCACTGAGCTACGCTGGATTAAATTTTTGGGCCGGACGGCGGGCATACAGTTTGCCAAGAGAAACACGAGCGGCAAGTCGTTTCCAAATCTGCAAAAAGGACTTGGTTGCGGGGGCGGGATTTGAACCCGCGGCCTTCAGGTTATGAGCCTGACGAGCTACCAGGCTGCTCCACCCCGCGGTCCTAAAATAGTGTGTGATCCCTTCTGCGCAAATCGAAAAACTGATTCTTTAAGCACGAACGACCGCATTGGCGTCCTCACACGAATGATCTCTACCTGTCTAAGACTGGGCATCCGAACAAAGAAAAACTTGCCTCGAAGGAAACTCTCGTAACCGTTTGAATCAAACTGCTGTCTTTTTCCGGGTATCGCATGGGCATTCGCACGCTGCTTATCCAAATCTACGCGAATAAGTTTATACGGTGGGCAATGCTTTCGTTGTTAATCATTGCACTTTTTCTCGGTGGCGTTCAGCTACGGCGATGGATCGGGGAAAGCACGAGGCACGTGCGTTATCAGCACGACATCGTCAACGCTTTTTATTGGGGCAGCGAGACCATGAAAGAAGCACGTCGGTTATCGCCCGATGAAGCTTCTGCTAATTCGTTGGCGGGATTCGGCCGCGGTTACCTGGCGCTCTACGACCGGGTAAAGCATAAGGCATACAACAAGGATTATGGCCTCGACTATCCGCCGCTGCGACTTCTGGTCATGGCAATCTGGGCAAGAGAAGTGCGCAACCAGTTCCCCGGCGTTGATGACGGGCACCCCAAGCTGGTGAATCCATTATTGAAGATCAATCTCCTGTGCGAACTGCTTTCCGCAGTGGCGATCTTCCTTCTGGTTCGTTTGTGTCTGGAGCGCGAGTCGTGTGCAACGCAGTCGGACTCGCTTCGTACCCCGGCGGCGGTTCGACATCGCGCTTCGATTTGCGGACTTGCTGCTGCGAGTGTGGCGTGGCTTGAGCCTTCCATGATTCTTGACGCGCATGGATGGCCGCAATGGGACGTATGGATTCTGCCGTTTTATCTGTTTGCTGCGCTCTCAGCGCTGAAAAATCGATGGTTCGTATGTGGTTGTCTGCTGGCTATAGGCGCAATGTTTAAGGGCCAACTGTTGTTCGTGGCGCCGTTTTTTGTGCTTTGGCCGCTGTGGCAAAAAAGATGGAACCGCGCGCTGCGTGTCCTTGCTGGGTTCATATCGACGGCGGCACTAATCGCATCGCCGTGGCTTTTGCGTACGCCAGCGGCCTGGATCGCGCTTCTTGCTGTCACTGGCTTTAGCGCGTTGTTGTCTCTGCAACGGCAATTAACACATCGAGGGGCGTGGATCAGCGGTATCGCCGGGTCCGCCGCATTTATGATTGGCGCTTTCGCGGGTGGAAGCTTCGCGTGGTTGCGGGTCGGTTTTCTGTATGGCAGCGAACATTACCCCTACCTTGTCATCAGTTCGTGTTACAATCTTCCGTCACTTCTTTCCAAGCTTGGTTGGTCATTAAAGGATCCGTTTTGGTCGGTTCATTTTGGATCTCTGGATTTCGGTCTCACACTCCAATGGACCCTGCGGCTGCTCTACCTGGGCGCACTCACAGTGTGTGCATACGGCGCCGCGCGACAGGTTCGCGATCGCGACCCCCGCGTCCTGATTGCGATGACCGCTCCGTGGCTGTTGATGTTTGCCCTGCTCGGCCAGATGCATGAGCGCTACCTGGTGTGGGGAGCCGTGGTGAGTGCCGTAGCCTTTGGAGTCAGTCTCAGATTGAGCATCATTCATTTCATCATCTCAGCGGCAAGCACAGCCATGATCATGCACGTGATGCTGATCGATAAGAAATTTGAAACGACACTCTGGGCGATCGATCTGCTTAAGCACATCCGGGGTTATGCGTCCGTTTTGGTGCTGGCCTGCGTGGGCGTTTATCTGTGGAACACCCTACCGAGGCAGGCTTTCCAACGTCGAGCGGCTCGCTTGCCAAGGGCGCCTTCGCTCTCGCTGGGTCCCGAGCCGGAGGAAGCCTGATCGCGTTTCATAAATGCTGTAGCCGCCTCGCTGTGTCGAGGCGCACCGACATTGTTGCCTGCCCAGCGCGGTGGCTACATACGACTGCGAACAAAAAGGAAGTATAGCATCAGCACAATCGAGAGCGTGTAAGAGGAGAGAACGGCCTGAGGGCAGGCCGTCTCCAACATCGATCCTCGATGCATGCTGATGGAGCCGGGCCGCCCCGGCCCGCGGGGATAGATAATATGACCAGTCCGTTACTCCGCTTTAACTCTGCAGAGAATGTACTGAGCCCGGGTAAACCCGATTTTAAGTTCGGTTATACTGCGAAGACGATCTATTGCCGTGCCAACCGCCGGAACAAAAGCCAACCAAGTATGATGAACAGAACATTCGGAAACCAGACGAGCAGTTCCGGGTGCGCACGCGGATTTCCACGCAGCGTATCGCCGATGATGACAAAGAGAAAATAAGTGGTGGCGACGATCAAACCCATGGCGAACCCGATTGAGGTCTCTCGACGATGCGCCGTGACGCCAAGCGGCACCCCGATGATTGCGAACGCAATGCACGCAAATGGAAATGAAAACCGTTTATTGATTTCGGTGCGGCTGGCGCTGCGCTCGCGCTTATCCTCGCTTTTCAATTGCTCCAGCAACTGTTCGATCGACAGCGCAGATCGGCTTGGCCGCTTTTTCTCCTTGTCGTACAACTCGTCCAGACTGATGGGGAGCGTCCCCTCCACCATATTGATTCCGTCGCGTATCTTTCGCAGGTTGGTCGGGTCCTTGGGATCGCGCTCCTGGTAACGCGCCTGGTACAGGTGCATGAGAATCTGCTTGTTCGCCAAATCGGCTTCGAGCATGCCCGTGCGCGCATACGTCACCTTTACCGGCAACGAGTTCTGGTTCAATTCGAACACCGTGATATTCTCGAGCTTGTTACCTTCTTTCTTCCCAACGTAAATTTTGCGCCCGGGAAACTGATCGATCACCTGATCGCTGCCAAAGAGTGCCATCGGATTGCGCGTAGCGAGATCGAATATCGTGCTTCGCAATTTTTCCTGTGCTGCCGGGGCAACCTGAACGTTAAGCCAGAGACAGATCACAGTGCACATCACTGCGACACCCCAAAGCGAAAGGCACACGCGGGGAACGCTCACTCCGTTCGCGCGGAGCGCGATCAACTCATTGTCCGCGGAAAGCCGCCCGAACACGAGCAGGATCGCCGTCAACAATCCCCAGGGAATCGTGAAGATAAGTGAGAACGGCAACACGTAGGCGATGAAAGTGATCAGGTATTCCATCGGTACGTCGTGATTCACCAGCAATGGAAGAAGCTTGCGAAAAATATTCCCTACCACGAGCACTAGGCTCAGCACGGCGATTGCGAACGACACGTTCACGATCAGCTCGCGACTTACAAATCGATCGATCAACTTCATCTTCTGGCGCAGAAGTTAGCACAAATCGGTAGCGTTGCCGTGTGGTGGCAGGGGTTGGCGCGCTGCGCCAACCGAACGAAACAGCTCGGCGTGCTACCAAAATCTGGACAATTAGCTAACATCAATCGGACGATGAGGATCGGATGAACGAAGAAACAAGAGGCATCGATGTCGGCCGAACTGGTTGGCACAATATCATGGGTCTGATTACGATTCACAGAACCCTGATTACGGTATTTTTATCCTTTTCGGCGATTACCGTATTTTGCGTAACAAGCTGCGCAACCAATTCATCCCACAGTTTTTCAAATCCGACGTCCGATTGGCAGAGCAAATCCGGTCAGCTAATGTATCATACGCCAAACACAACGCTCATTGGCGAGGTGCTCGTCCGCTTTTCTAAAGATGGTGACTTCGAATTAACGGTCTCTAAGGGCCCGGGAATCACGCTGCTTTCGCTGCGGCAGGACACGACTTTCGCCGAAGTCAATGGGGGATTGGCCGGCCACGGGTGGTCGGGCCCTGTAACACAAGCCCCGCCGCAATTGCGCGGTTGGCTTGGCTTGCGAGATCGATTCTTACACGCCCCGAACCGAAAGACCATGCGCTACGCCGCCGGCAACGAAACGTTTTTATTCCAGTTTTGAAACTCTGACTATCGGCTGAGGACAGCCGACTCTACAGCATTGGGGGCTGTAGTGTGCGCTGTCCTCAGCGCACCTTCACAGAACCAAGCGGGCAAAGATGCCCGTCTGCCGAGTTAGGCTGGCAGTCCGACTTCCAAGTTCTGCTACAGCATTGGCGCAACGGCGTCGATTCGTGTTCAATGGTGGCTCGCTCATGCGCATTAGTGATTTCGTTGCCCGAACCATAACCCAGCGCCGCGCACTGGTGTGGTGCGGCGTTTCTTTGCTGACCGCCGTTTGCATTGCCATTCTTGTTAGCTCGCTGCAGCTTGATTCTGAAATCTTTAACGTTTTGCCCGGTAAGTTTTCGTCCGTGCAAGGTCTCAAGATTTACGATCGCGATTTCGAGCAAACCCGGGAGCTCACGTTCGCGCTTCAATGTGAGCCGAACGACGTAGATAAACTAGAGGAGTTCGCGCCAGTGTTCGCCGACAGATTGCGACAGCAGCCCTGGTGCACCCGCGTGCTCGCCGGTTCCCCAATGTCCACGCCTGATGGAATTCGCGATCTTCAATCGATCGCAGTTCCCTTACTTCTCAATCTGGAACCAGACTCCTTCCGCGAAACCATATTGGTCCTGCAACCGGAGAGAATAGGCGATCGTCTTCATCGTTTGCGTCAACAGATCGAGGCAGGTTCGCCGCGCCCGGAGTTCGAGCTTTCGTTCGATCCACTCGGTCTGATCACGCCGGCGCTAAAGCCTTTTGCAGAAAGCACGATCATTGAGCAGGAACAACCGCTCACGTCGCCAGACGGGACGATGCGAGTTTTCCTGGCGGAAACGAACCAACAGTCCCTCAGCGCCTTTGAATGCCAGCGTTTGATGCGCGAAGTAAACAAGTTTCGTGCAAGCGCCGCTGACGGATGGAATGGCGGCCCGTTGCAAGTCCTCGTCACTGGGCGCTCGGCCTTTGCATCGGAAATTTCGCTCAGCATGCGCCACGATGTCGTGGCGACGTTGCTGGGTTCGGTACTCCTGGTAGGCACGATTTTCTTTGTTGGCTTTCGACGTTGGCTTCCCCTGCTTGGCATGGCCCTTTGTCTTCTCCTCTCTTGCCTGGTTGCTCTAACTCTCGGTCAAGTTCTTTTCGGGCGACTCAGCATGATCAGCGTCGGATTTTGCGCGATTCTCGTCGGCCTCGGAGTCGACTTCGCGATTCTCACCATAGGGCGCTATCACCAGGCGCGCTCCGATGGAGAGGCGCATCGCCAGGCGATCGCAACATCGATAGCAAAACTTGGACGCGCGGTTTTCTTCGGCGCGCTCACCACGGCCGTCGGTTTTCTTGCCCTGGTCCTGAGTGGCTCCATGGCTTTCTCGGAGTTGGGCGTGCTAATTGCCATCGGCATTTTCGTCGCCGGACTGTTCATGTGTTCGATTTTGTTCTTGTTTGTTAGGGAACGGCAGGCGGCAGTTCCTCATGATTGGCTTTTCGAAAGCGTAAGCAAGTATGTGCACTGGACCGTGCGAAAACCCATGCCGATGCTGATTTTCTCAAGTGTTGTCTTGTTGGTTCTGACCGCGATCGGTTTTTCGCCCATTCCGCCACTTCATTTCGAGGCCAGCGCTCGCTCACTGCAACCGAAGAACATTAGCGCAAGCCGGGCGCTCGAAAAAATCATGCTCACGATGCCGGTACGTTGGGAACCGGTATTGGCAATTGTGCGAGCGGCGAATCCGCAGGAGTTGCATGATTACTGGCAGAAGCTTGTCGCCCATTGGCGAGAGCTTCAGGCGGCCGGAAAGATCAAGGGCTTCTCCACTCCCGCTGCGCTTTGCCTTTCACCAGATTGGATGGAGATAAATCGGCGACAGCTAAGCACGATCAATTTCCAAGCTGCACGCGAAACGTTGGAACAAACTCTGGACGCTGAAGGTTTCAGCCGGGATTCATTTGTGCCAGCGTTCACTCTGCTTGACGACTTACAACATCTTACTGATCCCAACCTGGCTCTGCCAAACTGGCGCGATCAGCTGCCCAAATCATCCAGCTGGTGGTTCCTGGTTGATCGCTACTTTGGCAACGATCCGACGTTGACCACCGGGTTCGTTACAACCAACCAACCAATCCTGGCTCACGCCCAAAGCAAAGACCTGGAACGCGAACTTCCGGTGGCCGGGGTTCCCATGATTCTCTCAGGCTGGAGTTATGCGCTTGCTGACCTGCTGCCGTGGTCGCGTCACCAACTGCTGATCATCAGCGCGTTAATGGCGATCTTCGATATCTCGTTACTGGCCCTCTTGTATCGGAATTTTCGCTTGTGGATGATCCAAGTCGTCACACTGGTATTCGGGATTGGAGCGATGATCGCTTCGATGAAGCTGTTACACATCAATTTGAATCTCCTAAATGTGCTCTCGTTCCGTCTTGTTCTCGCAATCGGCGTTGACTACGGGATATACGTTGTACTGGTGTGGCAAAAAACGCGCGAGATTGAGCACGATGTTGCGGGCGTGGTGAAGCCGGTTTTGCTTGCGGGTTTGACTGCGGTGAGCGGGTTCGGGTCGCTCGTCCTTGCGCGAAACCCGGCGCTCACCGGTCTCGGTATTACATGCGGCATAGGGATCTTCTGGAGTCTGATCGCCACAATTTTCTTTGCTCTCCCGGCAATTGCTGCCACTCGGCCAAAAACATAACAAGCGAATCGCGCCACCATATGCCGGCACTTTCGAACTGGTGAAACGCTGCTAAACTGGAAACAAAATGCGTCTCTGCGGGTTCCTGTGGTTTAACGCACTGTTTTTTATCACGCCCGTTGCGCTATTGGCGGGCGCCGTCGTCGAAGGGCGCGTAGAACTACCGAAATCGCATTCGGCGCCCGTTCAGACCAAGAGATACGAAATCGTCACCAAAGCCGGGGTACTTTCCACGCAGCCGCCGCTGGCGGTGGTTTACCTCGACGGTGCTTTCCCGCGTCCAGCTTCGCTCCCAACGAAAGAAGTCGCGCAAAAGGATTTGACGTTCATTCCAGCGCTTCTCCCGATACGAGTTGGTACAAGGGTTGCATTTCCGAATCTTGACGACACTTATCACAACATCTTTTCCTACTCGCCTGCCAAGCGATTCGATCTTGGCCGTTATCGCGCGGAGGAACGCCCTATCCCGGCAGAAGTTTTCGATAAGCCGGGCCTGGTCACACTGCGGTGCGACATTCACGACCACATGCGTGGACTTATCCTGGTATTGAATAGTTCGTATTTTGTGATGACAGACACAGACGGGCACTTTCGATTAAGCGGACTTCCTGCAGGTCGTTACACACTTAAGGCCTGGATCGACAGCAGGACCACGCGCGAAAAATCTGTCGAGCTGAAAGACGGCCAGACACTGCACGTTGATTTCCCATGAGGTCGGCAGTTCAAGCGAGAAACGAAGGTGTAGCAAGCTTTCGAACTCGGTTGTTCACGGCGATAATGGTTATCGTGGTAACGCTGACCGCACTTGGTTTTTACCTGGCGCAACGCAAGGTCACCGCCGACGCAGAACGAAATTTGCAGGAGAACTTCCAGGCCGAGATTTCTTCGCTGCATAAGCTCGAAGAATTGCGTCACGCAGCCCTGGCTGAGCGCTGCAACATCCTTGCTGCCAAGCCACGGATCCATGCGGCTATTGAAGATAACGCAATCGACCTGCTCTATCCCAGCGCGAAGGACGAGCTGCGCGATCTGATGGAAGGCGACGAACCGCCTCCGGAACAGGCGATGCAATCGCTGCATGCGAGATTTTATCGGTTTCTCGACAGTACAGGTGCAGTCATTAAGCCGCCAAATATCTACGACGTGGGTGAACTTGATCCCAAAACGGAAGCGCAACTGGCCTTGAGCAGATTGCCCGATACGCAACAAATCGGTTATATCCGGGAAAATACCGAAATCGACAGAGGAACCATCGACGAAGTAATAGCAGTGCCGATCTTCTCCAGCTATACGGGCGACGTCATCTCCGCGCTCGTCATCGGGTTCAAACCGCTTGAGCTCGAAGAGAAAAACGCTGAGGCGGGAATGAGAAGTGGCGTCTGGGTTAGGGGCCAACTGCATTTGCCTTCGCTGCCGAAATCTGCGCAGGCATCCCTCACCGAAAGAATAACGAGTGCGGTCGCAAGTTTTGATCGCGAGCAAGACAAGTTTCGCGTCAATGTTGATGGCTCGCCTCACCTTCTGTTTTACAAGCGGCTTAATCCCGGGTCGCTGTTCCCGGCCGCTTACGAAATTTGTGTTTATCCCCTCGCCTATTCGATGGCTCAACTGCATCGCCTCCGCTGGCAAATTGGCGGCGCAGGCGCGTTGCTCTTGTTAGGCGGTTTCGTCGCAAGCCATGTGGTAGCGCTCAGGTTCTCGGCACCCGTGAAAAAACTCGCGCTGGATTCGGAGGAGAATCGCGCGCAACGAAAACGCGCCGAAGCAGCGCTTGCCTCGACCACACAGGAATTGGAAAGGTCGGCACGATATTCGGCCGATGCCTCCCATCAGCTGAAAAGCCCGGTCACGGTTCTTCGTGTCGGCTTGGAAATATTGCTGACTCGCGAAGGCTTCAAGCCGGAAGTTTACGAGGAGTTGTCTGGCCTCCTCCATCAAACGCATCGTTTGACTGGCGTGATTGACGATTTGCTTCTTTTGTCGCGCATGGATGCTGGACATCTTCAAATTGCGTCCACACCCGTGAACCTTAGTGAGCTCGTCGATGAGTGGCTCGATGATCTTAGCGCGCTTCCCGATTCGCCTGATGTAAAAATTGAGAAGGAATTTACCACCGGTTTATTTGTGGCCGGAGAAAAACGGTATACCTCCCTTATTGTGCAGAATCTCCTCGAGAACGCACGAAAGTACAACCGGCCTGGCGGGTTGATCCGAGTCAGTGCAACCCGCGCTCGCGGGACCAGAAATGTTGTGCTGAGCGTAGGGAACACGGGCCGCACCATTCCGCCCAACGAGAATATCTTCGAGCGTTTCCATCATCGCTCAACGCCTTCGTCTGTTTCAGGTCACGGAATAGGTCTAAATTTGGCTCGCGAGCTCGCCAGATTGCACGGGGGCGATTTATGCCTGGTTCGCTCGAAAAACGACTGGACTGAATTTGAAGTGCGCTTTCCTGCTGCGGACGGTGTTAATGCTGTTGCATGAAGCTGCGCGCCCTCAGTCTGTGCGTTTTTGCCTGCACAGCCTGCGGCTTTGACATCGATGATTTTTTCGATCAGCTCGACACCACTCTCACCGCCTCGGCATTTCATGATAATCTGCGCGTGCGATTAAGCGGCACTCTCGATTTAGAAATCTATCACTTCGAGCAGCCGGCGCCCGGCCTAATCGACAGCAGCAGCGACACGCTTTTCACTCCGCGTTTGACACTCTTTCTCGACGCGCAAGCCGGCTCTCACGTTTATTTCTTCTCACAATCGCGGCTGGATCGCGGCTTTGACCCGAGCGATAACGGCGCTCAAATTCGGCTCGACGAATATGCGATGCGTGTTACGCCCTGGGATGATGGTCGCTTGACGCTGCAAATCGGCAAGTTCGCGACGGTCGTCGGCAATTGGGTTCCGCGGCATTTATCCTGGGAGAATCCCTTCATCAACGCGCCGATAGTCTATGAAAACGTGACGCCAATTCGG
>Ga0193715_1000180_pt1 | contig 16827 bp, 17 predicted proteins | sample U2m2metaG_FD_143040 | JGI IMG/M metagenome (GOLD analysis project Ga0193715, IMG submission 143040) | Soil microbial communities from a riparian zone of the East river system, Colorado, United States - U2m2 | ecosystem: Environmental > Terrestrial > Soil > Riparian zone | place: USA: East River... | reverse complement strand
TTCTCCAGCAAGTTCGCCGAATCAGGCGTCTCCTGCTTCTTCCCCGGCGCCCGCGGCGCAGCCAACAGCGACGCCGTAAGGCCGGCGTTTCGCTGAAGCGGGCAACGAACGACGGCTGCTCAGCCGTCTCATTTTCACTCGGCGAACTAAAAGCCGGTGCTGGCCGAGGTCCGCGGCAAAGTTCGCTGAATTGTTACTTCTTCGCCATACGCCTGTAACAATCGGTTTCTAGTCTGCACCGCGTTCACTTAACCGCATCCCCTCAGACAGCTGAAAAATCATCACAATAAGGAGAAACGAATGTTCAGAAGAAAAACCATCTTACGCGCGGCCGGAGCGAGTCTGGCTGCAGTTCTTTCACTGGCGGCACAGCCGCTAAGAGCTCAAGGGTCCGATGCCGAGCGCCTACAAAAGCTCGAACAGGCCGTCGGCCAGCTACAAAAACGCAATGCCGAGCTTGAACAAGAGGTTTCGGGATTAAAGAAGCGCACCTCTTGGGAACCCGTGGTTGGCGCAGAAGGCAAAACCAAGACGGAGGTGACCAGCGATGGAAAGACATATGTCGAGAAATTCGTGCCCCAGTTAGCAAGTGCCGAAAAATGGAAATTGTCCCCGTGGATCACCGAATTGGAACTCTTTGGTGATCTGCGCCTGCGCTACGAATATCGAGGTGGCAGACTTCCCGACCACTTTCAGCTCGGTCAGGATAACCAAAATGACTGGCAGGAGCGAGAGCGCGAGCGCTATCGTCTTCGCATAGGCCTTCGCGGAACCGTTCTGGATGATTGGTTCTTTGGTGTGCGGTTAGAGACGAGCGCCAGCGCGCGTTCAACGAACGTCACTTTCGGTGGCGACACATCGACCACGTCGCCCGGTGGTGGCGGACCGTTCGCAAAAGGGGATGACGGCGTCTTTATCGGCCAGGCATACGGAGGTTACAAAGGCTTCCCCGGCTTTACGTTCACCGGCGGCCGAATGCCGAACCCGTTCGTCACTACTCGAATGGTGTGGGATGACGACATCAATCCGGAAGGTTTGGCGGAGCAGTGGAAACATACGTTCACCATCGGTGGCGGAGCAGCGGAGCCAGTGTCCTACAGCAAGGACGGGAAAAATGTAGCCCCGCCACCTCCAGCGGAGCCTTTGGTGAAAATCGACGTCTTCGCGAACTTTGGTCAGTTTGTCTATGACGATGTTAACCCGACAAACCCAATTGGCCCACGTCCCACAACGGAGCAGCCGATAGGTGGTGAGACTCAGCTCACCCCGAACACCAATGCATTCATGCTCGGCTGGCAGGTAGGAGCGAAGTTTGATTTTCCGCACATCGCGTACTTCCAGCTTGCACCAACGCTTTACAACTACACCGGCGACGGCAACACGTTTAACGTCCATTTCTCAGGCGACCCCGGTGACCCACTACCCAATCAAACGGGTATTAACAGTCTTTTAGTTTTCGACATCCCCGCCGAAATCGGCTGGAAAGTTGGGAAAATTCCCATGCGCATCTTTGGGGATTTCGCCACGAACTTGGAAGCGGACGATCGTGCCACCGCCGCAGGCCACCCAGACAAGGATGGCCAACGCTACGCTTATCAAGCTGGTCTCGGCATTGGTCAGCTAAAGAAGAAGCGCGATTGGCAGATCGAGGGCTACTGGCAACACCAGGAACAATTCTCGCTGGATCCGAACCTGATCGATTCAGACCTGTTCAACAGCCAACTGAACCAGCAAGGCCTCGTCCTGACAGCCGGATACATGCTGGCTGATGCAGTACTCGTCAACGTCACCTACTCGTATGCTTGGCGTATCAACGGCCGCCTCGGCACAGGCGGAGTTGGCGACATAACCATCAATCCGCTCGACCAATATCAGTTATTCCAAGCGAATCTGAACTTTAAATTCTAACTTGGTTAGGTCACTCGAAGCCCGCCGGGAGAGCCACACCCGGCGGGCTTTTCACTACGCGCGATCACTCCCGACACATGAAAGCAAAGGCGACGAAGCACAAACGAACTCCTCGCCCAAGTTCTCCGGAATCGTCACCCGTGACGATGCTTGCGTCGGAACTTCGCGCGCTCCAGCACGATTTGCGCACCATTGCTAATGCATACACCACCCGTCTCGAAACTGATTTGTTAGTCTGCCTCGCCACGCTCCGGGCCTATGGGCCGATTGAACAAGTGCCCCGGGAAATGCTGCACCAGATCCGTGATCTCACAATCATCGTTCGTAATCGCAAATTGAAACCTGAAAAAGGCCGTCGCAAAGACTTGCGCAAAATCGACTCGCTAATCGGCGACTTGGTTGCGACCATAGGACAAAAGAATTGAGTGCCAGACCTCAGCGACGAAATTGCGTGATCAGGGCTGGAATGCTGATCGCACCAGCTGTCGCAGAAGCGCTCGTCAGTAGGAAAATCGTCGCCAACAAAATAATGTATCTCTGACGTCTCTCCATGTGTAACGACCGGCTCGAACACACATTTGCAAGACGAAACTCAATCTCTGGGAGAGTTCCGCCACACAAACGTAACAGTAATTCTTTTGCCGTCCGGCAGGTTGATTCTTACGCTTGTTGCCGACCGGGAATGCAAGCATCCACATTTCCTCGGAGGGATTCGGAGCGAATTTTCGCGGCGCAGCAACGTTTTTCATTCGGAAAATCTCCGGAACAGTTGCCGGGGCCGAGGCGTTATCGCACTGCGTGGATCTCCGACACGCACTTGGGCACGCGCGGCTGTAATGCCACAGCACTGCTCAATTTTCTTCGCGAGAATGATTTCGAAACGCTCTACGTTGTGGGTGACCTCATCGATATCTGGTCGCTACGTCGTGGAATTTATTGGCCTCAGCAACATAACGACGTCATCCAAAAAATCTTGCGCAAGGCCCGCAAGGGTACCCGTGTCGTTTATATCCCGGGAAATCACGACGAGTTGGTCGTTAGCTTCCTTGGTGCTTATGGGAACATCGACATCAAGGAGAACGCCGTTCATGTGACTGCCTGTGGCGAACGCATTTTGATCATTCACGGACACGAACTGGATGCCGTGGTGCAAAACGTGAAGTGGTTGGCATTCGCTGGCGACGTTGGCTATCAATTTTTGCTCTCGCTGAATCCGCTCATCAATTTCGTGCGACGCCGGTTCGGTCTCGGATACTGGTCACTTAGCGCGTATGCAAAGCGGCGCGTGAAGGACGCCGTGAGTTTTATTGGCAAATTCGAAGCTGCCGTCGCGCACTATGCCGAACGCTACCATGTGGACGCCGTTCTATGCGGGCACATCCATAGCCCGGCTATTCGAGAGTTTGGCAACATCACATATTACAACTGTGGTGACTGGGTGGAGAGTTGCTCGGCACTCGTGGAGGGCGGGGACGGTATCATCTCGCTGGTTAATTACGATCCATTCGTGATGAACCGGCCAGCGGCGAGCCCAACCATCGATTCGCTGCGACCGCAAGGGATGTCTGCTCGTTAAAGTGCACTGAGGGGACGGGCAAAATCGAGGGCTCGTACGTCAGAGCAACGGACAGTCGGTGCCGACAAGTGTCCGCTTTAGATCGTTCTCCACCCAAGAGGATGCGGATCGCTTTTTTGCAACGCTTCATCTTGTGTTGTCACCGCTTCGTCACGCGCTTTTGACAATTCGTAACCTGACGCTGCGCAATACCGATCGAATGTTCAAACATGAACGTGATTACAGTGAGGAGAACCGTTTTCGCCGGACTGCCCGGAGAAGCATCCGTGAAAAGGATAGTGATCAACGGAAGGTCGAAGAAAAGCTCGACCATCCGCCGGTCATTCCGCGAATTAGCCCGCACCTACTTTGCGAAGGAACACAAGCTGGAGTTTGCGGCCGAAGCACTGTTTTTTGTGATAATCGTGGCGATCTCAGCCTGGCCAATTCTTACAGCCGCAGGCGCATTGCACGAGTTTTTCCAGCGCGCACTAAGTTAATCGGGCGCGTTTGCAGCCGGCGTGAGTCTCATCTTTCCGCACTGGCAATGTTTTTAAGGACAACGCGTTCCACATGGTTTCTCCTCAACGCGAAAATCTCGACAGCAAGCTCATCGCGTTTAGCATGTTGGCCTTGTGCAAAAAAATGCTCGAACAGCAAACAATCGGGAAATTGAACGCAAATTTTTGCTTAAAGGGTTGCCAGACAAGCTGAATCGCTCGCGGTGCTACGTTATCGATCAAGGTTATCTGGCGAGTGAACCCGCAGGCAGGCAGGTTCGTCTCCGCAAAAAAGGCACGGCCGCAACGCTGACTTTCAAGGTGGGCCGGGGTAGTCACCGGGAAGAACGCGAGATCAGGCTGAGCCCAAAACAATTCGATGCGCTTTGGCCGGGGACTACCGGGAGACGATTGCGCAAGGTGCGTTGCGAAATTCCCTGGAAAAATTTAGTCGTTGAGATTGATATTTATCAGGGAAGACATGCTGGTCTCGTGGTGGCAGAAGTGGAATTCCCAGACCGCGTCAGCTGCCGAAAATTCAAGCCGCCGTCCTGGTTTGGACGGGAAGTGACTGGGGAAAAACGTTACAGCAACGTGCGACTCGCTAACGAGTAACGAAGAGAACCGATGGGCTTCCGTTTGAAATTGCGCGAACCGTTGCCTGATGGGCTGAAACGAGTCTTCCGGGAACAGATCGAGTCTGCCCTGGAGTTGTGCAGGCACCCCGCAAAGCAACGCGGCGTCACCGTACACGAAGTTCGAAAACACCTTAAGAAGCTGCGCGCAGCGATGCGCCTTGCCGTAGGCGAAGTCGGCAAGAATCGGCACGCGCGCGAGGATCGCTGCGTGCGCAAGATTGGACGGCTGGTCTCCGATTTACGCGACGCGCAAGTGCGTCTGCAAACGCTCATTCAGCTAAGAGACAAGAAGCCGAAGCACTCGGGTAAAAACCACTTTCCACATATCGAGGATTTACTGTCGCTGGAACGGGAAAGCTTTTCCGCCGCGTTTGCGGGCTGGCAAAAACAAGCAATCCCACAGCTGGAACGCGTGGAAGCGCGTCTGTCAAAATGGCCGCTGGAAGGCCTGACATGGAAACAAATTTGCGGCGCGGTCTGTAAAATCTACAAACGCGGCCAGCGTGGGCTCGCAAAAACAATTAACGACCCGGACCCAGAAAATTTTCATGCCTGGCGCAAGCGAGTGAAAGACCTCTGGTATCAGTTACGTATTTTGCAGCCGCTTAATCGTGCGGTTCTGACAGAGATGGCTTACGACGCGGATGTTTTAGGTGAACTACTGGGGTGCGAGCACGATTTCGCTTTTCTTTGGGCGCGTCTCGAGAAGGAAAGCGGGGATGAAGCGCTCCGCAATGAGCTCGCACAGCTGGAGAACCTAATCCGTAAACGCGGGAAACGATTGCGCACAAACGCCCTCGAGCTCGGACGGCGTTTCTACGCCGAGCCTGCAAAGGCTTTCGCCAAGCGGATATCCATCTTTGTCGGCAAACGGATATGAGAGAGACTGATTACCGGTCTGGGTAGCAGTCCAGGTACTTGATTCCGGACCCGGTGTTGAAAATGACCACACGCTCACCTGACACGATTTTACCTGCGGAACGCATTGATCTGAGAGCGGCGAAGCACGCTGCTCCTTCCGGACAAACGAAGAGACCTTCGCTCGATCCCACTTCGCGCGCGACACGGATCATCTCTTCGTCATCGACGGCAACCGCGCCGCCCTTCGACTGACGAAGGATATCCAGAATCAGGAAGTCGCCGATCGCCTTAGGAACACGCAGCCCAGACGCGATCGTACACGCGTCAGGAAATTCGGCGGCAGTTTTTTCTCCCATGTCGAACGCACGGACGATTGGTGCGCAACCCGCGGCCTGCACCGCGAACATGCGGGGACGTTCTCTTCCGATCCAGCCGAGCGTCTCCAATTCATGGAATGCCTTCCACATTCCAATGAGCCCGGTCCCGCCACCGGCGGGATAAAGAATTAAGTCGGGCAATCGCCAGTCGAATTGCTCCGCTAATTCGTAGCCCAGCGTCTTTTTTCCCTCAACGCGATAGGGTTCTTTGAGCGTCGACACATCGAACCAACCTTCCTTTGTCTTGTGCCGCGCGATCTCAGCGCCACAATCCGTGATTAATCCGTTGATCAACGTCACATCAGCGCCCAACTCACGGCACTCGATGATGTTCGCGCGCGGTGTATCACGCGGCATGAAGATGTGCGCTGCCAAGCCGGCCCGAGCCGCGTAAGCGGCAAGTGCTCCGCCAGCATTGCCGGCGCTGGGGACAGCGAGCTTGGTTGCCCCGAGGTGTTTTGCCATGGACACGGCTACAGTCATCCCTCGCGCCTTGAAACTCTGCGTTGGATTGAGTGATTCGTCCTTGATCCACAGATCGATGTCGTCGCCAAACTTTTCTGCGCGCAACAGTGGTGTTCCACCTTCGCCTAACGAGACCGGCTCAGCATTGCCTGGCAGAGGCAACACTTCCCGATAACGCCATAATGACTTCTCACGCGTCACCAACGTCTCGCGCTTCAGCGTCCTACTGGCAGCGACGAGATCGACAATCGCGAAGAGCGGTTTATGACAGGAAGGACAGAGATTCTGCAGACGCGACCACTCTTGCTGAAGGCCGCACGCGCTGCATTCAAGGTGCTTCAAAAACATGCGAGATTAAACGTAGCACGTTTGCGGCCTGTGTTAGATTTGCCGGGATGGATTTGATGACTCTGACTGAAATTCGCCGGGCGGCTCAGAACGGCGCAGTGGCAGCGCGTACACATGTCCAAGTCGAAGCGGCCACTGCAAAGACGCAACGTGAAGGAAAACCTTATTGCGAACTGGCTCTGGCAGATGCGTGCGATCGGATGACTCTTCGGGTATGGAGCGATCATCCCGCTTACAAATCATGCAGCGCATTCACGATCGAAAGTTTCATCGAGCTCACTGGTGACTTTCGTGTCCACCCGCAATACGGACTCGAAGCAGAAAAGTGGATGGTACGGCCACTCTCTGACCAGGAGAAAAAAGAATTGTTGGACGGACCGGCAGACTTGCGCACAAAGCAAGCATCTGACTGGGAATTTATCGTTCAGTCCATTGGCACGATTGTTGATCCTCGCCTTCGCGCATTGTCCGAAACATTCATCAACAAGTGGGGCGACCGATTTCGTCGGGCCGCTGCAGCTCGCAAATATCATCATGCCCGGCGTGGCGGCCTCGTCGAGCACACCGCGCAAATGATGCGCCTGGCGAGGGCCATCGCGCCTCTCTATTCGCAGTTAAATATTGATCTTTTGATCTCGGGCATTCTTTTCCACGACTCAGGTAAGCTGTGGGAAAACCAGTTTTCTGAAACCGGCTTCGTTATGAGCTACGACGAACTTGGCGAATTGGTCGGTCACATTTCGATCGGGCTCGAGATCGTCAATTCGCTGTGGCAAAAGCTTGCCGCCGAGAACGCAGACCTCTGGAAAACATATCGACCACTCTCGGAAGATGTGCGCATACATCTTCTGCACCTCATTGGAGCACATCACGGCGACAAGCAATTGGGTTCGCCTGTTGATCCGAAAACGCCGGAAGCAATGGCGCTGCATTACATTGATAATCTCGATGCTCGTCTGGAAATGTTCGCGGCGGGTTATACAACCGCAAAACCGCTGGCGGCGCGCATTTTTGATCGCGTGCGGCCACTGCCGGGAAATTTGGTTAAATCGCTCGAGAAATTTCAGCAGTCACCCGTGCAAGACCCAAGAGACGAACTTTTGTGAATGCGAGACGAGCACACGCGACGGACGATCCTCTCGGACAATGTAACCAGTTACTATTTCCCCAGTTCGCGAAACCAATGCAATGCGATCGAGGTTTGCGCGTCATTGACCTCATGGCCGCCACGAAAAGTTCCGATTCGAATCCGCTTAAAGCCGGTTCGCTTGATCGAACCCACGACGGCGTACTGTTGCTCCAGGGTCGCGATTCTATCCTCGTGCCCGGCACTAACGTAAATTGGTATGTTAAGAAAATTTGGTCCGGGCTGCAATTTCGCATATCCGTCACTCAGGTGGTCTTCATTCGCGCCGGTAATGTAAATTCCGGTGATGCGACAACCGTTTCTCGCAAGAAAAGGGGCAACATAACCAACGCCTTTGCCTCCCCCGGACATCCCTGCGCACGCGAGTGGCCACTTCTCAGACCCGGGAAAGCTCCGGTGAAGCGCGTCGATGGCAGCGAGTGTCATGGACTCGCGCCACGCCACATTGTCATTCTTCGGATATTGTGGGCCGTCCCCTGCGAGTAAGATCCAGCCTTCGGCAAGTCCGACCCTCTGATAAAACTGAGTCAGATCACTTCGGTTCTGACGTTTAAAATCGCTTGTGGAGCACGGTATCACAACAGGCCAGCTCTTCGTTGGATCAAAATTTACGGGTGTTGCCAGCACAGCCACTGCGTATGGCGGCACGGGGTTGCCACCTTGCCCGGCATATGATTTTGCCAGTGCACTCAGTGGAACATTAGCCTGAACGGTTGAACCGGGAGAAAAGGCAACTCCCCCGAACTTCAAAGAAGCGGCTGCGCCCACGCCAAATGTGGAAATAACATTCAGGATCAGAACGAATGAGATCAATAAGAGTACTCTGTTCGGGGTAGCGTACGCATCTCGCTGGCCGGAAATTCCGGTCCGGCTCGGACCAGCATCTTCGCCAAACTGGCGTTGGACCGGGCGCGCCTCCGTCATTGCATGAACGTCAGCGAAAATCTCGAAATTACGAGGACACATTTCCGAGTATGCGGGACGCGTGCGCTACGCAATCCTCCGCTTCGCCTCTGCAAGATAAGCCTCGTCGATTTCAAATCCGATAAATTTTTTCACGCCGCAGCGCCTAGCAGCGACGGCGGAATTCCCAATGCCGAGAAACGGATCGAGCATCGTTTCGATTCGGGAGACGCCGTGCAGTTTGATGCACCATTCGGCGAGCTGAACAGGAAACGCCGCGGGATGCGGCCGCTCCTTGGCGCGACTCTGAATTGTCTCGTAGGGAATGAACCACGTATTGCCGCGGCACCGTAGATCGCTTCCACGAGTGTGCGACCACCGTGCGATGTTGCTTTTGTCTTGGTACGGTACGCCAAGCGCAAGCCGATCAAGCTCCGCACGCCCAGTTTTCGTGAAATGAAAAATGTACTCATGGCAATCGTTAAGAAACCGTTTCGAATTGATCGGCTTGAAGTGACCGTGCGATTTGAGATCGCCCTTTCGATTTTCAATTGTGATCGACTTGATCCAGTGAATCGTGTTCTGCAAAAAAAATCCGCCTGAGGAGGAAGTCAGCTCAATCACGATTTGATGGGGCAACATCGGATTCGATGGCGCGGAGCCAACGTTCAGAAAAAAAGATCCTTCCGATCGTAGAATTCTTCGGATTTGTGTTGACCATCTGGCGCACCAATCCAGATACGATTGCCGATCCTGCCGGTCGGCATATTGTCTGTACTCAATTCCCAGATTGTAGGGCGGGGAGGTCACTACAAGATCGACGCTTTCATTTGTCAGTTGCGACATTTCTGTGACACAATCTTCGCCGCGAAGATCAAAACGCGTCATTGGTGAAATCTGGCGAGATGGCTTGGGTCGTACAAGCAAAAAGTTGCGTGCGTTCTGCTTCTGGGGAGCACAGGCTGCCAGCCTGTATCATTCGGCTGCTAGCCGAATGCATTTACGAACGCAAACACTAAAACCTCGCCACGGGTTCGCGGCAAGGTGCCGCGAACTACAGGCTGGCAGCCTGTGCTCCCCAGAGATCCACGCTCGCACATTCGCGCGAATTCGCTTACTTTGTTTTAATGTCGGACAAGCCCTCAAAACTGAAGATTGCTGATCGTGAGTTCGCCTCACGCCTGTTGGTCGGCACGGGGAAATTCGCGTCGAACGAATTGATGCGCGACGCGCTCGTTGCCAGCGGGACGGAGCTTGTGACTGTGGCGCTGCGGCGGGCCGATCTTTCCGGCAAGCACGATCCGTTTGCGAACATTCTTGATTTTATCGATCCAAAACGTTTTCTGCTCTTGCCGAACACAAGCGGAGCGCGCAATGCGGACGAAGCCGTGCGCCTGGCACGGCTAGCCGCGAGCGCGGGCTTGCCAAAATGGATCAAGCTCGAGATTCATCCGGACCCCCGTTATTTGCTGCCCGATCCTGTGGAGACGCTGGCGGCCGCGGAAATTCTGGTCAGGGAGGGATTCACGGTTCTTCCCTACATCAATGCCGACCCGGTATTGGCGAAAAGATTGCAGGACATTGGGACTGCGACGGTGATGCCGCTCGGTTCGCCGATCGGCAGTAACCGTGGGATCGAAGCGCGCCGGCAAATTGAGATCATCATCGAACAAGCCACGGTACCCGTAGTCGTTGACGCCGGGATAGGCGCGCCAAGTCACGCCGCTGAAGCCATGGAGATGGGCGCCGATGCGGTCCTCGTTAACACGGCAATCGCGATCGCTTCCGATCCGGTTCGCATGGCGAAAGCATTTAAGAAAGCCATTGAGGCAGGTCGCGAAGCACGGGAAATCGGGTTAGCTGAAAAACTAGGTGTTGCCGCGGCAACGAGTCCGTTGACCGGATTTCTGACAGGAAAATAGCCATCCTGGCTGTTATGGACTGCAGGCTTCCAGCCTGCACATTTGTGGATTTGCCGTGGCCGCCGCAGCGAATCCATGCAAAGACAGGCAAGATGCCTGCCTGCCGAGACAGGCTGGAAGCCTATCCTCCTCCGCTATAAGGTCGTTTCACTGACGAGCGCTTCCCGATGTTTTATGCCGCGTCTCGTCTCCTTCTGTAATCGTTTCAAGCGGCTCGACAATGCGGCCTTTGCCGCCGAATTCATCCGATCAATGAATAGGATTCCATTGAGATGATCGCCTTCGTGTTGAATTGCGCGTGCAAGAAACCCGGTCGCTTCGATTTCAGTTGTGCTCCCTTCCACAGTTTGGGCGCGCACGATCACCGACGTCGCCCGTTCGATGTCGCCGGTGATTTCCGGAAAACTTAAGCAACCTTCCACTCCCACTTCCGTTGCGCCGAGCAGCTCAATTTCCGGATTGATCAATACCAGCGGCATCGCGGCCTTGGGATCAACCTCTTTGCCATCCACCTTCAACGTACTCGGCCGATCTTCGACTAGCGAAACATCGAGCACTGTGAGCTGTAAAGCTTCACCGACTTGCTGCGCTGCGAGACCGACACCATGCGCCGCGTGCATCGTCTCGATCATGTTCGCGGCCAGTTCGCGAATCCGATCCTCTATATTTCCGATCGGTTTGCCTTTGGCCCGCAGGATCGGGTCGCCGTACTCCAAAATCGGCAGGATCATTTCTCTTCCCGCGTAAACGCCGGCAAATTTCGCACGCCCGCCAGCTTTAACGCGTCCATAACCTTGATAATCGTGCCGAAGGAAGCTTTCTTGTCCGCTTGCAGTGCAAGTGTCGACTTGCGGGGCTCCGGTAGATTGCGCACGGCGCCCTCCAGTCCGTCCACATCCACGGTTCGTCCATCGAGTTTGACCTCGTCATTTTGATCGATGCTCACGATAGCGTGTTCAAGCTCCGAGGGCTGTTTCTTTGCTGTCTTGGATTCCGGCAGATTAATTTGAACTTCGGGTTGGTCTTTCTTAAAAGTTGTAGAAACGACAAAGAAGATCAGCAGAATGATGAGAATATCGACGAGCGAAACGATAATAATGACGGGGGCTCTTCGTTTTCGTACTGCAAACTTCATGGTGTGAAATTCGCCTCGCCTTTCACGCTACCGGCGTCGAAATCGGCAGCGAGCTGGCGGCAGCCGCTTTTGCCGGCACGAATTCGCGCGAAGAGCGACCGTAATAGCACTTACTGATCAACTCGACGACCAGCGTTTCCATCTCCACTGACATCACTTCAACTTTCCTCGAAAAATAGGTGAATCCGATCAGCGTCGGCACAGCAATCGAAAGCCCGAAAACGGTTGCGTTCAAAGCTTCGGAGATGCCGAGCGCAATCTGACGCGTATCCGATGTGCCCGAGTTCAGTCCGAGCTGGGAAAAGACATGCACCAAACCCGAAACTGCGCCAATGAGGCCGAGCAGTGGTGCAATGCCCACAATGACTTCGAGAATGATAAGACCTTTTTCCAGCCGTACCATCTCGTGGCGAGCGCGTGTTTGAACCGCTTCCACGTTTTCCGAGCGTGGGCTGCGCAAATATTGCAACGCCACGCGAGCGATCCGCGACAGTGACGAACCATCATGATGCACGATGCGCGACAGTCGCTCAGGGCTCTCACCTGGGGTCAAACGCTCTATTTCGTTCTCGACCATAGGCGGCATCACCTTGTTCCTTCGCAAAGCCAAGCCGCGCAAAATCATCATCGTCACCGAGACAATGGAGCACGCCAGCAGCGGCCACATGAAAAGGCCGCCTTTCGCGAAGAATCCAAACACGCTATTCACGGTTTCTGGAGTTTCTATAGTTATCGCAGCAGGGATCATCGGTTCGGAAAAATAATGAAACCGAGTCCATCTACTTCCAAGCCCTCAGGAGGCAAAGTGTTTGCAACATCTTCGGGAATCGGAGGAAGGTGCGCTTCGAGCACCGATTGAACGCAAACGTTTGCGAACGCCTCGTTCGAGCTGTTCTCGGTGACCTTGAGATCCTTCACTCGTCCACTCCGATCAATATTAAATCGAAGCTTTAGCGTCCCGATATTGACCAAGTCCTGCTTCTGCTCCACAAACGCATACCAGCGCGATCCAATTGAATCTGCTACAATTTTTTGGTAGCGGCCAAGCGGTGTGCCCAGGGCATTAACGGAAGAAATACCGCGATTGGTGATGTTTCCGGCCATGTGTGTTCGCTGCTTCTCCCGCCGATACGCCGATTGCGGTTGCGATGTCGCAGCTGAGCTCTCACGTGTTTCCGAGGGTCTTTGGGTTAACATCGCAAATTGCTCCGCCGCAGTAACGGGAGCTGGTTGGGTTTGGGGCGCCGTCGAGGGGCTCGGACTTTCCTGCGGCGCGGCGCTCGGTTGTGCCAGCGCGCCCTTGAGGTCGAGGGAGTGCTGATGTGTCTCCAAATCCATGAATGGTTGATCCTTGCCGGTCTGCGACGGCAAGGGCAATTGTCCAGCGGCAGCTAGCTCGCTTGCTCCAATCGAGTTGGCGTTCGATTCAAATGTTTTCTCTTTGGGTTCGGGTGCTTTTTTTGATTCGTCCGTCTCGACGAACGCGGAGTTCTTCGGAACTGCTGGCGCCAGATCCATGAACGTGAGTTCAGACGGCTTGTCCTCAACGGGAGTCGCCGGCGAAAAAACGCCGCCAAAGGCAGCAAGGAAAAACGCCACAAACAGGTGAATGAGAATCGCTGCAAGTAGCGCGAACAAAACCGTTCGTGTCTCGTATTCGTGGTCCCGAAGGTTTTCGGGATTGCCCGGCTGGGCGAACATAATGTCAGCCGTCGTCATGAGGGCGGTTTCTCAGTGGTCAGAAGATTGGGCCTTGGAAGTCTCAGTTTAAGGGAGGAACATTATCTCAGCCTACAGAGCCTGACAACTTGCGTTGACCGGGCCGTTCGCGTTTCTGACCAGACCTGGCTCCCACTCCTGCCCTTTTTCGCCTATCACGGCCCAGGCGTGGGGACGGCTCCATCGTTCAACTTCTTCGCCATTCTGGATCTTCGAGAAGCAAGCCGTGCGCCTTCCTCTTTGTCATTCCGAGCGGAGCGAAGCGGAGTCGAGGAATCTCTCGATACTCCTGAGGTCCGCAGGCTCATTCGCGCGTGATGAAACAGATATTGCTGCGCATAACCGCCGTGCGCACCAAAATAGGTTTCCGAAAATTCGCGCAGCTGAAGGTCGCTGACTTTTTTCTTTCGCGGAAAATATTGTTGTTTCAAAACTCTCTCAATCCAGACGTCGATCGGAAATGCGCGGAGGCGTTCATAGGCAAACAGCATTACACAGTTAGCTATCTTTGCTCCCACGCCGGGCAGGGAGCACAACTTTTGGCGAAGATCGGGATCAGACAAAGCCGACCATGATTCCAGATCACATTTTCCTGAACCGACGAGTCGCGCGCTAGCGAGCAGATTTTTGGCGCGATAGCCCAGTGCGCATTTGCGCAAATCATCCTCAGTAGCTCGGGCAATTCGCCGAGCCGGCGGAAAGGTGTGAATCACATGAGCACCGACTCTTCGTTTGTCACCAAAGCGTCGCCGGAGCGCGAGTGAGATCTGACGAATATGCGCCACCTGTTTCATCGATGAACAGATGAACGTGGCCAGACATTCCCATTTCGGTTGGCGAATGATTCGCAAACCGCGACAAAAATCGCGCGCCTGATTCATGATCGGATCGTTGGGAAACGAAGCGCAAATATCCGCAAGCGGATGATCAAGAGCGAAATAATGTCTGACCATACCAGCGACTGGAGGGGCGAGCTCCCGCGAGCGCGGCGTCGCGGGAGTTCCGCCCTCCAAATAGCCCTTCAAAAGATCGCCGTTCTGCTCGACATAAACGGCGTAGTCCGCAATGGCTCCCACAAATCCAACGCCGATCTTTTCCCAATGAAATACCTGGCCGGAATCGAGTGTTTTCGCGAGATCGAAATCGGGCGCTGAAATTTTAACCAGCTTCATTCTTCGCACAGATTAACATGGATTAAACACAGATGATCGAATTTGAAATCTTCGTTTCTTTGTCTGTGTAAATCTGTTTTCATGCTTCGGCTTTGCTCAGCACGGCGTCTGTGGCTAAGTAAGCGCCGACATGGGCGCCCGTTTGGCAATCGATACCGGAGTCTTGCTCCTTTATTTCTTCGGCATAGTCGCGCTGGGTTTGTGGGCGGGCCGGCGAAATAAAAATCTGCGGGATTTCTCGCTTGGTGGGCGATCGATCCCGTGGTGGGCAGTTCTCGCTTCCATCGTTGCAGCCGAAACCAGCGCCGCCACTTTTCTCGGAACACCAGCCGAGGGTTTCAAAACAAGGGGATACTTTTACGGCCAGCTCGTCATTGGAACAATCCTGGCGCGCGTGTTTATAGCTTTCACCTTCATCAAGCCGTACTACGACTATCGTGTGCAGAGCATCTACGAGTTCCTCACCGTGCGCTTCGGAACAAAAACCAAGAACATGGCAAGCGGGATCTTCTTGTTTACGCGCGTGCTGGGAATCGGTGTTCGTTTGTATCTTGGCGGCGCTATCATGGTGGTGATCTGGCGTTATCTGTTTCCAAGCCTGCCGATCAATCTCAATACTTACATTTGGGGCATTATCTTCGTGACCGTCATCACGACGATTTACACGGCGGTCGGCGGCATCAAGGCCGTAGTCTGGACTGATCTCATCCAGGCGGTGCTAATGTTCAGTTCACTGATTTTTGCCATTTTTCTGTTGCTTCACAATATTCCAGGCGGGCTCGAGACCGTGAACCAAAACTTGGGCGGGTTCGGGAATGTGAAGGTGTTTCAGACTGGGTGGAACGCCGATCTGCCGTTCGGATCGGCGCTCAAGGCGATGCTAGAGGAACCCTACACGCTCTTTGCAGCATTCATTGGCTCGACCATGTTGACAATGGCGACACACGGCACCGACCAGGACATGGTGCAACGAATGTTGACTGCGCCCGATTATCGCAAGTCGCAACTCTCGCTGATCCTCAGCGGCGTAATGGATTTGCCGATCGCCGGGGCATTTCTCACAGTCGGCATTTTACTTTCCGTCTTTTATACGGTGGTGCCAAGCCCCGATTTGCCAGCCGCAGATAACGAAATCTTCGGCTACTATATCGTGCATGAGATGCCGGTGGTATTCCGCGGACTCATCATCGCAGGCGTTTTTGCAACCAATGATGGCTCGACCTCGGCGGCGCTGAACGCGCTCGCCACTAGTTTCACAAAGGATTTTTACCTTCCCTACATCAACCGCAACGCAACTGACCAGCAAGCTATCCGTGCTGCGCGTATCGCCACATCCATGTTTGGTATTCTCATGATCCTCGTGGCCACGATGGCAGCCAACGCGGTTTTGCAGGACGCGAAACTGACGATTATACCGATTGCGCTCGGAATTCTCGGTTACACCTACGGAGCATTGCTCGCCGTCTTTCTTCTTGGGATGCTCACGCGCAGTCGCGGCCGGGACGGAGTGAACGTCATCGCGATGATCGCCGGCATCACATCGGTACTGATCCTGTGCAAACTTTCGCTGCCCGCCTTTGATGTCGGCGCACTTTTACGGGGCGAGTTCAAGCACGCGGACTGGAACTTCGGCTGGTTCATGCCCGATTGGTGGCCGAAGATCGCCTGGCCTTGGTTCGTCTCTGTCGGATGTCTCGTGACGGTGGGGATCAGCATCCTCTTCCGTACGCCTGAGGGCCAGATCGCGGCTGCGAGAGCGCATGTGAGGTCCACGTCGGCCTCTTGAGCAAACGAGCCTTACAGTGTCGCTTTCGCAACTTCGTCACTTTCTCGGTAGCGATTCTTTTCCAGACTGGCCGCGAGCATCGTCCTCCGGTCGCCGCTTAAGACTAATACCAAAGCAAGAATTGACTGGTCACGCGTTGCTAAGTACTTGACGTGTAACCGCGGTCTTTTTACACATCCTCAACTAATCAAATATCCAGCCTATGGCCCATGTTGTGACGGACAAATGTGACGGATGCAAGTTCACCGACTGTGTAGAGGTGTGCCCAGTTGCGTGCTTCTATGAAATGGACACCCAACTGGTCATTCATCCGGATGAATGCATCGATTGCATGGCATGCGTGGATGTATGTCCGGTGCACGCGATCTACGCGGAGGCAGATCTTCCACCG
>Ga0193715_1000178_pt1 | contig 16878 bp, 17 predicted proteins | sample U2m2metaG_FD_143040 | JGI IMG/M metagenome (GOLD analysis project Ga0193715, IMG submission 143040) | Soil microbial communities from a riparian zone of the East river system, Colorado, United States - U2m2 | ecosystem: Environmental > Terrestrial > Soil > Riparian zone | place: USA: East River... | reverse complement strand
TAGTCTTACTCAAAGTTACTCTTTCTTGACACCATAATCATTTGAGTCTCATTTAGACTATTACTTGTCTGTTGTAAATAATACAGTCACAATTTTGCTTTCTCGTGCGTCATCGGACCTTTATGTATTACAAATGGAATCAAGGGTACAGTATCTATTGGTTTCCAAGCAAGTATCGCCTCAATAGATATAGGTGATGCATACAGCCCTTTATCGAGAGAACAAAGCACAACATGGAAAAGTCCTTTACAGATTAAATTCTTGACAACAATACAAGACAATACATCTGAACCAGCTCAAGGAAAACCTACTAGAGAAATTGCGGGTTGTAGTTAATTGACGCTTCGTGGAACCATACATAGCCAACTAGAGTTTAATTTACGATTTCAAACATTAGGTGTAGCTTAAAAACTTATATAGTACACTATTCGCTGACGCAGTATGTTAATAAAAATAAAGATAGCGATGATTGCTATTATAGCAGCATTTTGGCTTGTAGTAGTAGCCAGTAGTTTTTCAATCTATGCTGTGTATGCACAAACGAATAGTAACAATATGTCCTCTTCCATGATTGAATCAGCTAGAATGCATATTAGGGCTGCAGATAAGGCATTAGCTAGCGGCAATGCTACAGGAGCGCTTGATCAAGTAAACTTTGCACAAATGCAATTATCAATGATGGGGATGAAAAATATGGGTACAATGAATGAACAACAGGTTAAGGAGTTTATGAATGGGGGAGGTAGTGGTAACAGCAGTACTAGTAGTCGGGGAGGAGGAGCATCAGCACCGAACATGGACTCATTACCAGAGGATTGTCTATTTGGTGATGATGGAATGTTGCAATGTCGTTTCCCCAGATAATAAAAAAGGAGTGAACAAGAAATTACCAGTCATCTTCTCTTATCCTAGATGTCATTTATACCACTAGATTAACTCCCAAAATCTGTAGTGACATAGAATATATCTACAGCCTCAATCATCTCGAGTACTCATGCAAGCCCTTAATTAAGAACAAGGGAAGGGATTCGCTTTCTGCTGAATCCAATCTTCTCCTATATCTTTTCTTTATACTTCAGTTTACTCATTGTATGACATAAGAAGTTACCAGGAGTCTTGTCAAGATATATGTCCTCAGCTTTAATGCCATGAACTTTTATCACATGTTCCGCACCTATTCTCAATATTTCCTCTTCAGTCTCACCATTAACAACGTAATCACAATTTAATCCTGTTTCACGGCAATAAAGCGTTAGCAATGTACTAATCAGTAGTTATCAGGTCCTGAGTATTAAGTTCTTCTGGAAGAGAAAATCAATCGAATCGCTTATCCTTCTCATTTTCTCATTTTCTCTGAATCTACCTAGACTAGTTTGATGACATGACCAATTATTAAGTAAAGTCCGGCTTCATAAATAATAACACTATTGGATTTCTACTATCTCTTTAAATGAGACAATTGATTCTAATTCCTTTAATGAAAATTCTTTCCGTGAACATTGGCATTCCGCGTGAAGTACCCTTTCAGGGTGAAGTCGTTACGACAGGAATATTTAAGGACCCAGTAGAAGGACGTGTGAATCTAAGAACATTAAACCTTGATGGAGACAGACAAGCAGATCTAACAGTACATGGAGGGAAAGACAAGGCTGTTTATTCATATCCTGTAGAGCATTATGAATTCTGGCGACGGGAACTACCATATACAGCTTTGCCGTGGGGTATGTTTGGCGAAAATTTTACTACAGAAGGTTTGCTTGAAGACATAGTTAACATTGGTGATCAATTCCAGATAGGAACAGCCAAATTGATAGCTACTCAACCAAGGATGCCTTGCTACAAGCTAGGTGTAAAATTTGGACGAATGGACATTATCAAGAGGTTTTTAGCCAGTCGTCGGACCGGAATATATTTCAAGGTAAGTCAGGAGGGGGATGTTGGAGCTCAAGATCCAATCGAACTTGTTGATCATGACAAGAACAACGTCACCATTAAAGACATAGTACAATTATACGTAAACACTAGCCACAACGAAAATGATATTCAAAAGATGAAACGTGCCATAAATATTATCGATCTCCCTGAAGGATGGAGATATCATTTTATTCAGAAGATCGAACAGCTCAGAAAATAGATGATGTTGCTGCCTCTTGCATTGGACACTTTCTATTCCCTGCTCATATGATCTCAGAATTATGTCGTTTATAATGTATAACGCTCCAACATTCTATTGAATTGAAAATTTCTGATAGAGAGAATAGCTGACTCTATACAACCCTCCCAATTGACTTGTGAATAGTTGTTCAGCATTAGCATTGTTCTCAACTACAACTTGGACAGTTATCAATTGATTTCAAGATGATATTCTTCTAGTATACAACCACAGCTTGCATATCTAATCTGCATGACCCATCATTAAATCACAAGAATTAGAAACCATTGTATTATGATACCTATCACCAGTGGTATACATAATAATTGAACCTGCCATGATCTATGGTTGGATTGGATTTGCTTCTTGTCTGAATTTGTTTCTTGTCTGATGTTATCTATGTTGTAAATAACCAATATATTGTGAAGATATCTTAATTTTCCTTGTCTCTTACAACTTCAAACCCAATTCTAACCTCAGCTTGATATTCCATCTCTTGTCCTTCTTCAAGTCTAAATGTCACCCGGCCCAATTCTCCCCATTTAATATTCTTTACAGTTCTTGAAGCCTCTTTAAACGCATTATTTACTGCATCACTTATGTCTGTCTTGGAGGTTCCTACAATTTCTATATATTTATAAACCATATATTACAATAACAACTATCATTTATACGCATTATTTAAGACAAATTTTATACTTCTCGAGCATCAGGATTATGATAAGCTAGCTGAAAATTGTTCGTACCCTTTAATGTCAGTTGCTCTGGTTGCCGCATGTTTGTCTAATATTTTATGGGTGAACATTATTACAGTTCATATCCAAATGAAAATAGGAAATTGATGTATGCGTAAATCTTACACAGCCTTATTTGGCTATAGAGATCAACAACTAAGAGATCCCTTTATTGATGCAAAAAGAAGTATAATAAAATGTGCAATCAATGAAATTACCAAAAATAATGTTAGTTATTGTAAAGAACTAAAGTCAGTAATTCATGAACTTCGAAACACATGATTACAGGACATAGGTACATGATAATAGAGACTTGTAAAGGAGCTGCATTTTCATTGTCTGCAAGAGACATCAGTCCAACTAGGATGGAAGTGAACCAGTTAATGAATCTCCTACTAGAAGTACATATTTTATTCTATAGATCTCCAGATAATCCTAATTGCACATTCTTAACTACCATCTTTTCTACGTTCTAGTCGCATACGCATACCATATTTAGGGCGTAATGTAATGAGTGGTTTTAATTCAACCTTATGAGCCGGATCATGATGCATCTTCCACTGCTGGCATATTGTAGCTATTAGTAGTATTCCTTCAATCCATGCAAATGGTTCACCTACACATCCTCTTATACCTCCTCCAAATGGAAAATAACTAAATCTAGGAAGCTGAAGCTTTGTCTCTTTCGTCCAGCGATCTGGGTAAAAAAGGTCAGGATCAGAAAAGTAACGCGGATTATGATGCATCACATATTGACTCATTAAAATAATTGAACCGGCGGGTATCACATATTTGTCAATCTTGTGATCATGTATAGCTTGACGGCCTATAGTCCATGCTGGTGGATAAAGCCGCATAGATTCTCTAAAGACCTTTTCAGTATATTCCAATTTTGGTATATCCTCAACTGTTGGAATTCTTTTACTACTGCCCTTATCATTAGGTAAAGAACTGAGTTCATCATACAGTTTAGATTCTACTGTTGGATGTTTTGATAATAGATAAAATGTCCATGTGAGTGCATTAGCTGTTGTTTCATGACCAGCAAGAAAAATTGTCATTACCTCATCTCTTAATTGTGAATCAGTCATTCGTCCAATTCCGGCTTCTGCATCTTGGGCTTGCAGTAGAGTATAGAGTAAGTCTGCATTTTTTTCTGATTTAGTCTCGTTATCTCGATGTTCCTTGATCATAGTGTATACAATGGTGTCTAATTTCTTTTTTGCATGTTGAAAGCCCTTATTAATAGGTAGTATTGGTATTTTTTCAATTAGCTCACCAAATGGCATTAAGAGACGATTAAAGTATTCTATGCAAGTTAAGAGTGCATTACCGACTTCGTCTTCTTCTTCTGATTTAATATCTGACCCCAAGACAGCCTTACTAATGATTGCTGATGTTACATGTATCATCTCCTTATGCATATCCAATGTAATTCCATCCTCCCACTGTTGACACATACGTACAGCATAAGTTGTCATGATGCCTCCGTATCTCTTTATGAGATTGGGATGAAATGCTGGTTGTATTATTCGTCTCTGTCGATCATGGTATTCACCCTCGCTAGTTACTAGTCCTTCTCCTAATAGACGTCTGGACACTTGCAGACCTCTACTTTTTATAAAATTTTTATAATTTCTAATTAATATGTCCTCTATATAATATGGATTATTAATTAGATAGATATGCCGTCTTCCAAACTTAAAATGAGCGATATCACCGTAGGTATGTGCAATATCCATCAAGCTTTTGATGGGATCATGCATAAAGTCGCGTAATAATTTGTTAGGCAGAATTGAATGAGGTCCAGGAGGATATTCGATAGGAGAAGATGAAGAGGATGTCATTTATCTTTTTACCTATTTACTTCAACTAAAATACAAAGCTGCTTTATAAAGAATTTTCAGATTCTTTTATTCGTCTAATATACTTGATGACAGTTGCTTTGTCAAGGTAATAAAACAGCCATTCTTGTATGAGCTTAATTCAGATTAGGACAAATGCAACAAAAGCAATACAAGACTTTGATATAGACTGTTGCTTTTTTTAATACTTCAAACATGTTGGTTCTTGCAAAAGAAAATATTTGGAAACTAATAGCACTTGCTATAATATCGGCACATTTTAGATTATATCATAGCATTGAGAATTTGCTGATCCGGTGATCTATACCTTTCTGTGTGATTCTAGAGAGATGTCACTTTATGCTTCAATTTGTTTACTTCCTAGTGCATATTGTTACTACCACAATAGCCTTTCAAAATCACGTAGCGATTTTAGCTGGGAATCTAGAAGGGATTCGTCTCGAAAATTGAACACGTACTGATGAACCATTCTTATTGTGGCTTCTGCCTTCTGGGCCGTATAGAATTTATTTGATAACCTTTCAAGCTCTTGGAGCTTTTCCATTTTTGACATTCTTTCTAATGGTTTGGGATAACCAGGTTGTTTGTCATTATGTGGTTTGTGGAATGACTGTTGATCCCTCTCTGGCTTAAGAAGATTTGGAACCGGATATGATGGCTGCCTTACATACCTGTTAAAATTATTTTTATTCTTATCAAAATTACTATTATTATGATTATCACTGGGATAGACAGGACCGAGTGCATAATTATCATTCATTATTGGTTGAGGGACATTTGAACGGCTCACTGGGTCCAGCCTACTGTCTGGGATCGATGTAGGATTAAAGGTGTTATTATCGTCGTGAGCAATAGCAAAAGGACGTGGCTCCAGTTGCTTGTTGGTCTTTCTTCCTTGCAGGCGCGGAGGGGTTATTGGTGGCGGATATTCTCCTTTAGCCGTCCTATGATATACTCGATATACCTAACGATAACAGGTCTTTCGTTATGAATATTTCTATTGTCTCTATGTCTTTTTCCACTAGATTTTCTAGTAAAATCTTCTCCACAAATTATGCATACCCAAAGAGGTTTTGACATACTTTTTCTGATATATATTTATAAAGCCCGGTTTAAATAAAAAAGAAGTCTACTGGGACGAATGGGAAGTCTTGTTGGGTACGGGGCGCTACCCTGTGCAGCACTCTACAATAACACAATGCTATAAGATAGTTCTAATTTTACTTGTAGATAAAAACAGTAGATAGATCTTATTATCATTTAGAGAGGAACTGTTTTATAAGTGATTTAATACGTCGAATATAGTATAACAATGATTTATTTACAGCTGAAGAAAGAAAGAAGGTAAAAGTTACCTGGAAATAGATCATTAATCGAAGATAAGTGTGATTAAACAAAAGTGGACCCAGAGATTCATAAAAATATTAAGCTTCTTACTTCATATTGTATTTGAAAACGATATATTCGTCTCTCTCTAATTCTCCATCCATCATTGGCCTAATCTTCTCCAAAGTCTGCAGATAATTCTTGTCGTTTGTATAGTACGTATCCATTTCTTGTTTGCTTTCCCATACTGTTGTGTTTGTTGCTCCTTGGGAATCATCTGAATCTGTCATTAACACAAATCCCTTCAAACCCTTTACTTTGCCTACGTTTGAGTTCCAAAGGTTTACAACTATCCTTAAACCTTCTTCCCTTTGATGTGCTTTAAAGCGACCTTTTATTACCTTAGCATATTCCATTATTATATGAGGCAGTGTCGATTTAATATTCTTTCTAAACATATTTTTGAAAAGTCCAAGTTTATATTTAATAGATCATAAAATTAATACAGCAAATACTATCTACTGTAATAATCTGATCTTATCTATTTGATGATTCAGGGCGTATAAGCCATGATACGATTTATTATTTTCATTTAATTTGGAATTCAAAAACGAACTCGTAATAATTTTTTAGTTTTCAAAGAAACATCATTATTGTTATTATGTTCTGATGAAAAGAAACTGTTTAAGATATACAATAAAATCATATTAAGTCATAGACGTTGAAAAATTATCTCGGCAACTGATGTAGTAGTATTACCTCCGTTATCATTATAGTCATTAGTTTTTGATTACTCCTACTTGGTATATTTGATTACAAATAGCACTGTCACAATATATACTATCAAAACTATTAACACTAAGCCTGCCAGCAATAAAGTTTCTCCTCGTGTTATCTTTTTCAATATAAATATTGTAGTATATGTATATAGATCACGCATATTTATAATAGCTTCCTAAAAGATCGGTTATTGCTAGAGGTTGTAGGAGCAACAACTACCAGATGATCATCAGTTGATGGTTTACTGTTGATTTCTAACAAAAGACTAAAACGAGAGTTTTGCCTTTGTACGAGCACGCTTTTTTTACATCCTGATGCTGAAAGATTTCTATATACCCTCTAAGAATTCAATGTAAACGGAAGTAGTGTGTATTATGATATACTCGATGATGACAATTATTGAAGACATATTTCAATTTGATATGCTAGACGCTAATCTATCCTATCTTGGTATATTGCTTATCAGCTTTATTGCAAGCATCATTGTATTTGTTCCAATCCCGGCATCTCCCATTCTTATTGTAGCAGTATTTGATAAAAGATTAGACCCTAACCTTATCGCTATTTATAGTGCAAGTGGAATAATTGTAGCAAAAACTATAATCTTTTATCTCACATATTATGGACATACTATCCTTGGCAGGAATACTAAAAATAAAATTATTCCTCTACAAAAACTAGCTAGAAAATATGGGTGGAAGGCAGCAATTATTGCAGCAATGACTCCGATACCAGATGATATTGTATATGTTTCACTCGGACTTGCAAAGTACAGCCCATGGAAATTTGTTGTTTCTGCTTTTGCAGGTAAATTGCTAATAAATGAAATTGTAGTATGGGGAGCAGTTTATTTCGGCAAACCTTTTGTTGATCGTTTCATCTCTGGTGATATAGATCCTTCGTTCATTATAATATCAGTAGCAGTAAGTCTCTCGATTCTAGGTTGCACGATCTATGCATTTTTGAAGCTAGATATGGATAGAGTAATACGGAAATACTTCCCGAAAGCTTTTGACAATGAATAAGAAGATGATAAATTTCTGATGGTGTTGTAATCAAGTCATCGATTTAGAACGATATCAGAATTGATTGTAATTAATGTAAATGAAATGTTTATGTTAACAAAAAGGGCATTGCAAATACAAACTTTTAAGGTGTACCGAAGCGAAATTCATTTTTTAGTGCTATATTGGATTACTACACGCCCGTACATACATACATACATACTTCCGTGTCCAGCAACAAATCTCTTTTACTCCCTTGTTGAGTGTTGATTGGTAGGCAGGACATCTAAAATCATACCCATATCAACGACTATAATCTTTTAATACACTAACTAACTTATCGATATCATCTTCATTGTTATAGAAATGAGGAGAAACTCTAATACCCTTTCCTCTTGCTGATACAATTATTTTATTCCTCTTTTCCAATTCGGTAACAATATCAATAGGCCTTCTCTTTTTTGGCTTAAATACAATTATTCCTGATCTATACTTTTCATCCTCTATTGGTGATAGAATTTCGAGGTTCAAACTCTGAAGCTTATCTATTAAGTAATCTGTTATATTGAGAATTCGTCTTTCAATCTGTTTTATGCCTATTCTTGATATATACTTAATTGCCACATTTAATGCAATTATATTTGGAAAATGTGGAGTGCCCACTTCAAACCTTGACGCAGTGTGGGATATATTCAGCTTCATGTTATTATCAAAATTTTCTTTTATCTTTTGACCGGATTGACTAAAAAATGGGGGTTTAAAATTTTCAAGGTTTATGAAATATTTCTTTTTTATATAAATAGCCCCGATTCCAAAAGATGATAATATCCATTTATGTCCGTTTGAAGCCATAAAATCAACGCCGAAATCTTTAACATTAAAAGCTAATGCCCCGAGTGATTGTGTGGGGTTTACCACAAAATATAGACCTTTTTGTTTCGTTAATTTACCTAGCTTCTCCAGATCCTGCCTAAAGCCAGTAGAATATTGTACATGGCTAGTAATGACTGTTTTTGGTTTCTTAGTATTAACATTATTACTCTCTTTGTCTATTGCCTTTGAAATATCTTCTATTAGTATTTTATTACCATCCTTTGCCTTTACGAATTTAATATTCTCTGTATTTTTATTAAGCCATGGTAGATTAGAGGATGGAAATTCTAATTCATTTGATATTACAATGCCTTTATCTGAGAGCATATGAGCAATTATATTCATTCCCTCACTAGTAGAATGAGTAAACGCTATTTCATCTCCATTGTCAGCTCCAATAAATTTAGCATATAGATCCCTTGTCTCTTCGACATTGATTGCCCATTCATTCCAGAATGTTCCTCCGTAATTTAGTGCTTCACTGTAAAATTTTGATAATTCATTATACACCGGGATAGGTATAGGCGCAATAGCTGCATTAGCTAAATATACATATTTCTCTGTGATAGGAAAATCATTTCTTATTCCTTCCCACCTTACTGGCATATTTTTATTCCTATTGGTCAAAACTAAATTTTGAATAAAAAGATTGTGTATCAAGAAATCGCACACATGAATTTTGTTACGCCATTTTTATGTAATAACGCCCATAATTGAAAACAAAAGGGAGTTTTTTTACGTCGGATCGAAAATAGGCGTTGACATAAAGTTAACTGTGAGTTACCTTTACCATTTTGGCTATTCATGTTGTTTTATATACCCTTTATTGATAATGTTATTAATTTATGGTGAATGAAAGATTAGCTCAATTCTTGAAAAGTGCCAAGGACTGGGAAAGGAAAGCTACCAATATACCTGGCGTGTTCCTTCTGAAACTTCCTACCTTTAAGGGCAGACCTTCTTTAGTTGCTATTGAGATCAATCCAGTTGATTCAACCGGGGCTGTTACCAAAAAGCGCGGGATTGTGATTAAATCAAGGTCTGAATATGATCAAATAAATAATATTCTAACAAACGACAAAATCTCTGAATTGGCGAGTAGCATTGATGAAGTGAATCCTGAAATCAAATCGGTTCCAAAGAGTACAGAGGATATATTTGAGATATGATAGAATGGGATTTAAAGATGTGTAACCAATTAGAAAACGTATATAATTCCACTTATCGACAACATCTGTGAAGGATATATTAGATAGAATTAGGAATGTTTAAGGACGAGATCCAGGAATCCAATTATCATATAAGCCATCCTCTTATACGAAAAAATTCAGTTGAATTCAGAACGTATCAAAGTAACATATCTCAATCTGCATTTAACAGAAATACTCTTGTAATACTTCCTACTGCTCTAGGTAAGACTATTATATCCTTACTTGTATGTGCTAACACTCTCTACAATTATAAAGATAAACGTGTTCTAATAATGGCTCCCACAAGACCGCTTGTTATACAGCACATGAACTCATTCTTTTCTGTATTAAAGATGTTGGAAGATCAAATTGCAGCAGTTACAGGAAAGATCGTTCCCTACGCAAGAAGAGCAATATGGAATAAACCAGAAATCAGACTTGTTTTTGCAACACCGGAAGTTGTCAAAAATGACATCGAAGAAAATAGGTTATCATTAAACGACTTTACGCTATTGGTCTTTGATGAGGCACACAGAGCTGTAAAAGATTATGCATATACTTTCATAGCTAAAGAGTATGTGAAACAGTCGATTTATCCGTTAATTCTAGCTCTAACAGCCAGTCCAGGTTCAGACAAGCAAAGGATGAAGGAAGTTTGTGACAACTTATTCATTGAACATGTAGAATATAGGAGTGAAGAAGATCCTGATGTAAGGCAATACATCAATCCTATTGAAGTTGAATGGAAATACCTTGATCTACCGTCGGAGTACCAGTATATAATATCGAATTTGAAGAGTATCCTTCATGAAAAGATCAGGTGGTTGATTCAACATAGAATCTTATCACAAAAGGATCCAAGATGGATCTTCAAGAGGAATTTGATAGATGCAGGAGATCAAATTAGATACAACCTAGAGCTTACAATGGAAGAAGAGAGAGGGCCACTTTATGTTGCACTTATGCAACAATCCTCGGCTCTTTCCCTTATGTACTGTACTGAACTAATCGAAAGCCAAGGATCCTATTCACTTAAGGCATTTCTGGATAGAATTGAGGAGGAAGGACATGGAGTTGCCAGCGGTGCTGGTAGTGGTGGCAGTAGTGGCAGTAGCAAGTCTCATCAGTCAATACTAAATGACTCAAGAATAAAGGAGGTACGAACACTTGTAAGTAATTTAACGACAGAACACCCTAAGATCACTTATATAGTTAACCTTCTGAGAAACAGATATCATTCTTCCAACTTTACTCAAAACAGTAATGCCAAGAAAGATGGCCAATACAACCGACAAGAAGAAAAGTTAGATCCAGGATCAGATTACAACCGTCGTCATAATCATCTCATACCATATCACGATCTGCAAAATAATTCACGTACTCTCATATTTACTCAATATAGAGATTCTGCAAGGCATATAGTTGAGATGCTTTCAAAAAATGGAATAAATGCATCAAGATTTGTAGGCCAAGCAAAAAGACAAGGAGATATTGGAATGAAGCAGGATGAACAGACATCGATTCTTGAGTCTTTTAGAAATGGTGAGTTTGATGTTCTAGTCGCAACTTCAATAGCCGAAGAAGGTCTTGACATACCCCAAGTTGATTTGGTCATTTTTTATGAACCAATACCAAGTGAAATAAGGTATATCCAAAGACGAGGCAGAACAGGAAGAATGTCGGCTGGTTCAGTAATTATACTTGCAGCCAAAGAAACTATAGATGAACGAAATCTTCATGCGAGCAAAAGACGTATTCAAAAAATGAAACAAACACTTTCCTCACTACTTACATCACTTAAACCTATCATTAGGAACTCGTTGTCAACCGACCCTTTGACATCAGATGACATAAGTTCGCTAGATAAAACAATAGAAAACATGGACGAGAAACTCAAAGAAATGGAAATAAAATCAGAACTTCTCAATGATACTCAGATCCCTCATGTCACCAATAATATAGTTAAAATTGTGCAAAACAAAAGAAAGTCTTTATTAAATTTAGAAGGAGAAGCATTAACCACAAATTTTAGGCTACAAGTCGATAAAACGGCGAGGATGATTCATTCATTATTGGTTAGGAGTGGAAGAGCGGGATTAGATTTCGACTCAATAGGTGAAAATATTGCTGTTGTAGACAATTCTGTAGTAATAGAAGCTCTTCACAGACTTGAAAAACTAAAGAGGATAGAATGGCTTGATGATAATACTGTTGTTCTTATTGATAATTTGAAGAAAATTTCTGGAAAGACATATGATGTTTATGTGGAAAAAATCGTACAAGGAAGGGCCTTGATAATGGTAAATGGCAAATGGCACGCAAGATTGAATCATTATGATTATGAGGGACCCAGAGATCTCCTCAAAAAGGGTGGTAAATTCAAAGCTGTTGGGGAGTTATATCACGGCGATGGTGTCTTAAATCTTCGTATAAAACAGATAGTTTAAGAAGTATCTAAAAACATCCAAAACCCATACAATTTTAGAACTCTTCTTATTCCAAGTACCGTACTAATGGTACGCTCGCTTATGATCTAGCCTATGAAGAAGCTCCACCGACTCGATTGTTGGCCCTGAATTTAATTCTTAGTTATTGGCTGGGTTGGATAGATGGTAGTAAGACACATTATCTTCACGCTGATCCGATCTCTGCTTGGGAGAGGATTGAAGAGGCATGCAATGCTGGCAAAGCGGATTACAAAGGATAGGAAGCAGCTGACAAGGTTGCTAATAATAGAACTGCAAAGTTCACTTAGATTTGTGCCATACCTCCATCGACGAACAGTTCGCTACCGGTGACAAAACTGCTATCATCTGACGCGAGGAATGAGACGACTTTTGCAACTTCGTCAGGACTTCCCATACGTCCCATTGGTATGGCGGATACAAGGATCGTCTTGACCTGCTCGATCTGTTCTTCACTCTGAGCCAAACCACTAACAAACCCCCTAAGACCCGGTGTGTCTATTGGACCAGGACTGATGGCGTTCACCCTGATCTTGCGGTCTTTCAGCTCTACAGTCCAGGAGCGTGCGAATGATCGCACGGCGGCCTTGGTTGCGCCATAAACACTTGACCCACCTGCGGCTTTGGATGCCGCGGTCGATGCGTTCAGAATGATCGAACCGCCGTCTTGAAAGAGTGGAAGAGCCTTTTGTACCGTGAAGAGAAGTCCTTTAACATTGACACTGAACGTCTTGTCGAAGTGCGATTCGGTAATTGCTTCCAATGGGGCGAATTCCCCCAGGCCGGCGTTCGCGAATAGAATGTTGACATGGCCCTTCTGCCGCTTCACATCTGCGTACAACCGATCAAGATCTGCGAGTTTTGAGACATCACCCTGAACACCAGTGACATCTTTGCCTATCTGCTTGACTGCTGCATCAACTTCGCTTTGGCGGCGACCGGTGATGAAAACATATGCGCCCTCTGAAACAAACCGTTGTGCCGTGGCTAGGCCTATGCCGCTGTTTCCACCTGTAATAACAGCAACTTTTCCTTCAAGCTTTTTCATGATAATGAAACACGTCTAACTCGTTTAAGGAGAGCGATCAGAAGTATCATTACTCATATGTGATTAATTTTCAACTTCTAGTCAGGAGAGCCTAGGATGATGTCAACGTAGAAATGGTAGAGGTAGGACTTCATGTCATGAGCGTTCTTTGCTCGGATATAGGATCAATCATTCGGTACTTTCGTTGCCATGCCATGGTATCACTTTGTTATCGTAGTTAATTTGTGAAGAGATCATACTGCTGGAACCGTTCCACCATCAATCACGTACTCACCTCCATTGATTGACAATGCACTGTCCGAGACCAAGAACGCAACCAGTTCTGCTACCTCTTCAGGAAGTCCCGGACGACCGATGGGAATGCCGCCAAGGGATTTCATTAATTCTTCGCGTGCGGTCTGCATGTCAGTTCCTGCTTGTTTGGATAAACGTTCGATGAGTGCCTGAGCAGCAGAAGTCTCAATGAATCCCGGAGCAACCGTGTTGACACGAACTCCCTTTGGGCCCACTTCGTTTGACAATCCCTTGCTGTAAGTTGTTAATGCTGCCTTTGCAGCCGCATAAGCCAAAGTCGCTTCAAAAAGTGGAAGCCTTCACTGAATCGATGAGATATGGATAATAACACCAGAGTCTTGCTTAAGCATCCCGGGCAGTAACCCTCGATCCAGCCTAACAGCAGTCATAAGATTTATGCTCAGCTCTTTTTGCCATTCCTCATCACTCAAGACGCTAAAGCCTCCGCTTGGCGCAGATGATCCTCCGACAACATTTACAAGAATGTCGACGCCGCCAAAATGAGAAATGACCTCATTGACTACTTTCGTGCATCCCTCTGACGTGCTGAGGTCTGCTTGAACAAATATATATTCGCGATTTTCATGATCGTTCGTCATCTCCCGTGCGCTCGTTATAACTTTGGCTCCTCCGTCAAGAAGGCGGCTTACAATGGCTTTGCCCATTCCGGCAGTTCCACCAGTAACGAGAGCGCGTTTTCCGCTAAATTCATTTGTGATAAATGGAAATTTGGTTGGCGTGATGATTTTCTGTTGGCTAATGCTTTGAATCTTTCTATTTTATGATACAGATCGGTATTTACTTTGCTCGGTTTTTAATGGCGAGTATACCATATGTAGTCCTCTATAAATGACAGCCTATAATTAAAAAACTGAACTTGGATGGAGATGATATTTATTTAATTGATAGCTGCTGACCAAAGATTTTCCTAAATGTAAATACCTGGGAAACTGCTGTTCACGCTTCCTAGTCTATACTGCATTATAGGACCTTGATAATACATAAAAACTTCTTCCTGTCATTGATTGGGGTATGAGCGAGGCGGATAGACAAAAAGTTGCCATTGTTACTGGTAGCTCAAGTGGAATAGGATATGCAACTTCACTACTATTAGCAAGAAAAGGATTTTATACATATGCTTCAGCGCGTAATATCGATAAATCTGCAAGTCTCCAATCGATAGCCGGTGCTGAAAGGCTACCTTTGAAATTAATTCAGCTGGACGTCACTGACGATAGCTCGGTAAAAGATGCAGTTGAAAAGATTATTTTAGAAAAAGGAAGAATTGATGTGTTAGTTAATAGCGCTGGATATGGTCTCTTCGGAGCATTTGAAGATCTTTCAATGGATGAGATAAAAGCACAATTTGAAACCAATTTCTTTGGAGTCATAAGAGTAACCCAACAGGTTCTTCCTATCATGAGGAATCTGCAAAATGGTGGTGGTAGTATTGTAAATGTTAGTTCGATTAATGGGCTTGTACCATTTCCAGTGATCTCCGCATATGTAGGCACCAAATTTGCTCTAGAAGGTTTGAGTGAATCTATGTCATACGAAACTTGAGCCTTTTGGAATAAAAGTAATATTGATTGAGCCGGGTGCAATTGGCAGTAATTTCATGAAGGGAAGTGTTTTATCTAAAAGAGCCTTAGATCCGGAGTCGCCTTACTCAGAATTTGTGCAAAAAGTCAGAGTCAAAATAAGTTCAGATCATGAGAATGCAACACAGCCAGAAGAAGTTACAAAGACTATAGTCCAAGCTATTTTAACTGAAAAACCCGAATTTAGATATGTTGTTGGCAGCGATGCTCTTAATCTATTGGAAGCAAGAAAAAATATGCCATACTCAGAGTTCCAAAAGATGATAATACAAAATGTCAAACAATAGTTCTGCATGTCGTCAATTGTTCTTACAGTAAGTATATCGAAAAACTAGCCTGAAGTATTCAACCAAAAAAAACAGAAAAGAGAAAGTGATTAGAATGAGGAAATACTAAGAAGAGAATATTGAGAGAAGAGGCCAAAAAGGCAGAAGCAGCTAGAAGAGAAACTCCTCGATATTAACGAATTATCGCTAAGTTAGTCAAGCGTTGAAAATTAATATACTACAGTCTCCATGTGCAGAGACTGTAGCAACTGAAGAAGTTATATGAACGCCAACGAAGGAGTCAATACAACAACCCCAACAGTTTCCACAAACTCTGATTTAGGCTTTGCTACTAATTCTAACTACCAGAATCTGGCCAACTGCTGAGATTTTACTCAATTAATAGCAAAATGCCATATTTATGTGAAAAGATTTTCTGTAAAAAATTTTGTGGAAAATAGGGGAGGTGCAATTTTCCCAAGATCAAGAAACGTCTTTGTGATTTGGTAGTAGAAAGCAATCACATGTTAACTCAATAAAAAAAGAAGAGATGTTGCTCCTTATCCTCTTCAACTACTGCCAACGGTTCCATTAGCTCCAAGCTTCAGTAATGGCCCGAATGTCTTTCCATTATCTGTGCTAATTCTCGCAACAGGTTCGTTACTAGTAGCATTTCTTTCCCACCATGTGACAAATACTCTATCTCCAGATGCATCTATTTGTGTATCTTGTGAATCAGCCTTGGTAGAATTACTTAGATTAATTTTATCTCCAAATGTCTTGCCTCCGTCTGTAGAAGCTCTAAACATTACTTCGTCATTAATTCCTGTCTTGTTAGTAGACCATGCTATGTAGATATTATTGTCAGATGTAGCAATTGGTGCATTTACTAATCTAGGGTTAACATGGATATGCGCATATGCTGCTTGTTGCAGTAGCACTGGAGTTATGCCAATTCCAATTATTGTTGATAGAAGAGCTATCATCATAATTGCTCTTAAACTGAATTGTTTATTCATCAGATTTTTGTAGAAGAATCATACTATAAAAGGAAAGCTGCTTTATTCATCATTTTTGATATCAATGAGTATCAACGGGGTTACCACCGTCATTCAATATAACGAAGATCACTAAACTATGTATATTCGTCTTTAATTATAGTCCCTCTCAAATAATTTAATAAAGTGTCTCAGTGGTTTAATTTCTATTCAGTAGGGTATGAGGTCTGATTTGTGCTTAAATCATCTCCAGAGGCGCGTCATGGTCTAGCACGGGGAATG
>Ga0193715_1000176_pt1 | contig 16971 bp, 16 predicted proteins | sample U2m2metaG_FD_143040 | JGI IMG/M metagenome (GOLD analysis project Ga0193715, IMG submission 143040) | Soil microbial communities from a riparian zone of the East river system, Colorado, United States - U2m2 | ecosystem: Environmental > Terrestrial > Soil > Riparian zone | place: USA: East River... | reverse complement strand
TCTCGACACCAACCCACCCAATCAGTAGACCAGCGACCGATGGACCGACAACGCGCGCGCCATTCACGATCGAGCTGTTGAGTGAGATCGCGTTTAGCAGATCTTCACGGCTTGTCATTTCGACTGTGAACGCCTGGCGCGCTGGCATATCAAAGCCCATGGCCACGCCGTTCAATCCAGCAATAACAATAATGAACGAAGGCGTGGCGAAACCCGCCCAAATACCAGCCGCAAGGATGAACGCGCAAACCATCTGCGCCGTCTGGGTCGCGAGGAGGATCGAGCGCTTCGGATGACGATCGGCGAGCGAACCGCCCCAAATTGAGGACAACATCATCGGAGCAGATCCCATGGCGGCGACGACCCCCAGCAGCAGCTTCGAATTCGTAATTTGATAAACGAACCAACTCATTGCGGTTTGCTGCATCCAGGTGCCAACAAGCGAGACGAGTTGCCCCCAAAAAAACAGCCGATAATTGCGATGCCGTAGCGCACGGAACGTATGCCGCCAGGTCACGCTACCAACGGGCATGCGACGTGGCCGACCGCTGACGTCTTCTGGTACGCGCGCAGTTTCCGTAGTCGGCGGCATCACTCATCATGACTGGCAACCCCGTCTATTGCAAAGTTCAAGCGGGTCGCATGAACTGCTGATGTTGCAGGCGCTCGCCGCGGCGAGCATCTCTAGAACTACCTCGATGTGCTAATTTCGCAGTGTGGAAAGCACGAAGGCAATCCTTCTTCGCAAACGACAGTTCAGCGATACCAGCCTGATCGTCTCGTGGTGCACGGAGTCGTTCGGTTGTATCCAAACAATCGCCAGGGGCGCGCGGCGCCCTAAAAGTCCGTTCGCAGGAAAACTGGATTTATTTTTTGAGGCCGAAATTTCGATCGTGCGAAGCCGGAAGTCGGATCTGCATACACTCACTGAAGCGGTGTTGAAAAATCCATTCGCAGGGATTCGCAGCAATTACTTGCGCACGCAGACGGCGGCGTATTTTGTCGAGCTAATTGAGATTTGCACGGAGCGAGATCATCGGGAGCCCGAATTGTTCATGCTGTTGCACCGGGCCTTCGGCTACCTCGATGCCAACGATCCGACGTCCCGCGCGATCTCGCATTTCGAGACGGAGCTCGCGCGGATCGCGGGCGTGCATGACGAGAAAAGATTGAAAGCCGACCCTGCGTTTGCTCTGGGAAATTTATTCGGCCGACTGCCGCTTTCTCGTACGCCGCTGTTGAAAACTCTGGCGGCGGAGGCGAAAAGCCGGAACAGTTCCAAATGAAACAACGCAATCTTTTCGCGGCAGTCTTAATCGCTGGTCTTAGCCCGGCCGTGTTGGCGAACGAAACTTACCGGTTTGATTCTTCGGGCTCGACCATCGGTTTTAGTGTGCACCAGTTTCTGGGGACCACGCATGGAAAGTTCACCAAGTTCAATGGCAAGATCGACGTCGACCGCGAGCACCTCGAGAATTCCTCCGTTACGGCGCAAATCAATGTGCGCAGCATCGACACACGGATCAAAAAGCGAGACGATCATTTGCGAAGCGCGGAATTTTTTAACGTCGAAAAGTTTCCTCAGATCACATTCAAAAGCCGGAGCGTAAAACAGACGGGCCCGCAAAGCGGCGACATTCTAGGCGATCTCACCATTCACGGTGCGACCAGGCCGGTTACGCTTCATGTGAAGTTGCTTACACCTCTCAACGAGACGAGCCGGACGCGCTGGGCTGTGACGACCGAGCCAATCACGCGGCGTGACTTCAACCTGATGTTTGCGCCAGCGGCGGAGTCAGTCTCCGGGATCAGCCAAACGGTTGCGATCAACATCGAGATCGAGGCGAAACATGGAGAATGAAGGCATATGACATCAAGCATTTGTGATCCCGAGCGAAGCGCAGCGAAGTCGAAGGACCCCGTGGAAATGCCGTCGGCTGCACCCCGGGATTCCTCGACTTCGCTCGGAATGACGGAATGATGGAAATCATTCCCCTCGGAGATTCCGCTCTGATCGTTCGTATGCGCGAGCGATTCGATGATGCGCCTGAGCAGACATTGGACACAGTTCTTCGCGCATTTCAGAAGCTTCAAAACGCCGCCATTTCCGGTATAATTGAACTCGCGCCGGCCTACACAAGCGTCGCAGTCTTTTTCGATCCGATTCCAGTCGCCAAAGACGCTGAAGAACCGGACAAGATTTTCGATTGGTTGGCGACGCGCATTCGCGCTGCTGTAGCCGCGGACGCTGGCGGCGGCAGGCACCGCACAGCTACACAACGCCGTGTCCGCTTGGTCGAAATTCCAGTCTGCTATGATCCGGAATTCGCGCTCGACATCGATGATGTTGCGCGACGCGCCGGTATCTCGCCAAGTGAAGTCATCCGGCTTCACAGCGGCGCTGAGTATTGTGTAGCGTGCATCGGATTTGTTCCCGGATTTCCATTTCTGGCTGGTCTTCCAAAGGAGCTGGCTACACCGCGACGGGACGTACCGCGAAAACAAATTCCACCCGGTTCTGTCGGGATTGGTGGCGCCCAAACGGGAATTTATCCGCTGCGTTCCCCAGGCGGCTGGAATCTCATCGGTCGCACACCATTGCGGTTGTTCGACCCCAAAGAAAATCCACCGGCACTTTTGCGCGCCGGCGAGCGTGTGCGCTTCCGCAAAATCTCGCGCGATGAGTTTGAATCGTTGAAGTGTTAAACCGCAGTTATGAGTGTGATTGCTGAGCGCGCGGGATTTCTTACCAGCATTCAGGACCTTGGCCGCACGGGTTTTCGCGAGTTTGGGGTTTCGTCAGGCGGCGCTCTGGATTCCTTCGGATTGCGCGTGGCGAATCTTCTTCTTGGCAACGCTGAAGGTGCGGCGGGACTCGAGGTCACTCTAGGTGGTTTGCAATTGCGCTTTAAGGATGAACGTGTCGTCGCGTGGTGCGGAGGTGAATTCGATGTGCGCATTGGATCGAGGGCATTGCCAGCTGGCCACGCTGGTTTGGTTAGCGCAGGCGAAAAATTGAAAATCAGCGCGCCCAAAGTGGGTTGCCGATCCTGGTTATCAATCTCCGGCGGGATTGATGTTGAGCCTGTTCTCGGAAGTCGCTCGACTGACTTGCGAGCCAGTTTCGGGGGATTTGAAGGTCGCTCACTCCACGATGGGGATGTTCTTCCGCTGGGTGTGTGGCCCGGGTCGCCGACTCCGGCTACAGGTATTTCCTCGTGGACCGCGCCTCACGATTGGGTAAGTCCGGCAAAGCCCAAACCAACTTTGCGTTTCATTCGCGGCGTCGACTGGAACCGCTTTGACACTTCAACTCTTCAACGTCTAACCAGCGAAGCGTTCGCCGTTTCATCCGATTCCGATCGCATGGGCGTCCGTCTTGAAGGCCCGGAACTGAAGCGTGTCGACGAGAGCGATCTAATCTCCGAAGCAGTGAGTCCGGGTACGATCCAGATTCCGCCGAGCGGAAAGCCGATTTTACTTTTGGGAGATTGCCAAACTATCGGTGGTTACCCGAAAATGGCGCACGTGATCACAGTTGATCTCGCTGTTGCAGCGCAACTTCGCGCCGGTGATCGCGTCCGTTTTTCCGAAGTCTCGCTAGCTGACGCGTACCGGCTTTTGCTTGAACGCGAGCGACAGTTGGAACTCTTTCGCGTCGGACTCAGTTTACATACCTCATGAATCTGATCGTCGACCTCAATGCCGATCTCGGCGAAGGCTCAGGATACGATGAGGAGTTATTCGAGCTCATCAGCTCGGCAAATGTCGCGACCGGATTTCACGCCGGCGATTCTGATTCGATGCACGCCGCAATTACAGCCGCGAAGAAGCACGGGGTCGCTGTCGGAGCGCATCCAAGTTTTTTCGATCGCGAAAATTTCGGACGTAAAGAATTGGAGATAAGTAATCCGGAAGTATTCGACGCCGTCGCTTATCAGCTCGGAGTTTTTCAAGCGATCGCTTCCGCCGTTGGCGTGCAACCGAACCACGTCAAACCGCATGGCGCTCTCTACAACATGGCCGTGCGCGACGAAAAACTGGCCGATGCAATCGCGTGGGCCGTAGAATCGGTCGACCCGAACTTGATTTTGTTTGCGCCCGCGAATAGCGCGATGGAGCGAGCAGGGGAAAAAGCGAGATTGCAAGTCGCGCGTGAAATTTTTGCCGATCGTAATTATCTAAATGACGGCTGGCTGGTTCCACGCACGCGGCCGGATGCATTGCTTCGCGACGCAAAAGGAGCCGCGGAGCGCGTGCTGCGGATGTTGCGCGAAGGCAAGGTGCGCTCGGTCGAAGGCCGCGACGTCGAGGTACGCGGTGAAACGATTTGCGTGCATGGCGATACCCCCGGCGCAGTTGAGTTCGCGCGTGAATTACGCTTACGGCTGGAGCATGAGGGCGTGAGAATCAACGCGCCAAAGAGGTTGTTGTAAATCAAAGTTGTCATTCTGAGCGAAGCGAAGAATCTCAGATCATTTTCCGAGTGACCCTGACCAAAGAATAACCAGAGATGCTTCGCTTTGCTCAATTCGCCACAGGACGAATCCGTCGTGGCGGACATGACAGGATAAGGAAGCGCACCCGGTCCTAGCTGTGAGTAACAAGTTCGATAGTCGTCAGCAGTCCGGACTAGTGCGCGCTCTCGGACCCGTCGACGCGACGATGATCGTGATGGGGTCGATGATCGGCTCAGGGATTTTTATCACATCGGCGGAATCATCGCGGCTCAGTGGCGCGCCAGGCTGGTTGCTTGTCGCATGGGCTATCGCCGGTCTGCTGACGATCACCGGCGCGTTGTGCTGCTCGGAACTCGCGACCATGATGCCGCGCGCTGGCGGCATTTACATCTTCCTGCGCGAAGCATATGGGAAATCCGTCGGGTTCCTGTACGGCTGGACCCTGTTTCTGGTGATTCAAACCGGCACCATCGCCGCTGTGGCGATTGCATTTGCAAAATTTCTTGGTGTCTTTGTCGCGGCAGTTTCGCCGGATAAGTATCTGGTCGCGCCAATTTCATTCGGCAGCTATGCGGTCAGCCTTTCCACCGAACAATTGGTTGCGATTTGCTTGATCGTGTTGCTGACCTGGACTAACACGCGCGGGCTTGAAGTAGGAAAGATTGTCCAAAACACGTTCACGTTTGCAAAAACGGCCGCGCTCGTCGCGGTAGTTGTGATCGGCCTGTCGTTAGGCTGGAATGCCAACTCTGCTGCGTTGAACTCGGCATGGTGGGACTCATGGGCGAATGGGTGGAGCCCGCAAATCGCGCAGCCCGGCTTTACGTTTGTCGGCGGCCTCGCCCTCGTACTGCTACTCGGAAAATCGATGGTCGGTCCGCTCTTCGCGCAGACCGCCTGGACAAACGTCACATTCATTGGCAGCGAAATACGCGACCCCGGAAAAAACCTGGTGCGCGCGCTCGTCGTTGGCTGCGGCATCGTCGTGATTCTGTATTTGCTGGCCAATCTTGCCTACATCGCCGTGTTGCCGTTTTCAGAAATCGAGCACGCGCCTCACAATCGAGTCGCCGTGGCCGTGATGAATACGATTTTCGGCCGTACCGGCGCGATATGCATGGCAGCAGCAATCATGATTTCCACTTTTGGGTGCAACAACGGTCTGATTCTTGCCGGAGCCCGCGTTTACTATGCGATGGCGCGCGACCGTTTGTTCTTCAAAAGAGTTGGAACCACTAATCGCTTTCATGTTCCGGCCGCTGCGTTGGTAGTCCAGGGAATCTGGACCGTGCTTCTGACTTTGCCACGCACGGTGACACGCGACCCCATGACACACTGGGTCGTTCATGGAAATGTTTACAACCAACTGCTCGAATACATCGTCTCAGCGGATTTGCTTTTTTACATCCTGATGGTTTTGGCCGTAATGATCTTGCGACGAACAAAGCCGGATGCTGAACGGCCATACCGTACCTGGGGTTATCCGTTCGTACCAATCATTTCGGTCCTGATTGCTGGATTATTGATTGTCGATCTTGGCTTTCTCGCGCCTACAACCTCGGGAATTGGAATCCTCATCGTGTTGACCGGCGTGCCGGTTTACTTCTTCTGGCGCAAACGCGCTGCGGCGGTTGCGTGAGATGCCGTTGTTCTCCAACCGCATAAGCCTCCTCCAGCCAGCCCACAACCTGCTCATCCACCTCCTTTGCCGACGTCAACCGAAAATGATGCACGTGATTCCTCAGCGAAATCGTCTGAATCTTTCGAAACCGCGGTTGCTCGAGTCTCCGCGCCAAAACCACATGCCCGTCGACCCATTTTGAACGCGCCGTTAACTGCGCGAAAGACATTCGCACCTGAAATGCAATCCGAGTCTTTTTCGGCAGCACTGTTGCTGGCCCGCATCGCCGAATAGCTCTAAGCACAGCCTCATAAATGTCGCGAATCTCCTTCGGCTTTCGCCGAAAATGGGTCTCTAGATAATGTTTTCCACAAAAGTGCGATTGATTTCTGTTCGCGAATCGCCGCTTGCATTGAGGACATTTCCAAAGCGATTGCTGAGAACGTTTATTCATTCACATCTCCGTTCTTCCAAATCCAGTTCGCGCTTGAGACGCGAAACCTGTTTGTATGCCTGCAAAATCAAAGAAACAGCAAATGGCCGCCGGCGCTGCGCTTTCGGCCAAGCGCGGTAAACGTTCCAAGTCGTCGCTCAAAGGCGCTTCGCGCGGGATGTACAAATCGATGAGTAAAGCGGAGCTGCGTCGGATGGCCAAGACCAAGCGCAAAGGAAAGCCGACAAGGAAGAAGCGGCGTTAAAACATTTCTGTCGACCTTTGGAGACGAAAGGGGACGCTCAGTTCTGTTGCATTATGTCCATCACGTCTTTCAACGGTTGTGCGCTTACCTTGCTCGTCCCTGTAAAAGGGTGATCGAGGACATAGATCAAAAACAAAATCATCGTGATCGTTACCGTAAGCGACGCTGCAATCAGGTATTGCGCCCTGATGTTCTTCATTCCGAAGAAATAGGTGTAGGAAATACTGATCACGCTGCCAACAAGTAGGACCAACCAGACAACGGGTGGCACGGTGTTGTTCCCCGCAAATATTCTGAGTCGACGGTACTGAGCGAGGTCGTTTAACCGCTTTAATGCTTCGGCGTAGATCTCGCTGTTGGGAACCGACTTCTCATCCACCTGATAGAATATCGTCAGAAGCTTTTCCATTTCTGGGGTGGAATGGAGGCTCACCTGGTCCTGTGACATTCTCTTCAGTTCATCGTTATATACCGAAGTGACATAATCCATTAGTGTTTGGCGTATCATTTCACCCGCCGGGTCGGGGAATACGCTTGTAATGTGATAAATGTCAGCGGCCTCATTAGCTTCCAGTTGGAGGTTCTTTGTGGCGTCGTCGTACCCGCTCCACGTAACAAAAACCACAAACGCGAGGAGGACACCGTAAAACAGTCCGAAGGCATTGAAGATGATCGCAGCTACTTCGTGATTCTCCTTTAGGACATCCGCCGAATACTTCCTGCGCACCAGGTAAAGGCCTGCCAGGGCGAAGCAGGTCGTAATCGCCGAGACGACGAAAAATGAAAGCGGCGGCGGTAAGTTAAGTAGGAATTGCACAGACCCTTCTAACTTCTCGCCAAAATATTGAAGAATTGTCGAGCGAAAAGAATCGATTTTACGCGAAGGGCCGCCCAAACTGCGCGCGAATCACGAAGACGACTTTTTTTTTGGGGCTCGGATTCCTTATAGCTTGCGGCGGCGTTTTCGCTCAGGAGACGTATCCGGGTGGAATCGTTTATGGTCCCAAGGCTGCATTTAAGATCGATGCGCCGGCAGGGTGGGTTCTCGACAACAGCGCCGGAGCCGAGCAGGGATTGCCATGCGTTCTTTATCCGAAAGGATCTACCTGGTCCGATGCGAAGGCGATCATGTACGCCAAGATCGCAGGCACAGATTACGAAGACGTTGGAAAGTTTGTCGCCATGGCAATCCAGCAGATGGAAAAAGTGCACGGCAAACCGAAAGAGAAAGTCGACTCCGGCAAAACAGGCGATGGGCAGTCGTATTTCATCAACGAATATCCGGCCACCAAGTCATATTCCCAATGGGAGCGGGTCGCCTACATCCAATTGCCCAAGGCAGTCGCCTACATCGTATTCTCCGCACGAGATGAAGCGAGCTATCGAAAGAATTTTCCAGCACTCAACGAAGCGCTTAAGTCGTTCGCCTACATGAAAGTCGAAGGCGATCACAAACAACATTGATCGTCAGCGCGCAGCCAGCGCGCGGAAGATGCGCAGTTCACCGTAGTCGTACTTGCCGTCGAGTAACGAACTCACGTCCGCAAGTTTTCCGTCGGGAACGTTTCGAAAAGCGGCCGCGATTTCCTCGCGCTGCGCGGCGGTGAAGAACCGCTCCGGCTTGAGGGATTCGCCCAGTTTGATCGCGGCTTCCAGATGATCGTAAACGGTGCTCCGCACAAATCCCCGCGCACGGGAAATATCGTCCACTGATTCGCCGCTCTGAAAACGCCGAAGCGTTTCTCTCTGGCTGTCATTCAAGCGGGTACGGCGTGGCGGCCGCCGACGCTCCAAACCGCTGGAAAATGTCCGGCGCGGATTAGCGGCGAGATAATTTTTGATTTCACCCAGGAAAGCATCGGCAAAATCCTTTAGCTTTTGCTCGCCCACACCCGTGACTCGGCGAAACTCGGTCGCGCTTGTCGGATAATTTCTTGCCATTTCACGGAGCGAGACATCGGAGAATATGACGTAGGCGGGGACGTTGCGATCATCCGCCAGCTGGCGCCGCAGACCGCGCAGGCGCTCGAACAACACTTCGTCGCATTCGATCGCGCCCGCGCGAGCTTTTTGATCCTGTGCGACAACTTCAATCGGCTTCGTGAGTGTGATCGGTGTACGGTGGCGCAAGGCGTCGCGGCCAGCCGGCGTGAGACTCAAGGTCGCGAACTTTCCCGGTGCGCATTCGATGAGCCCCAGTCGCAACAACTCGCGCCCTATCGCCTGCCAGGCTTCGCGTTTCAATTCGCGGCCAATTCCATATGTGGACAATTCGTTGTGGTTTCGTTGCCGGATCGCCTCCGTGTCCGCGCCGCGCAAAACATCGACGACATGATTCACCCCAAATCCAAATCCGCTTTTCGCGTGAATGCGATGGACGCAGGAGAGAAACTTCTGGGCAGGAATTGTGCCATCGAACGTCTCGCGGGGAGTAAGGCAATTGTCGCATCCTTCACACGATGGCTCTGTATGTGTTTCGCCAAAGTATCCGAGCAAAGTCCTGCGCCGGCAGTCACGAGTCTCGGCGTAATGAACCATTTGTTGAAGTTGCGTCCGGGCGATTCGCGCTTCGGCCTCGCTTTTTTCGTCGATGAAATGGAGTTGTTTGGCGACATCGCTTGCGCTGAACAGCAGCACGCATTCGCTTGGCAATCCGTCCCGACCTGCGCGGCCTGTCTCCTGATAATAGCTCTCCAGATTTTTCGGAAGATCGTAATGCACCACGAAGCGAACGTTTGGTTTGTTGATACCCATTCCAAACGCAATTGTCGCAGTGACCACCCGAACGTCATCGCGCAGGAACCCTTCCTGATTCTTCGTGCGCTCGGAACTCGTTAGGCCGGCGTGATACGGCTTCGCGATGACGCCGTCTTCGCTGAGATTCCGCGCCAGTGATTCGGCACTCTTCCGGCTCGCGCAGTAAACGATGCCGCTATCGTTTGGCCTGCTGCGAATGAACTCAAGCAACTGTTCGTGGGGCGCCGCTTTTGGAACAACGCGGTAAGTGAGATTTGGCCGGTTAAAGCTGGCGACATAACAGCCTGCGTCCCGCAGCTTCAGTTGTTTCACGATATCGGCGCGCACCCGTTCGGTAGCCGTTGCAGTGAGCGCCATCATTGGCACGTCCGGAAAATGCGTCCGCAATTTCTTGAGCTCGCGATATTCCGGCCGGAAATCGTGGCCCCATTCGCTGATGCAATGCGCTTCGTCGATGGCGAACTGAGCGATGTTCCAGTTCACCGCGCGCTCCAAAAATGTATCGAGCATCAGCCGCTCCGGCGCCACATAAAGCATTCGGTACTCCCCCCGATGCAGCCCGCGCCAGCGAGCCGTGGCTTCGTGCCGATCCAGTGTTGAATTCAAGTAAGTCGCCGCGATCCCGCTGGTTTGCAGCGCGTCTACCTGATCTTTCATGAGCGAAATGAGCGGCGAAACCACAATCGTGAGACCCTGGCGTATCAAAGCCGGCAATTGAAAACAAAGCGACTTGCCGCCGCCCGTTGGCATCAACACAAACACATCGCGCCCGGCCAGGGAATCGCTGATGATCTCACGTTGCAGCGGCCGGAATTGATCGTAGCCGAAATGCTTTTTGAGGGTCGCGATCAGATCCACAGCGTTGTCCTACAAGCCATCGCAGGATGTCATTCTGAGCGGAGCGAAGAATCTCGGATTGCTTCTGGAGCGGTTGCCTACGGGAATAGCCAGAGATGTTTCGCTTTGCTCAACATGACAACACGAATTGCATGCGTTCAACTTCCCAGTAACGCGCGCTTGATATGAAATTTGGCCGTCACTTCTTGGCATCGTTTTACTTCTGCCGTTTCAGGCGAAAACCGTCAGCACGCGCCCCGGAACCGCTGGCATACTCAACTAATCCCACGCCTTTTTTCCAAATCATCTTTTTGAAATGACCCGAGGGATGGCTCGAATCGTAGACGCACAGATCGCCTTTCAGACTGATTGTGGTTTTCCATAAGCCATCTTCGTGACTGAATTTGCCAGCCGTAATTCCGTAGATGTCACCCGGCTCAAATTCCGGCGGTTTATCCAACGCTGAGATTTTTTTAACGGCGGACTCATTGTCCTCTTCATTTAACAGAACGATGCGGTCATCTGTGACAATGAAATAATCCGGCCGAATTTCGCGCTTCTGCGGCGCGCGCGATTCCAGATCGGTAAATTCGATTTTGAAAATCGCGCCCCACGGCATCTTGGCGAGGCGTGTCGTAACCACTCGCGCAGTGAGCGAGATTTCGTCCTGCTGCTGAATCTCATCGCCCCACTCGCCCCCTTGGAATTTGGCAGCCACCGGCTTGTCGGAGGCCGCATCGAGAAATGGGTTTGCTGCGTGAGCAAAGCTGGGCAGCAAGATAGATATCATTACTGTCGCGATTCGGCGCCGGTTCATGTGGCAATCCTAACGATCAGGCGATTGACAATGCACGCCCGAAACCTACTCTGGCCGTCTGAAAACGCTCCGGTTACCCGGTCTGCTCGCGACCGCACTTCTTGTTCTGTCACCGTTACGGGCGCAGGATGCGAAATTCGCAGCCGATAACTTGAAGTACAGCCGCGATTTCTATTCGAAGGTTCATTTAGTCGCGATCGTGAAGCTTGATCTCGGCTCGGCCGGTACCGCCGATTTCAAATATGACCGTTATCCAAACGGCGGGCCGGAAAGAATACAGGCCGGCGACGCCGAGTTTGCCCGGAAGGACGGAAAAACCTGGCTAAGATCGAGTGATTGGGGCGAAACGGGCAAGCCGGTCGACGTTCAAACTTCCAAGCGACTGAACAACTGGGTTGGCTTGATCGATGCGCGATTGAATGGCGAGCCGGCTTCGAACGATTCGAGCGAAGGCGCGACGGTGATGAAGTTCCTGGGAAAGGAAGATCATGGCGAGCGGGAAGAATTCGCTTTCGAAGAATCAAAAGAAAAACCGAAAGCGAAGTCCTATCCGCACGTTAGCTTCGGGCGATATAAGAACGCAAAGGACCAGCAGGTGTTGCTCTCGCATTTTTCCGGACCGATGCGGCTCGGCGCACGCGAAGCGAAGGTGGATATCAGTTTCAGCTATCTGGTCGCGGTGCAGATAAGGGAACAGACGAACGCGACCGAGTCACCATTGCCATCGCCAGCGAATGGGGCAGGGAGCAGCGGTCAGTCCGCCGCGGCGGAGTCATCGTCACCGGCGTCGCCGCCTGCGAACGAACAGTCTGTTGAGAACCTTGTTAATCGCGGAATCGAAAAAGGGAAGGAAGGGGACTTGGATGGAGCAATCGCGGATTTCACTCGCGCGATTGAGCTCAACCCAAAGGATGACGCCCCTTACTACAACCGTGCCCAAGCCAAACGGCTGAAGAAAGATGCAGCGGGCGCCGTTGCCGACTACACGCGAGCCATCGAACTGGGCTCTACGAACCCCGCCGCATATAACAACCGCGGCAACGCCAGAGCGGAGAATAACGACCGTGATGGCGCAATTGCTGATTATACCCGGGCAATCGAACTCAAACCCGATTACGCACGCGCCTACTACAATCGCGCTGTCGCCAAGCAGGAAAAGGGAGATGCGACCGGTGCTAAGGCCGACTTCAAGACTGCCGGGAAACTCGATCCGGAATTGGCTGGCGACGAGTCGGCCACGGATTCAAAAAGCAATCCTTCTTCGGGAATTACGACCGTCAGTCTTCTGGATGGCAAGCTCAAGCTGGACCTGCCCTCTGATTTTTCTCGCGACGCTGACGATCCCAAGGACCCGAAAACTTTGGCGAAATTCTCGGGGCCGGATGCTGCGTGGGGCATAGTCTTGCGCGGCACGCATGGCCTCACACCGGACAAGCTTGATGGTTATCTAAAGATGCGGGTGGCGGAATACTCTAAGGGTTTCAAATGGCTGCCGAAGGATTCGCATCTGCAATGGTTGAAGAAAGACATCGTGACGATCGATGGCCGCAAGTGGGCAGACTGGCGCTACGTTCCGATGCTAAAAGGAAAAAAGGATTATTCGAATAATCCAGTTTATACACGGTTCCTAACGACTTCTTACAAAGGCCAGCTCCTGGAGATCAGCTTTACCTCAAACCTGAACACTAATCCCGGGCTAAAGGATGAGATAAATCGCATCATGGACTCGGTGCACCTCGACGAATGAAGTCTTTTAGGACTTTGGTGGCGGCAATTCTAATTCTGTCCCTCCTGCCGCAGGCTTTTGGGCAGAGCGACTTTCCGGCATTCTGGAAAAAATTCAGCTCTGCGGTCATTGCTGGCGATAAGGCGAGCGTAGCGGACATGACGAAATTCCCACTGTCGATGCCCTATTTGGTAAAAGCCGTAAAGAACAAGGAGGATTTTTTGCGGCGCTATAATGAAATTTTTGAGGGCAAGGCCAATGCCGCCAAATGTTTTGCAAGCGCCAAGCCGGAAAAGAATCTGCCGGCCGGTGTGGGATCTACTGCCCGTTTAAGGGGACTCCAGACGACTGGGAAAACGCGCCAATTCGCTTCATCTTTGAATCGACAAAAAGCGGCTGGAAATTTGTCGGCCTCGACAACATCAATGAATGATGCGGACTAACCAAAGGTTTCGACACAACGTTCTGCGTAACGCACGGTATTGACTTGGCCGTCCACCGTCCAAAAGCAAGAGATGATTATCGCTCAGCAACAGAAGAGCTTTGAGTGCAAGCTTGCGCAACAGGAAAGCGAATCGAGTCCCTGACGTCGGGTCTTCAGAAAGTGAGCTCGCAAGTGGAGCTAAGCCAATTGACGGGCCAAGTTGTTCTCAACAAACAGTAAGACGGTGTCCGGCGAACGACTTCAGGTGGGACTAGGCGAAGGACTGGGCTGCGGCGACGCAGATTTACTTTTGGTCTTCCCGCGGATTTCTGCAGCTCGCTGCCGGAGCGGATCTGCTTTTGCCTTGTCACCCATTGCGTCGTACACCTTGGCAAGATCATTAAGGCAAGTGGCAGTCTCGGGATGTTGCGGGCCTCGGGCTTTCTCGGTGACTTCCACCGCGCGTAGAGCGTACGATTCGGCCTTTTTGTATTCGCCTTTTTCACGATAGAGGACACCGAGATTGTCGAGAGCTGCACCGGTCTTGTAGTGATTTGGTCCGAGTTTATCCTCGAAAAGTTTTAATCCCTTCTGGAACATCGGTTCGGCTTTATCGTACTTACCCATACCCTCATAAATAGCGCCGAGGTTATTGTAAGCAGTGGCTGTCATCTGATGCTCGGGGCCGAATTTTTTTTCGGAAAGGTGCAGGGCCTGTTGGGCCAAGGGTTCAGCCTTGGCGTAATCTTTTTCGAGGCGATACAGGTCTGCCAAACCACCGATGCTCGAGACCAGGTCGGGATTGTTTGGTCCCAAAGCTTTTTCGCGAAGCTTTTGGGCTCGCTGATAGAATGGCTCCGCTTTCTTGTAGTCGCCCATCATCTGGTAAAGCACTCCGAGGTTGTTAAGACTAGTAGCTGTGTTTGGGTGATCGGGACCGGCGGTCTGTTCCGTAATTTTAAGGGAGCGCTGATAAAGCGGTTCAGCCTTGGTGTAGTCGCCTGCGTCCATATAAACCCAGGCCAGGTTATTAACGCTTTCTCCAGTCGCGGGATTGTTCGGGCCAAAAATTTTCTCGCGCGTCTCGAATGCCTGTTTAAAAAACGATTCGGCCTTTACCAGATCGCCTTGATCAAGGTAAATCGCGCCGAGATTATTTTGGACGTTTGCGGTGTGAGGATTTTCTGCTCCGTACGCTTTTTCGTAGATCTTCAATGCGCGCTGATACATCGGTTCAGCTTTCGCGAAGTTGCCTTGGTGATAATAGAGTGTGCCCAGGTTGCTCAGGCTGTTTGCGACCTGAGGGTTGTCGGGGCCAAGCGTTTCCTCGCGGACCTTCAAGACTCGCACATATAACGGTTCCGCCTTGGCCGAATCTCCTTTGTCCTGGTAGAGCAGCGCGAGGTTGCTCATGCCTGACAGGGTGTTTGGATGTTTCGAGCCAAGTTTGGTTTCCCAAATCTTTATTGCCCGTTTGTAGAGCGGCTCCGCTTTTGCGAAGTCGCCGCTTTCCCGATAAGCCTCTGCGAGATTGTTGAGACTAATCGCGGTATATGGATGGTCCCGACCGAGCGCTTTTTCTCGGATTTTCAACGCACGTTGGTAAAGCGGCAAGGCTTTGGCCTGGTCGTTCATCGAGCTATACAAGAACGCGAGATCGTTTAAGCTGTCCGCCGTCTCCGGATGTTCCGGGCCGTAATTTTTCTCGCAATACTTCAACACTTGCTCGGCGATTGGTACTGCTTCCTGAAACTTGCCTGCACTGCGCAGTTCCTCAATTTTCTGAACCAACTCACGAACGTCAGGCGTTTCCTGGCCTCGAGCAGAACTGAAACACACCGCAACCGCGCAAAGAAATGCCGTGCGACGCAGCCAGCGATTGATCAGTCGCTGGGCCCTGGGAAGATTTTCAACCAGTTCTTTCATGATTCGAGAGTGGTGGATAACAGCACTCAATTGCAAGCAAACTTTGCCGGTAGGCATGGAGGCGTGCTAGGACCTTTCCGCCTCTGAATTCCATTGTGTTGGCTCCTTGTCCTAACTATCATATCATGCCGAGACAATGACTCGAGGCGCTTACATCTTCGGCATCGCTTGCATGCTAATTACTGCGCGATTTGGCAATGACACACTTACTGCGGCGGCCGAATCTTCCGTGCAGCCGGAGCCGCTCTGGATTGAGATAGGACCGGAGAAAGCTGTGATAGCTCGCGATTCAAAGTCTGCGGATGGTCGCAATGCCCTAGCTTGGACAGTTGATAGCAATGAACCAGTAGATTGGTCGCTGCTGGAAAAAGATCCCACTCGTTTCTATGAACAATACGACGTAAAGGCGATCTGGGTTATCAATCTCTCGGACAAAAAGAAAGTAGGCTCGGTAGGGGATACAGGAGGCTATGTTCGGCCGGGCAGTCATCAAACATTGAGTATCGCGTGGGGACCGATCGAGAACGGAAGACGGTTTGCTTTGGCTGCCTATCAATGGAAATGGGGCACAGACACATTGCTTCTTCTGGACGTGGGGGCGAACGATTGCCGCTCTGCCCAGATAGGGCCTGTTTTAGATAAAGCGATCGAGGCGCAGATTAAACGTGCCAAGTCGCAGAGGCGCGGACCGTTCGATTCTACCTATCTCCTTACTGGCCTGCCGGAACTTGGAAAGACAACTGGCTTTTCCAATGCTACCACAGTTGGTCTTCCATTCGTCACAAAGAACCGCGAACAAGACTCTACTATCAGCGAAGGCATTCTCTCACTTAAGCTCGCACGCACCGGTCAAGGCCCTACTACCAGCGTCGTTAGGCTTATTCCCGGACCGTTGCCGGACGATCCGTTTTCCGAGTCAGCACGACTTGCCAAGGCCGACCGCGAATTGAATGCGGTCTATTCGGAGTTATTGAAACACCTTGATCCTTCAGCGCGAGAAAAACTAAGAGCCGAACAACGCGCCTGGCTCGAACAACGGGACCGACAGGCCGACGAAGCGGTACGCAACAAGAGCGACTCTGAAAACGCACGCATCGTTCGCGACCGCGTGTTGCGCCAGTTGACTGAGGAACGCTCCGTAGAATTGCGGAAACGACTCGGATCGCGCCGATGAAGCATCAACTACTCACGATTTTACTCCCGCACTGCACCCCCGCGGATAGGTGTTCGATAACAAGGCGGCAGCCGAGTAGGGATCGCGATGTTTCCTTTACCGGAAAGGTCTACACAGCACCTCACACTCCGCAGGCAACAGAAAGCAGTTCTTCAACCTTTTTCGGATCGCAACGATAAATCGTCGTTGCTCCTCCCTCGTAATATTGCGACGCGACCACGACTTCCATTTTACCGTCTCCGTCCAGGTCCAGCACCGCGATCACTTTGTAAGTATTCGGCGCGTTGAAGCTCGAGTCGTCGCCGGTGCCGTTCTGGTAAGCCTTCGGATAAAATTCACCTTCGACAAGTTGTGTTTCAACTTTTCCAGCGACGACTCGGCGCAACAACACCATAGAATAACTGCCAGCCGGCGATCGCATCGGCGCGCCCTCGTCTTTTTCAAAATAATTCGTCGCGCTGATCAAGACTTCCTCTTCGCCATCGCCGTCCAAATCAACTCGCAGGATGTTGTCGATTTTGACCTTCGGCT
>Ga0193715_1000175_pt1 | contig 17035 bp, 17 predicted proteins | sample U2m2metaG_FD_143040 | JGI IMG/M metagenome (GOLD analysis project Ga0193715, IMG submission 143040) | Soil microbial communities from a riparian zone of the East river system, Colorado, United States - U2m2 | ecosystem: Environmental > Terrestrial > Soil > Riparian zone | place: USA: East River... | reverse complement strand
TGTACAGTCCTAATGCAAAGTCCATTACAAATAATATCAAGTAAATTTTAAGACAAAGGACTATGGCAACAGCTGAAAGCATCGAATACCTTACCAACCATCGCTTTTTGTCGATCTCCTTGTACTTGGGCAGCTCTGCACGCTCTAGGGCGATGTTATCCCACCTCTAATGTACTAACCATTCGTTAATAAATAGGTTTTATTCAATAATTATGATAGACAGTTGTTTAGTTTTTTTATAGGTACTATTGTTAGATCAAAACAGGAAAACTATTAAGAGCTATAGGATAAAATTGACCCTACTTTCATCATCATACTATGTCCATCCATCATAATAATATTAATAGAAAAAACGCTGACGAGGAAGTCAATAATAATAACAGTGTAGAGATTAAACCAGCGGATCTAAAGGAAAAAATAGACACAGGAAAAGATGTTTTTATCTTGGACGTAAGAACTCCTGAAGAGTATGCAGCATGGCATATTTCCTATGGCAGGCATAGAGACCCATCATTATTACCGATTGATAAGCTCTTTGAGTCTCCTAATGAAGCAGTTACGGAAATCCCTAAGAACAAAGAAATTGTGACTGTTTGTGCTCATGGGATCAGATCAGCCATGGCCGCAGGTCTACTTAATCAGCTAGGCTACAATGCGAAAAGCATGAGCGGTGGCATGAGTCAGTGGAATAGTGTATATGATATTGCTCTGATTCCTGTCCGTCCTGACTCGCCCGTAAGGATATGGCAAGTTAGACGTCTCTCTAAAGGATGCATAGGATATGTAATAGCGCCGACAAATGAACCAATGGCCACAATAATTGATCCTGCGTGTCAAATTGACGAAGGGTTCAATAAGATTGTAAAAGAGAATAACTTGCAAATTACCAATATTGTAGATACTCATTTGCACGCTGACCACGTTTCAGCAATTCATAAATTCGCCAAGATATCGAATCTAAATGCCTATATTAGTCAATCCGAAGGATATAACATTCAAAACAGCGATGGTTTGAACTTTAAACTGCTTAAAGATGGGGACAAAATACAACTTGGATTAGGAATATTCTTAGAGTCTATTCATACTCCAGGTCACACTAACGGAAGCATGTCTCTCCTATTGGAGACCGGCGAAGAGGATGGGAGCTTCACTAATGATAAGAATAAGATATTTCTTTTTGCAGGTGATACTCTGTTTATTGATGGCATAGGTAGATCAGACATTCAGGATAGGCCAGAACAGTTTGGAGCGATACTCTATGATACATACCATAAAAAGTTTTCTAGGTTTTCTGACAGTACGATAATCCTCCCTGGCCATTTCAATAATAGCTCTATAAAGCTTGAAAACAGAAGACCGATTTCTGATACTCTTGAGGCAATAAAGAAGATAGTTATTCCTCTTTCGATGGATAAAGAACAGTTTATCAATTTTATCGTTAAGGCCATGCCAACGCGACCTTCTAATTATAAAAAAATATTAGAAATAAACAAAACTCTCAGAGGTTGTAACGAAATACTATTAGGTGACTTGGAAGCGGGACCCAATTCCTGCGCCATCTCGGTCTAGTAATTCGTCTGAAGGATTTCTTTGGTATCCTAACATCATAGCTATTACCCGTTCACGTGAAGGACTTGAGAGGTATTCATTAATACATTTTACATTTTTATTTAGGAGGTTCTCACTACATACATGCAAAATAGATGCTTGAGCACTCTTCTAATTTCTCTAACCGTTCTAGCATTGATTTTTACTAATCCCCAATCGTTAGTATCATACGGCGAGGCCACAAACGGGTTAAAAAAAACAACAAGTGCTGGAGCGTTAGATGTTCTTCTTCAGCCTACCCCACAACCTCCAAATACCAAACAAGAGACACAATTCAAGGTTACTTTTTTGCAAAAGGGTAGCGACAAGGTTCAGCCTCATATAGACTATGATTTTATTATTACTCGTGGCAGTAAAACCATGTTCCAGGCTTCAAATCAAACGGGGCAACCTGGCTTACCAATACATACTGCAGAAGGTGTAGTAACTATCCCGTATAAATTCATTAGCGCCGGAACCTACATAGTTAAAGTTCCAATATTTGGGATACTTTTTAATCCCATCAAACCTGAAACTGCTGACTTCTCGATTCAAATAACCTCTTAATCCATCCAAGAGAAACTATTGCAATGTTCCAGAGCTTATTCGGAGACACGCACATCGGCTCATAAAACCTAGAAAATTTTAGGTTACATGGTTTCATATCCTTGGATAGAACCTTGTGCCTTTTTATATGTGGATAATTTTGCCCAAGACTATCCTTTAGGTAAGCGGCAAACATTATTCATCAAGTACAATGGCTAGTAAGATAGAATTATAAATATTGTAGTTATAATATTTAAGTGTGTAATATGAAAAAGCAGCATAGAAGCAGAGCTGAGATAATTGGAGCAATCCTAGAGGTTGCCAACGGTAATAGAGTTAGAACAACTGAGATCCAGTTTAAGACATATCTCTCCCATAATCTATTAAAAGAATACCTACTCATGTTGCTTGAAAATGACTTGGTCGAATACATTGAAGGAGAACGAACTTTTAAAACAACTTCCAAAGGAATCCACCTTTTGCATATGTACAATGAAATGGGAGAGCTAATTACTCCAAAAAACAAATACTGACGGAAAGTATACTTCTTTAGATCTCCAAAAAATGGGAAAAGATTCGATCCTAATTCTTAGCGATAAATATTTGTAAACTTAGTATATTCAGTGTAGAACTTTAGCGAGGCTTTGAGAAATTTTAGTTCTGAAATAAAACGATCTCATACCCCACCATGTTCTGTCTCAACAGCAATCTAACCTCATAAAAAGATACTGAATGGAAGTCGGTTATTTATTTTTGCTTCTCATATATAAGGCCTTTAAGTCTTTCACAAATCTATTTTTCTTAATATACAGCTCCTTCGTCTTCCGTGGTTTTAACTCAGACAAGGCATAAGAGCTCAAGAGAGGAAAGTAAATAGAGGAATCGCCGTAGACTACTACATTTCCTTTATGTGATGTCTTAATTTTTCCCCAACTTTTGCCTTCTTGTAATGTGGCTCCAGACAACCCCCCTGTATCAGGTCGCGCGTCTGTAAGTTGGATGAGATAATCGTGCCCTCCTTCTTTTACTTTTAATATTTGATACAAGGCTGGTCCAGTCTGCTGGAAAAAGTTCTTTGGAACTCCTCCACCTAATTCGAGTCCGCCTGATCGTCTGGATCTCCAAAGTATAGCAGCAGATTCAGCAATATCTAAAATTACGTTCGGGAATATACCTCTTCCCTCAAGCAAGAGAGGAAGGTAATTTAGACCAATTGAGGAATCACTAATAGACGGAACATAGATTGGTACCTTTTTTTCATAAGCAGCCACCACAAATGATTTTTCGGGGTATTTTGAATTTTCACTCGCCGCTTTACCCAATGCATACATTATATCGGCAGTCGACATAAATTGGGGCATTTCTCTTTGATTTCTGTTAATTTCATTTTGAATGATAATGTCTTGGGCCTGCAATGTACCCATTTCTTTTATATATACATCATATATCCTGACAATCTCCTTGGAGTAGAGGATATCATCATCAACGTTAAAATGGCCTTGGCGAACAGGAAGGTTGTATGCAAAATGCAAGTCATGATATACATTAGCGCCAGTTGAAACGATCCAGTCGAAGAATCCATTTTCAATCATTATGGCAATTGCTTTACCCATTCCAATAGGGGTCATTGCTCCTGCGAGGGTAAGACAGACAGTCGAGTTCATTTGAATCATCTCTTTCATTACCTCTGCGGCTTCTGCAAGTCTTCTGGCATTGTAGCCCGTAGCGCCATAAAAATTCATTAATTGCGAAATAGTCATTCCAGAAAAAACAAGAGGAGGATCAATTTTCTTTCCCGTAAACGAGTGGACCCGATTCACATCTTGATAATACTATCGTCCCTACTTTTAAAAAATTCTATTTCATAATTTTCCACAGGTATTAGTTTTTGAATTGTTAGCGCGCAGAAATAATTCAGGAGCAGACTAGTTCTCTTGCAATTTTTTTTAATTCGACTTCTCTCCTGTGTGCCCGTCTGAGTCGGTGTCATCTGATAGACTCTATGAAAACATCTTACCTGACTGCTTCATTACCTTATAACAAATGGTTGAGGACGAAGAAAAAGCAATAAGAATCCCATAAGATTTTTATTGAATTCTTAAGTTAGTTACACTAATGGGTTTCCATAGATAATGGCCGAAAAAAAAAATGGAGAAGAGCCAAGAAAGGAACCTGCACAAGATTATTATGCAGGGTATTATTGGGGCAATAATCCGTACACCTCTGATGAGCTTCCTGGGCGGAAAAGCGACGAAGAGCTAAGAAATGATATTATAAAAAGTTTGGGAAATAATGATAAAATCAATTTGAATAATATTGAAGTTTCGGTCGTCAATGCTACCGCTACACTTCGAGGGACAGTAAAAACTTATGAAGAAAGACGCTTAGCGGGCGAGTTGACTTGGAAAATACAGGGGGTTGTCAAGGTACTTAATGAACTAAATGTATCAGAGCCAGAGACCGCAGGGCCACGTAAATCCGATTAGCCTTAAGCTAGAATAATAGGCGGATTATGATTTAGGATAACCTCAATCTAAAGCATGCATTAGGTGTAGAAAATATTGACATCTCAGTGACCTGATCCCTTAGTAAAATTTTTTCGAAAGTACAAGTAAGACTCGCTGATGAAAAATGAATGGTTTCCTGATCATGCTGTGTGGTACTACATTGAATAAATGAAACGCTGAAACATGGTAACCTTCTAATTGATCTTGATAGGCAAAAGCGATTTTCTCCATGATCCAAATTCTTCCAATGATCTTCTATAGCTGCGTACTTTGTTACTAGTAATCATCAAAATAGGATGTTGAAGGCGTCTGCCTTGCATGATAGGACTGACTCATAACTGCATAATTCTGCAGCTTGCTATAATAAAGGAAAGATCTTAAGTAAGCGTCTAGCAACCTAGCAAAATGATAGCAAGTGATGAGATCTATCAAGAAGATTGCGTAAGATTTATGGATAAACTTTGCTCGCAAGGTATGAGAGTTGATGTTATAATTACCTCGCCGCCGTATAATATAAATAAAGATTATAGATCTTATTTTGATAATAGGGAAAGAAATGAATATTTAAGTTGGCTATTTCGTGTTGCTAAAAGAAGCTTTTTGATCTTAAAGCATGAAGGTTCATTTTTTCTTAATCTGGGAGGATCATCATTGGATCCCTTACTCCCCTTTGAAGCAGCAAAATCATTCATAAAGGCAGGTTACATTCTGCAGAATACAATTCATTGGATAAAATCGATCTCCTTAGAAAAGGAAGACGTAGCCAAAAACAATGCAATACAGGATGATCATTTATCCATTGGTCACTTTAAACCAATTGTTAGTGAGCGATTTCTGACTGATCTTCAAGAATATATTTTTCATTTTACTAAGAAAGGTAACGTGAAACTTGATAAACTAGCAGCAGGCGTGCCTTACCAAGACAAGACAAACATAGGAAGGTGGAAATCTGCGAAACAGGATAGGAGAGACAGAGGAAACGTGTGGTTTATTCCTTACCCTACTATCCAAGAAGGACGACCTCATCCTGCTGTATTTCCTGAAAAACTCCCCTACCTTTGCACTAGGCTACATGGTATCAAATCTGACATGCTAGTATATGATCCTTTTATGGGAATAGGCAATACTGCACTAGCTTGTATTAATCAGGGAATACAATACATTGGTACAGAGATAGACGCTGATTATATTAGGATAGCTAGAGAAAATATAGTGGAAAGGAAAAAGGCAATAGCCAGAATGCGGAATGAGAGGCTAGAAAATGCCAAAGGACTATTGCAGAGAGATTAATTGTTATTAAGGCATAAAATTTCGAAATTAGACTTAGGACCCCTCGCGATTAATGAATGAAATTATTCAGAGTTAAATTCCATACAATTCCAGAATATGCGATACAATATGGCTAGTCAAACTTTAGCTGAAAAGATGAAACATAAGTAACCTGCTCAGTCGTCTTCAGCAATAATTAATTCGATCCATATTTCTTTTATCTCATTATGATATACTTTTATCTCCTTTATCCAATGTAGTGATATTGATCGCTTGTTCGATGTTTGAAACGAAAATGACGCCGTCGCCGTCATCATCTCCTGTTCGCGCCTGATCCGTAATCGCCTGGATCACAGAATCAAGCAGGTCATCTGGTACCGCTATCTCAAATTTCATTCGAGGAATAAGGTCATATGATATGGGCTTTCCTCTCCATTGTAAATGAAGTTCTCTTTGTCTACTCCATCCTGATACTGGAGAAATAGTCATCCCGCCAACTGAAATTTTTCGCAGGCTTTCCTTTACACTATTCATTCGTTCTGTTCTCACAATTGCTTCTACCATCTTCATATGGAGCCAGCGGTTATATCTATCAGTCTTAAATATAATAGTTTAAGCCATGAAAATATCGATCAAAGACAGAGCAGCAATCCGGAGGACAGGGCACATTATTCCAGATATGCACTTTCTGCATGTTGGGTGAGATCTAACCCGATACTTTCCTCCGCGTCCTTAACCTTGAGGCCAATTGTGGAGTTAATTATCTTCATAATTAACACAGTACCTGCGAATCCAAGAAGTGCTGAGACTGCTACTCCCAAAGCTTCGATGCCTAGCTGTGACGGATTTCCATAGAATAAGCCATTTGGACCCGCTGGATTGATAATTGTGCTAGCAATAAAGCCTATTGCTAACGTACCTATAATGCCCGTAACCCCGTGTACTGAGCCAACATCAAGTACATCGTCTATTTTGAGGCGTTCCTTCAACAATATAATTGCAAAAAATGAGATAAATCCAATTACTATCCCAAGGATCAATGAATTCTGAACGCTAATGAAGCCTGAAGCACCAGTTACACCTGCCAAGCCAGCTATCGCACCATTGATAGCAGCAATACCTGACGGCTTGCCAGATCTTTTCCATGAAAGTAAGATCCACACAAGTGAGGATGATGCAGATGCAGCATGAGTCACAAGAAGAGTGTTAGCTGCTAGGGATCCGGCCGTCAAGGCACTACCTGCGTTGAATCCGAACCAGCCTATCCACAATAATGCAGCTCCAATTGCAGCCAGGGGTACACTGTGTGGCCTGAATATATCAGGGCCAAAATTCCTCCTCCGACCAAGGATAAGTGCAGCAGCAATCGAGGATACACCAGCGCTAGTATGGACAACAATTCCCCCGGCAAAATCAACAACACCAATGTTTGCAAGCCATCCTTTGCCCCAGACCCAGTGCGCCAGAGGATAATATACGATAATACTCCATAAAACGATAAAAATAACGAAGGAACTGAACTTTAATCTTTCAGCAAATGCACCTGTAATCAAGAGAGGAGTAATTATTGCAAACATCATCTGATAGGAAGCAAAGCTCACCCCAGGAATAGTTGGGGCATAAACTAATGGCTTATCAAAAGGAACATTATTAAATAATATCCAATTAAGACCTCCGATAATACCTCCATGCGATGGAGCGAAGACCAATGTGAATCCTATGACTAACCACAGGATCGAGAGAATTGCTAGACCTGAAAAAGTTTGTACAATTACTGAAAGGGAATTCTTGCTTCGAATTAGACCAGCTTCAAAAAAGCCCAAAGCAGGTATCATCAGCATTACTAATCCAGTCGATATTAACATCCATGAAGTGTCACCCGAACTTATCGCCATAGTTATGCAGAACAGTACTCACACTAGATAAAATTTTAGCCTAGATTAATTTCCTTTATTGTACTTTATTGTGTTTGCGTGAGCACCAGAAAGATTATGATATTGTATCGCTATATTATAAAGCCGTCGTCATTATAAAATTTCAGTTCTCCTTAATGACTTTCGAAAAGTTGGAATAAACTACTCTACAGTTCTCCTTTGATTTTTCAATTTCCGTACTTCTATTAGAAAAAAGCTCTTCTGGTCTTAAATGCTCATCCTCTATTTCTTGTTTATACTCCTGCGACCAACTTCTAATCATTTTTTCAGTTACTTCAAGGTGAAATTGGATACCGAATAGATTTCCGATTCTGAATGCTTGAGGGTATAGCATTGATGATGCCATTATCGTCGATGTAACCGGAAGATCATAGGTATCTCCGTGCCACTGAAAAACGCGTAAAGTATCATCTTTTATATCTTTGAATAGATCCCTTTGCCCGTCTGGCGTGACGGTAACATTCGACCAACCTATCTCCTTTTTCGGTCCTTTGTAAACTCTGCCGCCAATGCTCTGGGCTATAAGTTGTGATCCAAGACATATTCCTAAAAGGGGAACCTTATGTACAAATGCGTCCGTTATGAGTTCTTGTTCTTCTCCTAGATAGCCTACTCCATCGTAAACTGCCATAGGTCCTCCAAGAATGATAATCGCAGCAAATTCGTTTGATCTCTTGGGAATAATGTCCGTCTGAGCATTTATTTCTTCAATAAGATACCCATCTGACTCAAGTAACGGTTTTAGAGTTCCTAAGGTTTCACATCTTATATTTTGAATTGAAAGTATTTTTTTCATCATATACCCACAGATATCGTGCATGGAATACCAGCCGTTATTTATTTGGCTTTGTTTAAAAATGAACTAGCTAAACGGTAGTTCGTCCTTGAGTCCTTCATCCTTAGTGGGAAAAAATCAATAATTATTGGCGTATACATATTACTGGGCGCAAATCTTTCAGAGCATGACATGTGCGTTACTTTTGGAATACAAATAATATTTTAGGCTAACAATCTGCAGGTTTGGAATATTACTTTTTATATCATCTCTCTTTCTTTCGTGTGCATGAAAGCTAACAAGAAAAGGCTACGAAATAGAGCCCGCATACTTCAAGTTCGCAGTATAAAGGACTATTCAATAGCAGATAAGAATATCAATTCTATCCTGGATAACATGGCAAACTCCGGCGGCTTTGAATCGAGAAACTTGTCTGCTGGGGTCGATATCTTAAAAAGAATACAGGGTGAGAAAGACTGTACTAAATTCCTATCTTTCGTTGGGGCTTTAATATCCACAGGTAGCAGAGGAATTATCCGGGACATGTTAAAAAACAAAATGTTTGATTGCGTTATTACTACTTGTGGCGCTCTTGATCATGATATTGCTAGGACTTATGGCAAGTATTACGCAGGTGACTTTAGAATGGATGATAGCATTCTCTTAAAGCAAAAAATTCATCGCTTAGGGAACGTTCTCGTCCCGATGAATAACTATGGTCCATTGATAGAAAAGAAGGTGCGCCATTGTTTAGATATTATGTATAAAAAAGGAAAGACTGCCCTTTCTATCAATGAAATTATAAGTTATATCGGGGGTACCCTTGACGAATCCTCGTTTCTTTTCTGGGCACATAAGAATAAAATTCCTGTTATAGTACCGGGCATAGTTGATGGCGCAGTAGGAAGTCAAATTTGGTTATTTAATCAACTACATAATGATTTCAGCGTTGATATTTTAGGAGATCAAACGATATTATCTGATCTCGTTCACGAAGCAAAGAAAACTGGTGCGTTTATGATTGGAGGTGGAATTTCAAAACATCATACGCTATGGTGGAATCAATATAGAGGCGGGTTAGATTATGCAGTATACATTACAACTGGTTCGGAATGGGATGGCAGTTTAAGTGGTGCTCTTGTTACAGAAGCAATATCATGGGGTAAAGTCAAGACTAGGGCGCGGCAAACAACCATTCATGGCGAGGCTACCACGATATTGCCCTTTATTTATGGAGCCCTCTTGTAGCGAAGGACATTACTCAGGAGTACGTGCACCAGATATCATCTTAGGAATCTTTTGTTGGTATGTGACATGATAAAATCCTAGATAGTTATTATCCATAAAAAGAAAAATTTGAAAGGCTGGAGTAATCCATAAGTACTCATACAAGTGTTCCGTTATTATGGAATTTTTTGATACAAGCATAGTGGAGCAAATCGAGATGAAGATGATACGCCCATCTCAATTCGCTGTGAGGGATAAGTTTCAAAAAATGACCAATGAGGATGAGACCCTACATATTAGCATAAGAGAACACGGTTTACTGCAACCAATATTAATAAGACCAATCTCTCACGGCTTTGAGATTGTAGCTGGTCACAGGCGGTTCCATGCTTGCCGGTCTCTCAGATGGCGCTTTATCCCATGTAAGATCCGTGAAATGTCTGATAAACAGGCCTACGAAATACAACTGACCGAAAATATGCAACGCAAGGCGATGGATCCGGTTGAGGAAGCTGAAGCATTCAGAAGATATGTAATGGACTTTGGATGGGGTGGTGTAAGCGAATTGGCCAAGAAGATAGGCAAGAGTGAAGAATATGTATCACATCGAATTCAACTACTAAAGCTGCCTGACGACATCAAAAATCAAGTAATAACAAGTAGGCTGAATGTGAGCCAGGCAATGGAACTAACTACCTTATCTCAAGAAAGACAATCTGAAATAATAGAGCAAGTCATAAACGGCAATCTTACTGTCAAACAAATTAGAGAGGTAAAATCAATTCTTAGGGAAGATGGTACGTTTGATCATGCATCAAAACCTTGTAGGAATATAACAAAATCTATTCGTCTCATAAGAATTTCAAAGAAAACATCATTGGCTCTACGGATCACTCTCGCTCGACTAGATAACATTATAAATGAAGTGCATGAGAGCATCGAACCCGACCAGAGAGCGGAGATAATCAATTTTTTGATGGCTCAAAGGTTAAAGATCCATGCCATGATTGATGATACAATACGTTTCAAGATTGCAAGTCTAAAAAACCCGAAAACTAGCTAACAACAGACTGACATTATCTACCTAGGAATGGAGGAATCCATTCTTCTAGGAATTTCCTGTATTCTTTGTCAGTATGCGTAAAAGCGTGAAATGAGGGTTCCTTCATTGGAATAAAATCATAGACTTCATACGATTGAATGATATCCCCGAATAAATTCCTATAAATGTCGCTTTCTTCGTCAGCCATTTCCTCACTTAAAAAGGATTGAATTGATATCCAGTCATACCCACCTCTTGTGCGGCCAGAATATAGTACAAAAGGCGCGTCTGTTAGGTATTTTTTCAGACCTTCTAATCTACTAGGCAAGTGTTGTGAAACTTTGAATCTTACTAATGCGAGTCTTATTACGCGGCGCGTAATCTTCTTTGTATCTACAGAAATAGTATAGCCTGTTATTATGTGCTCTCCCTCTAATCTGGTGATCCTCGATTCAATTTCTTCTTCTGACAAATTATAACCATGTTCTTTAAGAAAATCCCAGATTTCTATAGTATCTTGTTTGGAATTTTTGCTTAATGTCGAAAGTATTAGCTCATCTGCTTTATCCATCTGTGATTCTATTTGTTATGATAAAATATAGGATTTATCCGTTTGGATACTGCATTGTCAGAAGGGATTATTTTTTTAGATGATGCTTCATTTTATCTTAGCTATCAGATTTAATAGGGATTCTCCAGCTCGATCGAATTCGCCCTAAATTTTAAATAGAGAGTACTCCTCGGCTTCATCATTGGCATCTATCCTTTCAGAGGGAATAGGATACCTGATCCTCTTAGGTGTAGGATTGATTATGGCTCTTGCAGTAACTTTACTTGTCAAGGTTGAGACCAAATGGCTAGGTACCAAGAAGACCTTTGAATGGTTTTACACTGCTGGTAGGAATGTTAAGACTGGACTAATAGCATCGTCGGTCGTATCTGCATGGACATGGGCAGCTACACTCCTTCAATCTTCAACTGTGGCATATCAGTTTGGAATAAGTGGACCCTTTTGGTATGCTGCAGGGGCAAGCATCCAAATAGTTCTTTTCGCAATTTTGGCCATAGAGCTTAAGCGGAAAGCTCCTTCATCGCATACTTTTCCGGAGATTATTTATGCTCGCTTTGGCAAGAACGCCCATAAAGTCTTTTTGAGCTTTGCATTATTGACGAACACAATTGTAACTGCAATGTTAGTTTTGGGAGGTGCGGCAGTAATAAACTCCCTGACTGGAATAAATGTCTACGTAGCTGCCTTTCTGATACCTGTGGGCGTAATAATTTATACCTTTTTTGGAGGCCTAAAGGCAACTTTTTTTGCTGATTATTTGAATGCTGCTTTCATATTTATCGTGGTGCTCATATTTGTCTCCAGTATTTATTTTACGAATCCGCATATTGGTGGAATTTCTGGAATGTATGACAAACTTACTGCTGCATCTTCCCTAAAACCTGTACACGGAAATTCAGCTGGAGCTTATCTTACAATGGCTTCTTCGGGAGCGTTAATTTTTGGAATTATCAATATTGTAGGAAATTTTGGAACAGTATTTGTAGACCAGGCATACTGGCAGAAAGCTGTAGCAGCTAGGCCGAGATCTGCAGCCAGAGGCTTCTTAGTAGGTGGGTTGGCTTGGTTCGCGATTCCGTTTACCTTGGCAACGACGTTGGGGCTATCGGCTGTTGCGACGCAGGTGTATCTTACCCCTGAGCAAATAAATAATGGTCTAGTAGCTCCGACAGCCGCATCAAGTATCTTAGGAGACATTGGGGCAGTACTATTGCTTACCATGTTGTTTACTGCAGTTACCTCTGCTGGATCAGCTGAACTTGTAGCGGTATCATCACTGGTGACTTATGATATATTTAGAACATATGTCAAACCATCATCCTCTGGACGAGAGCTCATGAGGGTATCAAATATGACAATCATTGCTTTTGGACTAGGAATGGGATTGCTGGCATCTATTTTATTGCAGATTGGTGCAAGTCTGCAATACATGTATCTTGCTATGGGAATATTAATTGGTTCAGCTGTAATTCCGATATCCCTTAGTGTCGTATGGAACAAGACAAACAAAGTAGCAGCAGTTTCAGCTGCCCTTATAGGTCTGGCAAGTGGACTCATTGCATGGATAATCACCGCAGACATTCTGTACGGTGAAGTGTCTATATTCTCCACAGGTAAAAATATTCCTTTGCTAGTTGGAAACGTTGTATCAATATCTACGGGAGGGGCAATAGCGATAGCAGGTAGCCTCTTAAAACCAGACAAATTTAATTTTAAAGTAATGAAACAGAAGATTTTGGTCGTGGATGATAAAATCCGGTCCATTATTGAGCAGGATAGTGACGAGAGCTTCTTAAAAAGCGCAGCCAAATTCAGCTATAGATATGCTGTTGCTTTAGCGCTGATATTAGTTGTAGTCTGGCCATTGCCATTATACTTCTCAGGATATGTATTCTCACCAGTTATGTACTATGTCTGGGTTGCTATAGCCGTTGTATGGGCATCTGGCTCAGCTGCTGTGATAATTGCATTACCTATACTAGAAGGACGAGGCGGCATTTCCAAGGCTCTAAAACAAATGGCTATGAGTTCCTTTAGACATGGAAAGATTATTTCAGGAGAACGACAAGATCCCAGCCAACATCAGCGTCCAGATACCTCGATTAAAGACTCTGTTAACTTGAAGAAAATTCTGGTAGCGGTAGATGGTTCTGTGCAGTCTCTCCGTGCGCTGACTTATGCAAGTCAAGCCTTCGATGAACGAGTAACAGCAAAGATCTACATATTGAATGTAATAGCATGGATGGACGAGGACGAAGAATCCTTGGATAGTGAGTTGGCTTCTAGAATTCAAGAAGAGGGAAGACGGATGCTCAAGAGTGTTATTATGACTAAGAAGATGGATGATTACGAGCGAGTTGTAAAATTGGGAGATCCTGCTACAAAGATAGCTGAGGTGGCAGAAAAACTTGAAATTGATATGATAATAATGGGAAGCAAAGGGCTAGGTAACACAAAGGGAGATCTAGGTCAGGTCTGCAGCAAAGTTTTGAAGTTAACTTCAAAACCAGTAGTTGTATTAAAGTGAAGAAGCACGGCAAATTAATTTCAATTATCAAAGCTGCGGACGTGAAGATCTGCCTAAATTAGTCGACATCGACCAAAAATACCGGAGGTATTTTGTAGCACTCTTACTGTCGATAATTTAGATGAGAACAAAATAAGAATCTATTAATAAATAAGTCTATTTTACAAATTGTTAAAAAATACTCCTACAGATACAACTTCCATGGCGCCGCCAACCTACGCTACTGGAAATCCAGCATTGGACTTTTTCTATATTCTGTTCAACGGGATCGCCGAAGTTCCATTATTTAGTTCTCCAATAACAGGAATCCTGATACTTGCAGGTGTGTTTTTGGCATCAAGAAAAGCAGGTTCGATGATGGTCTTGTCTGGATTGATAGGTGCTGGGATAGCTATTCTTCTTGGCGCAGATTATGGGTTAGTTGCTTTTGGATTATTCGGTTACAACTCTATTCTGACTGGTATGGCCTTTTGGTCTGGTCCGTTTGTAAAGGCAAACAAGGCTACTTTCTGGTTATCAGTATTTGGTGCCGCTGGAACTGCGGTCGCTTGGATGGCATTTGCTCATTTTATGGGCGATACCTTCTATCAAGGAAAAGCTTGGGCGATACCGGGCTTTACATCATCATTCATATTTACGACCTGGGCGATGATGTATGCTTCGAAGCGCTTTGGACATGACATATGGCCAGCAGTTGCGCCACCAGCTAAAGAGGAGATGATTGCAGGAAGCAGCAATCTTGCTCAAACAGAGACTTTCAAATGGACAGCCAAGGAATTCATGATAGCAACACTAAAGGGAGTGTCACAAGTTACATTTGTTGAAAACTGGAAAACAGGCGTTTTCTGGGTAGTTGGCCTCACACTTGCATTTCAAATTCCGCCACTTATTACAGGGGCCACTGCGCAAAATTTGCCATGGTGGACGAATGGATACACGGCCCAGTGGAACCAATTTTCACCTCTGTTTTTGGCTGGAGCGATGGCACTATTGGGGTCTGGAATAGGGGTAACCTTGGCAATACTCAACAAAATACCGACAGCGGAAATAAGACTGGGACTGCATGGCTTTAATCAGGTTCTGGTAATGATAGCTTTAACGAGTTTCCTTCCTTTAACTGTGACAACATTTTTCTACGCAGTATTTGCAACGATAGCATGTTCTGTAATAGTGATGCCAGCTCTACAGAGGTTCTTTGGAATATGGGGTTTGCCGGCTCTCACCGGGCCTTTCGTATTTACTGCATGGGTATTCATGTTAGGCGTTTCTGGCTTCCAGAATATTCCGGCAGGTATCGGATGGAGCAGAGGACAGTAATTCCTGGATCGAAGCCTCGGAATTACGTCTTCACCTTCTTTTTTTGAATTACAAGCGATATCCTTACATAGAATTATTCCAGAATTTGATGTGGAAGTGTAGATGACACCAACAGAATTCGAGCTTTTTCTAAAATTCTTGCATACTAAGAGATCCGACATGAATGATTCAGAAAAACTTTTAGCTTTTATTGAATGGTGCAAAAAGAAAGAGATGGAAGAAATAATCGTGAGGTTGAGCTCGGAGACTAAAGGAGGCTGGGGCAATAACCTTTTTCTCGATTTTACTACAACACGCATGATAGTTAGCAAAAAAAGCTTCCTTAGAAAATTTGTAGATATGGGGTATATTGCAGGAATGGCACAACTTCCTTATATGCTACTTTCAGAAAAAAAGGATCTTTCTAAAATAAAAAAACAATCGATCATCAACCCTGCAGATATTCTTAAGGACAACAGTTCAAATTATAGTATATGGTATTCTGACATCCAAGAATTTGTTATTAGAAAAGGAGTAGAGACAAAGGTAACGAACATGCTAGGTACCATGATACAATCGAATTTTCTGACAGTCAAGACAATGGCCAATAAGTATCACTTTAAACTGCCAGTAAATAAGAATGGAAATTTCGAGCAAATCATCTACTGGCTGACCGTTGTACTTCCTGTCAGTGTATCCACAACGGAATGAAGAATATCAGTCGACATCTACTAAATTCCGAGTCAAGAGATGCCTTCGTAAATCTTTCTAATGGACAACTCAGTATGGGACGCAAGCTACAATTTACTCTTATAAGGATTATTATTTTTAAACTTAAATAATTCGGTCTATAGTATCTTTGGTGAGGTAATTGAGAAATTGATGTTAGCGCCAAGAGAAGTTGAAAAGATGATGATTTGGACTGCAGCTCAAATAGCTGAAGGGCGGAAACAAAAAGGATTGAAACTGAATTATCCTGAAAGTGTCGCGTACATTGCCAATTATGTTGTGGAAGGGGCTCGCGCTGGAAAACACGTAGCAGACCTTATGAAATCTGCAAGAGAGGTATTGAAGAGAGGAGATGTAATGTCAGGAGTACCAGAGATGATTCATACGGTACAGGTGGAGGCAACATTTCCTGATGGCACCAAGCTAGTTACGGTGCATGACCCAGTTCAATAGGTGGTATCTATGGTAGTAAAAAGAAAAACAACAAAATCTAGCAAAGTTAAAAAAAACAATCTCGGATGGGGGTTGCTAAAAGAATGATACCTGGTGAATATATATTAGCGCCAAATCCTGTCATTTGCAACGAAAATCGAAAAACTGTAAAGATTACGGTAAAAAACACAGGTGATAGGCCTGTTCAGATCGGATCGCATACTCACTTCTTTGAAGTAAACAAAGCCCTTGATTTTCCAAGAGAAAAAGCCTATGGGCACAGATTAAATATTCCAGCAGGGACTGGCATAAGGTTCGAACCAGGGGATTCAAAAGATGTAGAATTGTGCGAATATGGTGGACATCGGATCGTCTATGGATTCAATGGCCTGACAATGGGCGGCTTAAAGTCATCAGTGGTAAAAAATACAGCGCTTGATAAGGCCAGAAGAGGACTATACAAAGGAGCATAAAAGAAGGAGTGAAATAAAATGGTTTTAAAATTAACAAGAAAACAATATACAGATCTCTTTGGAGCAACAACAGGAGACAAAATTAGGCTAGGAGATTCAGAGCTTCTCATAGAAGTAGAG
>Ga0193715_1000173_pt1 | contig 17116 bp, 9 predicted proteins | sample U2m2metaG_FD_143040 | JGI IMG/M metagenome (GOLD analysis project Ga0193715, IMG submission 143040) | Soil microbial communities from a riparian zone of the East river system, Colorado, United States - U2m2 | ecosystem: Environmental > Terrestrial > Soil > Riparian zone | place: USA: East River... | reverse complement strand
CAGTTCGACGGCTTCGGCATAAGTGATCCGTTGAAATGGGCGGTCGACGACGAAATCAAGTCGCCCAAGCAATTCCTTGTCCACAAATTTGCCGAAAAGTTCCATCTCATCCGGGCAATGTGCGCGCGCGTCCGCGATCAAATATTTAACAAATTCCTCGGCGAGATCCATGTTGCCCTTCAGATCGCAAAATGCCATTTCCGGTTCGATCATCCAAAACTCGCTTGCGTGCCGGGACGTGTTGGAGTTCTCAGCGCGAAAAGTGGGTCCAAAGGTATAAACGTTGGACAACGCCAGCGCGAAAGCCTCCGCTTCCAGTTGGCCGCTTACTGTCAGGTAAGTCGGCCGGGCGAAAAAATCTTTCGAATAATCGATTTCACCCTTCGCATTTCGCGGCACGTTCTCGGCGTCCAGGGTTGTAACGCGAAACAATTCTCCAGCTCCCTCGCAGTCGCTGCCGGTAATGATTGGCGTATGCACATAAAGGAAACCCCGGTCCTGAAAAAACTGGTGAACAGCAAAGGCAAGCCGGCTCCGGACGCGAAAGACACTGCTGAAAAGATTTGAGCGTGGGCGAAGATGGGCAATCTCGCGAAGAAACTCAGGCGTATGTCCCTTCTTTTGCAGCGGGTAGGAGTCGTCAGCAGGTCCTACGATCTCGACGGTGTCCGCGACCAGTTCCCATTTTTGTCCTTTACCCTGGGACGGAACCAGCGCCCCACTGACGATGATAGATGCTCCAGTTGAGAGCCGTTGCACAGCCGAGTAATTTGGCAAGGTGTCCCTCGCGATAATCTGAAGATTGCGCAGGGTGGAGCCGTCGTTCACCTCGATGAATGAGAAATCTTTGGAATCGCGGCGCGTCCGCACCCAGCCCTGCACTTGAATCGAATCGATTGGTGCGGTGCTTTGCAAAGCGTCCTTAATCGAAGTTGGAGAAAGAAGTTTATCCATATATTTATAAAGAGCGGTCAACGTTCAACGTTGAACCCGCCTTCGCAAGGGTACGGCGCGGCAGGAGCTCAACATCAATGATTGGGTGACTTGTTCTCAACGTTGCCAACGACTTTCGCGACCAAACGCTCAAATCGTGGATGGCCGCGCAAGGGATCAACCAGCGGCTCGACTTTGATGCCGACGATACCGGGATCGGAGCGTTCACGATAGGCCCGCTCGAGATCGTCAATCGCCTTTTCGTTTTCACCTAACGCAACGTGGACCAGCGCGAAGGTGAAAGGCCCGACGTGTCGATGCGTGGTCAGTTGTTCGAGTTGCGAGAGAACGTTCCCCGCTTTGTGGCGTTGGCCAGTTTTCGCGTATCCTTGTGCCAGCATCGCCAGGACGATGGGATCGTCCGTTATCTCAGCCGCTTTCTCGTATTCGACCATTGCTTTGCGCAGTTGTCCGCTTAGCTGGAGTGCTTCGCCGAGAGACCAGCGCGCGTAATAAAAACGCGGATCCATTGCGAGCGTTTTGCGCAATTGGTCGATCGCCTCGTCGTAGCGCCGCGCCAACAGAAAGTTCTGGCCAAGGTCGGCATTGATGATGAGGGAGAGTGGATCGAGTTCCACTGCGCGCTTTCCCTCCGCGATCGCGTGATCGAATTCGCCGACCATTGCAAGATTCATGTTGCCGAATTGATGATGCGCGGTGGCGTAATTCGGATTCAATTCAATTGCCCGTTCGAACTCTTTTTTCGACTGGGCGAAATCAAAGTCGTGCAGCGCTAGCACCAAGCCGAGTGAGTTGTGCGCTTCAGGCAGGGCGTCTTCCAGTTCGAGCGCTTTCCTGGCTGCTGCCTTCGCCTGGGGCGCAGTCTGTTGCGGACCCTCACCACCGAAGAGGGAGAGAAGCGCATAGGCATCGGCCAGTCCGGCATATGCGAGCGCGTAATTCGGATCTTTGCCAATCGCCTCCTTGAAGTAATCGATGGCGGTTCGCAGGTCAGGTCCGGTGCGTTTGTTAGAAAAAAATGTGCCTTTGAGATAAAGCTGATGTGCCTCAGCGTTTTCCGTTGGCCGTGTGGCGATCGCGCGCTGTTCGAAGCCGGTGAGTTTTGCTTGCAGGGTGTCGGCGATAGCTTTGGCAATCTCGCTTTCGACCGCAAAGACATCCGTCAAGTTGCGATCATATTTTTCTGCCCAGAGATTTGAATCGTTCCTGGCGTTGATGAGTTGGACATTTACGCGAACCTGGCCTTCCGCTTTCTGAATAGTGCCCTCGAGAATATTTTCGACGCCAAGTTGCTTCGCGATTTCCGGTAGGCTTTTCGGCGCACTCTTGAAACGTTGGGTCGATGTTCGCGAAATGACTTTGAGATCACGGATCTTGGAGAGTCGGGTCAGAATTTCCTCCTGAATGCCATCGCAAAAATATTCCTGATCGCGTGTCTGACTAAGATCGGCAAATGGCAGAACGGCGATCGATTTTTCATTGGGGGAGTGCGCCGGAGCTTGTGATGGAGATGTATGCGATTCCGATAGGGGCTTCGCTTCCTTTGGTCCGAGCGAGGCGACGATTTTTTCGAAGCGCGGATCGCCGCGGAGCGGGTCCCAGAAGGGCAACAACTTTAGCGCGCCGTAGTTAAGCGCCTGCGATGGAGTTGGAGCGCGGGCTCCGAGTTCCAGTTGCTGCAAGGCAAGGTCTTTCTCACCTGTCCACGCCGCGGTGATCGCGAAGTACTGGGTCATGTGGCTGCCATTGATGGAATCTTTTTCCACGGGAAGAAGCTCGGTGGCGCACCGTGCTTCCTCCAAGGCCGCCTCCTTGCGTCCCAAAGCGGCGTCGATCAAGCCAAGCACGCAAAGCGCAGGTCCATAATCTGGCTGCGCTTGCACGATCTTCTCCTGCTCAGCGCGAGCCTTGCTGAAAGCGGCCCGCGCCTTCGCTTCATCTTTCATTACCCGCGCCAGTAATCCCTCACCAAAGCTGCGGCTCAGAATAACAGCGGCGTCGACCAACCATGGATTAGCGCCCAGCGCCACTAGAGCCCGCTCCGCAGCGACGCGATCATGTTCAGCCAGCGCGCAAACAAACCAGCTATCGGCGACTTCGGAGATTGCGCCGGGATCCCCGGCGAGGATTGAGTCGATCGCGCGGTGCAAGGGCTTGGTGTCAGCCTTCCAGTAAAAGTCGACCACGGCGCGGTTAACTTTGGTGGCAACGTCCTTCGGAATAATAGTCAGCGCGCGATCCAGAATGGCCGCCTCCTCTGAATAGCGGCGCAGGAATTGATAGCTGAGCGCGATCTGTTGCATGATGAAGGAATTGCGCGGATCAAGTTCGATTGCCTTTTCCAGATTGCGCAGGCCTTCTTCCTGTTGGCCGCGGCGACGCAGAATGTAGCCGGTCAATTCGGAGAGGCGCGGATCATTAGGTAAACTTCGCCGCCCATTTTCCAATTCAGCCAGTGCGCCAGCGTAGTCGCGGGGGCCGTAATAGAGATAGTTCGCCCGTGCCAGATGTGTTTCTCCAGCATCGGGTCGCAGCCGAATCGCGGCTTGGAGTGCGGCTTCGGTTGAGGCCAACCGGCTAGCAGTGTGATCGAAGCCCAGTGAATAAAGGCGTCCGTGAACAAAGGCCAGCTGGTAGTAAGCCTCGAAAAAGGCGGGGTCGCGTATCGCTGCCTGGTTAAGAAGCTCAACTGCCTGCCGCAGGTTTTGTTCACCAGTGGGGGTGAAAGATGTCGTGAGAAGTAGAGTCTTGGCCCGGGTGTAGAGGTCGAAAGCCGCCAGGTCGGCGGTGGGGGCTCTTTCAATCGCCGCCTTTTCGTTTGGCGAGAGCGTGGCTTGCAGTTGATCGGCGATGGCTTCGGCAATCTCACTTTGAATGACAAAGACATCAGCCAGGTCGCGATCATAGGTTTGCGCCCAAAGATGCGCGTCTGTCCGCGCATCGATCAGCTTTGCGTTCACCCGCACCCGATTGGCTGCGCGCTGTACGCTGCCCTCTAATAAATGCGCGACGCCAAGCTGCTGCCCAATCTCGCGCAGATTGCGCGCGATTCCACTCTTGTATTGCATCACGCTCGTGCGGCTGATCACCTTCAAGTCCGCGATCCTGGCGAGGTCAGTGAGAATTTCCTCCTGAATGCCATCGGCGAAATACGCGTTGTCGGGTTCGCTACTGAGATTTGCGAAGGGCAATACTGCAATCGATTTGCTCTCGACCGAGTGGGCTGGTGACTTGTTTTCAAGGGTGCCGAGAACCTTCTCGACCAAACGGCGACCAGGTGCCTTCGCAGGATCGAGACCGGTCCGACGCAAGAGGTCGGCATAACGTGGATCGGAACGCAGCGGACGAAATTCATGACTGACCGCAATGTTGGGCACACCCCAAGAGTGCTCTGCGTAGGCGCGCTCTAACCATCGGAAGGCTTCATCCTTTTCGCCCAGAGCGACGTAAACGGCCGCGATCGAATCTGCCGCGATATAGCGTGTTCGCGCCTTTTCGATGAGCTGATTGAGAATGTGCCGCGCCTCGACTTGCTGTCCCATCCGCGCGTAAGTAATGGCAAGACCACCACTGGGAAGCTGGGTCGCCTCTTGCGCTTTTGAGTAGAGCGCGATCGCTTTATCGAACATGCCTTTCTCGCGATACGCGACAGCAGGGCCATACGCGAAAGATGGATAGAGATAATCTGGGTCCAGCATCTGTGTCCGCTCAGCTTCCGCTAGCGCCTCGTCCAAGCGGCCCGTATCCAGGTAAAAGCCACTCACAACGGTGCTAATGGCAGGCGAGAGGGGATCCAAGTTTTTAGCTTCCTTTCCTTGCCGCAAAGCTTCCTCAAGCTGGCCCTGCAAGGCGTTGAAATGCAACAGCATTAGGTGACCGAATGCGAAGTTGGGATCGAGCTGGAGCGCGCGTTTTAACTCCGCGTCCGCGCCGGCAAAATCCCAATCCAGCAGCCGGTTTGCTTCGGCGACGTAGGCGTACGCTTCCGCATCCCGGTCATCGAGGGCGATGGCTTTTAAGGCCGCTTCTTTCACCGCGGGCCAAGCGTCCAGCGGCTTTACATAAGCATCGCACAGCCAAAACCAAACTTTCGCGATGCCGGTCCAAGCTCGTGCAAACGTGGGATCTTTATCGAGTGCGCGCTGGAAAAAACTAAGAGCCTTCCGCAAGTCCGCCTCGCTGCTTTTGTTCGAGAAATAGAGGCCTTGCAGGTAGAGGTCGTAGGCTTCTGTGTTGTGCTGCTCGCGTGCGGGAAGGGATAGGGCCAGCTTGACTTTGAGCGCATCAACGATCGCCCGAGTGATTTCATCCTGCACCGCGAAGACGCCCTGAAGTTCGCGTTCGTACGTTTCTGACCAAAGATGGGAACCATTCGCCGCACTCACCAACTGAGCGGTAATGCGGACACGATTGCCATCGCGCCGCACGCTTCCTTCCAGAATTGTTCGCACGCCGAGTTTTTGCGCGATTGGTCCGACGTCCACGGTTCTGCCTTTAAAGGAAAACGACGAGGTGCGCGCCACGACCCGCAGTCCTTCGGTCCTCGCAAGTGAGTTCAAAATTTCCTCGCTGATGCCATCGCAAAAATATTCCTGATCGTGCGCCTGGCTCAGATCGGCAAAGGGTAGAACAGCGATGGATTTTTCATTAGGCGATGACAGCGGAGCAGTGAAGTAAAAATGGTAGGCCAACCCAGCCGCCGCCAACATCGCGGCTGCCAATGCGAGTAATGCGACTCGCTTGTGACGTTTGATTTTCCTAAGGATAGGTCCGCCGCGCCGCGGCGGGGAGTCCTCTAAGTCCCCCTTGAGATCGCGGAGGTCGGCGAGCATCTCCTTGATCGTCTGGTAACGCTCGTCACTGTTCTTGCACAAAGCCTTTTGCAGAATGGATTGGAGTTTGACCGGAACATCCGGCAACACGTCGGATAGAGGTGGCGGCTCCGTCGTTAGGATGGAAGCGATGCAGTCGCTCGGCGTCTCGCCCCTGAAGGGCGGGATCCCACCGACCATCTCGTAGAGCACTACGCCCAGACTCCAAATGTCCGAGCGCGCGTCCGCCGTCTGCCCACGCGTCTGCTCTGGAGACATATAGTGCGCCGTGCCTAGCAGTAACCCCGGTTGTGTTTGCAACGTCGTTGTTCCTATCTCATGAGAATCCGATCCCGGATGTTGCTCGGTGAGTTTGGCAATCCCGAAGTCGAGCACCTTCGCATAGCCGTCCGGTCGCAGCATGATGTTCTCCGGTTTGATGTCGCGATGCACCACGCCGGTTTCATGCGCGGCGGCCAGCGCAGAGGCCACTTGCACGGCAATTTCCAGCGCGTCGTGCAGATTCATTCGCCCAGGCGCGAGCAAGGCGCGCAGGGTTATGCCTTCGATGAACTCAGTCGCGATGAAGTGGCGGGTTCCTTCCGCGCCGATCTCGTAAACAGTAAGAATGTTCGGATGATTCAAGGCCGAGGCAGCGCGCGCCTCGGTTTTGAACCGGCTCAACTGCGTCTCGTCCGCCGTCAAATGCTCTGGGAGAAGCTTAAGCGCAACTTTGCGCCCGAGCCGCTCGTCTCGCGCGAGATAGACTTCGCCCATCCCGCCCACACCGAGCAACGATTCGATCCGGTAATGGCCGATCGATTGACCGATCAAATCGCCCGTCGGCTCGTCAATCAAAAGTTCGGGGGCTACGGCAAAGGCCGGTGACTCGATAAAATCACCCGATCGCTCGTGAGACTTGACCATCGCCTCAACTTGTTTGCGCAAGCTGTCGTCGCCGTGACATTCTTCGCCGAGAAAGGAGGCGCGCTCTTCCGGTGAACGCGCGATGGTCGCATGATAGATGTCAGTGATTCGACCCCAGCGCCCCGGTTCCATTAACATTCTTCTCCGCTCAGCGCGGCGTAAAGCCATGCTTTCGCTGCGCTCCAGTCCCGCATCACCGTGTTGGGATGTATCTTCAGCACCTCCGCGATCTCCTCGTTACTCAGTCCGCCGAAATAGCGCATCTCGACGATTTTGCTCATGCGCGGATCGAAGGCGGCGAGATTTTCCAGCGCCTCATCCAGCGCGAGCAATTCCGCCGCCCGCGTTTCGGTTACCAAAGCTGTTTCGTCCAGAGTCACCTTCTGTGCTACGCCACCACGTTTGAGCGCATGGCGCTGGCGCGCGTGATCAACCATGATGCGCCGCATTAGCTGCGCGGCGACGGCGAAAAAGTGTGGCCGGTTTTGCCAACGCGGATGTGTCTTGTCCACAAACTGAAGATACGCCTCGTTGACCAGCGCGGTGGTTTGCAAGGTGTGTCCCTCTCCTTCGCGGCTCATGTAATAGTGCGCCAGGCGATGCAGCTCGGGCTGCACCAGCGGAATGAGCTTATCGAGCGCGGCCGCGTCTCCGCTGCTCCAGTCCACCAGAAGCTGCGTGACCTGTTGTTGCGCTGACGAGGCCGCCGCCATACGCACACCATTTTAATGCGACGGATCGTGCCGGTCGAGAACGCATTATTTTAACGCTTTCAGCGGCTCCTTGCTAGCCGTTGCACTCCATGCGCAGGAAATTCCCTGCCGAGATGGTGGGTTTGGGCCGCGGCTTCCGCTTTAGGAGATAGAAACACATTTATGCCGGTGCGAAAAGAAGACGCGCCGGACAGATGTCACAACCCAAAGAAAAGTGATGAAAACACGAACTACATTATCAATACTCTTCGCTCGCCAGTTAACAGTTCTAATTCCAGGCTCTTCTCTCCTCATGAGAAGTACTATGCTCAGAAAGATGCGTACTACTGTCTGGGTTATAATTCTGCCAATCTTATTCCTGTTGACTCGGGGGCATGCCCTGCAAGCAAAGGATCCTCCCGCCGATTTACTGCACTCCTGCCCGACGCCGCCGGACTCCTACTATCGTTTCCCGTTCGACGGAAACTCAGGATGGAAGCTGGTGAAAGGAAACTGGGACGACAAGAAGAATGGCCACGACACGAAGGACGGACAACCTCAGTCGTACTCATATGACTTTACGAATTCCGCAGGCACCGAAGGTTGGCAAGTTCGAGCAGCACGTTCCGGTCGCGTCGCCTTCGTCTACAGCTCCCAGAGTGCTAACACGCTGGACAGCATTCCGGACCCGCCCGGGTCGCGCGGAGAGGGCAACATGGTAGAAATCCGCCATTTGGACGGAAGTGCCGCTTCCTACGCCCATCTTCAAATGTCTAAGGTCTTCGTTGCCCCAGACGAGTACGTTCCACGAGGTCGAGTCATCGCTCTCGCCGGAAACACGGGTAGCTCGGGGGGTCCCCATTTGCATTTCGATGTTCACCCATCCTTCACCGACTGGGACAACTGGGTGCCCACGATGCGAATCGCCTTTCAGGACACGGAGCACATTTGCTGGCGTCCGCAGGTTGGCGACACTTTGTCCCCGGACAACCATGTGTCCGGCCTGACGTTTTCTGCTTTATTCAGCCCCGTCAGTAAGACCGCATCATTCTTGTCGGGCATGAGCTTTAGCGAATTCACTGCTGCCTGGGCTGATCTGGGGAACACCAACCCCACGCAAGACATGCTGACGTTCCATGCGTATGTCGAGGGAGGCCAGCGCCGCTTCACGGGTCTGTTTATCCCAGGGAAGGGTGGGCAAGCGTTCGTCGCAGGACTCGACTTCACTGAATTCGTCAAGGAGTGGGCCAAGCAAGGCAAGGCGAACAACGATATGATCGCGTTCGATACCTATCTTGAAGGTGGTAAGCGAAAGTTTGCGGGACTGTTTGGACCAGGCAAGGGTGGGCAAGCGTTCGTCGCAGGACTCGACTTCACTGGATTCGTTAAGGAGTGGGCCAAGCAAGGCAAGGCGAACAACGATATGATCGCGTTCGATACCTATCCTGAAGGTGGTAAGCGAAAGTTTGCGGGACTATTTGGACCAGGCAAGGGTGGGCAAGCGTTCGTCGCAGGACTCGACTTCACTGAATTCGTCAAGGAGTGGGCCAAGCAAGGCAAGGCGAACAACGATATGATCGCGTTCCGTTCGTATCCGGAGGCCGGCGGGATCAGGTTTGCGGGGTTATTCAGGCCAGGTAGCGGCGGTCAGCGGTTCATCTCCGGCGTATCCTTTGATGACGTGGTAGCCGAATGGCGGAAGACTCCGCCGGGCGGAGGAAGTGTGGCGATGGCCGCTACCTCCGATGAGTAGACGGAGCAACGGTTCGCTGCATTGCTTGGTTATGCCTTTCGGTCGCAGCATCAAATCGCTCCGTCAGAGCACGCTGATACATCTCTAGAGCTTGAGCGGTAAATCGTATCGTCATCTAACGACCCAAACTGAGCGACCGGCGAGGCGGAAAGTAAAGCGCGAAGTCGGCTGTTACTCAATCCGCCGAGTCGGTTCGCTCCAGTGCCTGGTTAGGCGCTTTCTACGCTCGTTGGTCGACAACTAAAAGCCCTTGAGACTTTCGTTCATCGTCTCGTCATCTGAAGCTCTGTAAAGCTTGCGCAAGTCTGCCATCATTCCCTTGTCTTGGGACGGGGACACCATCTCATGCTCGAATTCATCCGCCGTAAAAAGAAAAAGTACGCCTATGCCCTCACGAGGACCATCGTAGTAGGCGTAGTATCGTTTCTGCGGACAGAAATAGAGCCGCTTGCTGCCTCTGGCCTTGAGGATTTTCCATTCGGCTCCGCCGCCGTTCGACTTCAACAATGCAGTTAGGTTCTCCTCGCTGAACGGCCGCAACAAATCGTCAGCATAGTCAAGGCGCACGGCCTTCTCTCGATCAAAGCGGATGTCAATATGGAGCGGATTCTTGGCGAACGTCATTGCACTGCACGGGCAAAAAAATTTCGCTGCCGCGATGGTGCGTTTGGGCCGCGGCTTCCGCTTTAGGAGATAGAAGCACAACTATACGGCGTCGAAAGAGGGTGCGCCGGGACAAATGTCACAACTTGGAAGAGAAAAATCATGAAAAATGCAATTCAAATGAAAAATTCAATCCCATCGATCAGAACTTCAGTTAGCCGGTCGTCCTGGCGATTTTTCACAGCGATCAGCTTTTGCTTCGCATGCGGAGCTGGAGTGCTGCGCGCGACGCCCGCTCCGACGTACAGCTTCGATACTGGCGCGGGTGCCGAGCAGATCAGTGTTGGCGGCTCGCCGGCCGATGCGAACATTGCCGCAAGCATTACGCACGTTTGTGTGACCGCCCGCGGTGCCTTTGCCTGCTACGCCAAGGGCGGCGCACTTGTGAGCCCCGGCCCCAGGCTCAGCGCACGGCCTTACGAAGCGAAGGACTTCTTCACCAAACTCGGTATTTTGGCCAATCCGATATCAAGCGGTAGCTTCGCGAAGGACGGCAGGGTCGTGTTTGACCACTACCGTAAGCGATTCTTCATGGCCTTCCAGACGCGTGAGGAACATGCACGCCTGCTCATCGCGGTCTCCAAAAGCGAGGACCCGCGCGACGGCTGGTGGACCTACGCGGACAAGGTGGAAGATGCCGCTGCCAACGGTCAGGACTACATGTGGATGGGTGTCAACGCCTCGCATCTCTTGATCTCGAACAACATGTGGAAATGTACGGGGACCTACGGGACGGACTCATGGGATTGCAAGACGTCCAAAGCAGCCACCTTCCGCACGCGCTACCTTATGTACTCGGCGGCGGAGTTGGCAGCGGGACTGCCCTATACGCGCACTGAGTGGTCGGATCCTGCGGTAAAAGGTTGGGCTGTGCCGTGCGTTCACGACTCTTACGCTACCGATGCCTTCTGGGTCCATCGCGATGATGATACTCACGTTTCGGTCTGGGCAGTTCGCAATGGACAGGTCTCGAGTCAGCAGGTCTCGATCAAGACTTCCACCGGGACAGTCAATGGGCGAGAGCTTGGAGTGACCGGGTCACACGGTGGAAACGTGGTTGACTACGGCAACATCGGCCAGGCCCCGCAAAACGCACAGTACCGCGACGGCAAGATCGTGTTCGTTTCAAACGATGGGCACACGTGGTCGGGGCAGTCTGATTCCAACAATGCCGTGCGGGTGGTGCGCATCGACGTTTCAAAGTACTTTGATGCATCTCCATCAATCAAGGTCGAGAACCAGCAGATATTCGGCCGCGCCAGCGCGGACGATCCGTCTGGCTCCATCTTCGACTATGGCTGGCCAGCCGTTGCAACTAACGCAAATGGCGATATCGTCGTCGGCTCGATCCGTTCCAACTCGACGATCTTCCCGGAGCTGCGCGCCAGTGTATGGTTCGCCGGGCAGCCTGCCATCAGCTCCAGTGTGTTGCTTCAGAAGAGCTCGTCGGCGCCAGTTCTTAGCTGCTCCGAGAAGCCCGACGACGCCACGAAGCCCTGCGTGTCGGAGTTTCACATGGCGGGGGCTTCCGCCGATCCCAGTACCAGTGGCGTCTACCTCGCGCAGGAATACGGCTCCTTCTCTCCGCCGTGGCGGATACACGTGGCCAAGATGCTTGGCCAAGTCATGCCCGATGTGATCGCGACGCAGATCCAGCCGCCAGCCACTATCGCGCACGGTACCTCAGGCACGGTCACGGTGACGGTCGTCAATCAGGGCGACGGTCCTATGTCCTCATCAGCTGGTACCCTCTACCTGTCGACCGACAGTAAGATCAGTGTCGGCGGCCCCGACCTTCCGGAAGACCCCACGCTCGCGAGCTTCTCAGTGCCCGCTCTCGCGCCTAACGAGATCAAAGACATTCCCGTGCCGTTCACCATCTCTCCGAGGCAGCCAGCAGGGAAATACTTCGTAGGGGTGGCTCTTAACCCGGGGAATTGGATCGCCGAGTACAGCGTCACCAACAACGTGAACCCCTTCTTGACCGGCGACCACGGCAACGCGCCGATAACTGTCAATTAGTTAAGCGCGAGTGTATGCTCGAGCTACAGATTTTCGTGAGAACCATTTTATCGATGTCACGCCGGTCGATTCCATTGGCTTATCTCTTTATACTTGTTAGCTGCTCGCGGCACGCTTTTGATTCTGTGATGGAGCAGGGCAAGCTGCATTTGTGTTGCCGGAAGGACGTTAAAGCCCCTGACTGCAAGTCTGAAAAACCAGGCGGCGCAAATCCAAACAGTGAGTGCGCAGCTTCCCGCAAACCTGCCCCGCAGCTAGTCGTTAATAATCAGTAGAGCTGAAGCCGAACCGCGGATAACACGGATGGTAAGCGGAATGACCTGAAGCGGCATTCTCTTCTCTTGCGCCCTTATCTTCAGTTAGCCGTGTGATCGACGTAATCCGCGGTTCTGTGAAAACTGGATGTTAGGATTGGGGGATATCTACAAAATATCTCACGCACCGTGGTGGGTTTTAAGCGGGATTTCCGCTTTAGGAGATATAAACACATTTATGAAAAATCCAATTCAACAAAAACAAGCAATCATGATTCGAATCAAGCACTCGCTCCACCGCTCGCCTTCCCGGCATTGTCTCCTCCTCATCCCGCTCGTCCTCGGGTGGTGTGCACTGTCGCCAAACGTCGCAGCCCAGTCCAGAGTAGTTACCGAGAAGCCTAAGAAGCCCACAATCAAGCTCATAGTTCCTGATCTGTGGTGCCCGAGCGGAACAGCATGTAAATTTTATAACATGCCCAACTATGATACCACGACTGGCATTCTCACCGTGGCGGTGGGCAACCAAGGAAGTGTGTCCTCCCCGAGTTGTTCTTTGCGGGTCAGGGAATTTCGCGCAGAAGAGGGCTCCGGCCCCTTCACGTTCCACAAGGACTACTGGAAAACCGTTCCAGCCCTGACTCCCGGACAACAAGTGGCAATCCCTGTCCAAGTGGCCAAATGGAGCGGCGGTTTTACTGAGGGGGGGAAGCCCATCAAGCATCCACGCAAATGGTACATTGGGGCAGATGCCAACCACCAGGTTCTTGAAGTCAATGAGACTAATAACGGCACCTCAATTACCACCTACAACTAGAAGCCTGACTTTTACCCGTCTATAAGACAGATGCGGCTATCCTTGGGTAATAGCGGAGCAGACATTTGAGCTGATCTCGAGCCCCCAACGGGATGGTGGTGGAATCCCGATGTCAGCGCGAGCGACCTCGACCAGATGGTCACCAAGAACAAGGGCCGTCGTTCGCAAGGGAAGCCGAGGGCTCCACCACAGATCAATTTATCCGAGTCATCCGCGTAATCCGCGGTTGTGAAGAAACTTGGTGCCTGGAACGGATTGACGGCGACTTTAGAAAAATATTTCTCACAGTCATGGTGGGTTCCAAGCGGGATTTCCGCTTTAGGAGGTAGAAGTACATTTAAGCCGGCATAAAAAAAATGCGCCGGACAGGTGTCACAGCTAAGAAAGAAAATTATGAAAACACGAAAGACGACAATGAAACGCATCGCAATGGTGGTAGCTGTGGCTATCGCAACCATCTGGACAATCGGGGGCGCGAGTACGGCGGAAGCTGTCATCGCGATCATTAGACAAACAGGGATGTTCAGCCTCGCGCAGGGTCAGGCCACGAGTGCTCACGTAGTCAATACTGGAGAGGAGCGCGGAACAACCTGGTGGTGTACGGTGTTCGACAGTCAGGGCAATATACTGGCGCAGTCAGACCGCCGCAGGTTAGAGCTCGGCCAGGCTTCGTCTTTTGACTTCGGGCCGCTTGGACTCGAAGAAGGCCAGCGCATGGCGATACGCGTGGAGTTGATGGTCGAAGGGGCTTCGAGAAACCATCCTGGTTTCATCGCTACACAAGAAGTGCACAACATCGGCGATGGCAAAACAACTGTGTTCTTACCGTATATTGAGCAATAGCTCGTAAGAGGAATGATATGAAGTAAGGCAGACCAGCGCGTGGAAAAGGTCCGCGGCGAGTCTGTCCCCTGCCAGACCAGGACAGTCTTGGAGTGCACGGACATGTGGCCGCTCGCCAAACCACCCCGAAAGCTTTCGGAGCTAAGTCTGTCCTCATTCGTGGGCCATTCAAAAGACTGGTTTTCGGTCAAAAAGATATTTGTGCAGTGTTGGTGGGTTTCAACTCGGATTTCCGCTTTAGGAGATAGAACCACACTCTTGCCGGAGCGAAAAGACAAGCGAGATGCCGAAACTCTGAAAGGAAATTAAAAATCATGAAAATTCGAGATATCACATTCACTACGATTCTGCTTATGCTTGCCTGCTTTGCGGTTTCGCCAAATGTGCAAGCCGTTGTCCCGGCCCCTGACGGAGGGTATGCTGGCGGCAACACGGCGGAGGGACAAAACGCCCTTTTGAGCCTTACCACTGGCACTTACAATACGGCAGTTGGACTGTATTCGCTCCTGAGTCTCACTGACGGCAGCTTCTGCACCGGTATCGGCGCTGGAACGCTCCTTGTGAACACAGCAGACCAAAATACTGCCACTGGCGCCGGGGCGCTTTTGAGTAACAGTAGTGGCAACGGCAACACGGCGGATGGAACGTTTGCCTTGTTTTTTAATACCACCGGCAACGACAACACGGCCTGTGGTCGGAACGCCCTCTTGAACAACACCACTGCCAGCGGCAACACGGCCGTTGGTAATTTTGCGCTCGGTAGCAACACCACGGGCAGCCTCAACACCGCCGTCGGAGCCGTTGTGCTTCCTAATAACACCGAAGGTAACGACAACACGGCCGTCGGTCTAAATGCACTCTTCAGCAACACTGAAGGCAGCTTCAACACGGCCATCGGTCGGGCCGCGATGGGAGGTAATACTACCGGCGCGTCCAACACAGTTGTTGGTTGGTTCGCACTCGCTGGCAACACGGCAGGCCTCAACAACACAGCCGTAGGCACAAATGCGCTTCAGGCTAACATCGGCAGCTTCAACAATGCCGTCGGTTCAAGTGCGCTCAATAGTAACACCACCGGCTTGCAAAACAGCGCCATCGGGACTAGCGCGCTCGGTGCCAACACCACAGGGAGCGCTAACACAGCCGCCGGTGGCGCTGCGCTGTTTAACAGCGCCACTGGCGACGACAACACCGCCTTGGGCTTTCGTGCCGGTTTCAATTTAACCAACGGCAGTGGGAATGTTTACATCGGCCGCGGCATGGAGGGCGTGTCCGGCGAAAACAACAGTTGCTATATACGGAGCATTTTCGGCCAAACGTCTGCCAACGGAATTCCGGTTCTCATTAACTCAGCCAATAAGCTAGGCACGACCGTTTCCTCAAAGCGTTTTAAGGAAGACATCAAGCCGATGGACAAAGCCAGCGAAGCGCTCCTGGCGCTCGAACCGGTAACCTTCCGTTACAAAAAGGAGATTGATCCGACAGGCACATCACAGTTCGGCCTTCTGGCCGAAGAAGTGGAAAAGGTCAATCCTGATTTGGTGGTCCGTGATAATGAAGGAAAGCCCTACAGCGTGCGCTACGACCAGGTGAACGCGATGTTGCTCAACGAGTTCCTCAAAGAGCACAAGAAAGTGGAGGAACAGCAAGCAACCATTGCGGAGTTGAAGTCAACAGTCGTTCAGCAACAGAAAGGTCTGGAGGCTTTCACCGCGCAACTCAAAGAGCAGGCCGCGCAACTCCAAAGGGTGAGCAACCAGATTGAAGTGAGCAGACTGGCGCCGCAAGTCGCAGCGAACAAGCCATAAAACCATTCGTGCTTTATAGCGTGTGTGGCCGGAGTCACTGACCCGGCCACAGCTGCCCCGGAGCGGCGCTTTGGAAATTCATCCTTGATCGGAATTGGAGAAAACTGCGTCAGGTTTGTATCCAGAGATTCCTCGACCCCGCTCGGAATGACAAGTTGCACAGTTGCGTTTAATTCTTCCGCGCTCACCAAGCTTCGCGCGAAGAACTTAACTTAACGGCAGCCAACTGCCTGATTGCTGTGGCAGTTTAACGCCGTTGAGTGACAGGTAGGTGTATTCCTGCAAGAGACGCTCGTAGTCGTCCAGAAGTCGCATGGCATCGTTCGGCTTAAGGCGATCGGTTTTGATGGCGTCGTCCACCTGCGCCTTGAGCAACCGCATCAGCTCCACTTTGTCCCACTGCACCATGGCAAGCACTTCGCCAATCGTGCTGCCGCCAATTACTTCTTCAATGTACCAGCCAGATTCCTCATCGGGATCAAGGAAAACGTGCACCTCGGTTACGCGGCCAAACAAATTGTGCAGGTCACCCATGATGTCCTGATATGCGCCCACCATGAAAACGCCGAGGTAATACATTTCGCCGGGGACAATGCGATGCAGCGGGATCGTATCGCGCACATCCTGCAAATCAGTGAACTTCGAGACCTTGCCGTCGGAATCGCAGGTGATGTCGACAATCATTCCGTGGCGATCTGGCGCTGTGTTAAGGCGATGAATCGGCATGATCGGAAACAATTGACCGAGCGCCCAATGATCGAGCAGCGATTGGAAAACCGAGAAATTGCAAATGTACTGATCGCCCAACGTGGTTTCGAGCTGCTTGACTTCCTCAGGAATAAAACGCAAGCCGCGATGCATATTCACGATCTGCTGCGCGAGCTGCCAATAAATCGTGTCGATCTTTGCTTTTGACTCGAGATCCAGAAGACCAAACTCGAAGTTCTGTTGCGCTTCCTCTTTGATTTGCTGGATGTCGTGCAGGCTCTCGAGACGATTGCCACGTTTGAGCCGCTGCTTCACATCGAGGATGTCGCCCACCAGTTTGTGATCTTTCTCGCTCGCAGTAACTCGCAGCTTCGGCGCCGTTTTCTCGATGGAGCTGAATGCTTCCATCACCAGCACGGAGTGATGCGCGACGATCGCGCGTCCGCCTTCATTCACAATCGCCGGATGCGGGACACCTTCGGAATCGCAAACGTCCATGATGTTCCACACGACGTCGTTGGCATATTCCTGGAGCGAATAATTTGCCGAGCTATCGAAATCGCTGCGCGAGCCATCGTAATCGACGCCAAGCCCACCGCCCACATCCAGATATCCGAGCTCATGCCCGAGCTTCGCAATCTTTGCGTAATAACGGGCGCCTTCACGCACAGCCCGCTTGATGGTCGAAATGTCCGGTACCTGCGAACCGACGTGGAAATGGATGAGTTTAAGACAATGCGCGAGGCCGGCCGCTTTCAGCATTTCGCTCGCGGCAACGAGACTTGTCGTATCGAGACCGAACTTCGCGTTTTCTCCGCCACTCGGCGCCCATTTTCCAGCGCCTTTGCTGTAAAGACGCACTCG
>Ga0193715_1000171_pt1 | contig 17239 bp, 19 predicted proteins | sample U2m2metaG_FD_143040 | JGI IMG/M metagenome (GOLD analysis project Ga0193715, IMG submission 143040) | Soil microbial communities from a riparian zone of the East river system, Colorado, United States - U2m2 | ecosystem: Environmental > Terrestrial > Soil > Riparian zone | place: USA: East River... | reverse complement strand
CCTACCGATGCTATTCTAGGAGAATCCATACCTTTACGTATTTATTATGCATATGGAATTCGAAATAGCTTCGGCATGGATTTTGATCCTGTTTCTGGTAATTTATGGGATACCGAAAATGGACCTGGAAACGGTGACGAAATAAATTTGGTATTGCCTGGTTTTAATAGCGGATGGCAACAGGTACAGGGTTTATCATCAATGGAAGACTCCTTTAGCGAATCTGATCTACAAAACTTTGGAGGAAAAGGACATTATAGTGATCCTGAGCTGGTTTGGGTAAATACAGCAGGACCAACAGCAGTAAAATTTTTGGATTCAACAGCCCTTGGCTCTGCATATGAAAATGATATGTTTGTAGGCGACGTCCATAACGGTAGAATCTATCATTTTGATCTTACTTCTGATAGAAAGGACATTATTCTTCCACCCCTGCTCGCCTCGAGAGTCATTGAAAAACCATCTTCACCAGGATTGAGTAGCATTGTATTTGGTCAAGGTTTTGGTGGCATTACTGACGTAGAAGTCGGACCTGATGGTAACTTGTATATCGTATCTATCGGGTTGGGTAGTATATTTCAAATAAGCTCTGCATCCTAAATCTTTCTGAAAATTTCATAATTCTATGAATTGTTACCAATTTATATGAATCATTAACGTTCCGTTATCGACATGTCAAAAATAATTCTTTTGCCAAGGACAATAACAAACCTCAAACATAATAAATTAATAATCAGATTACTAATATGCAGTATAGCTTCTGAATTAAGTTATTATTGATAGTTTCAAAACAAAGGATATTGAAGATACCTTCATTTATTTTAGCAGCAAAAAAATAAAGCGGGATTCTAAAGATGAATTAATCCGCCTTGTTGCCCAACATGAGGAGATTGTCCTACAAATCTTCTTCTAAAGTGACCAGAAGGTCTCTTGGAAAGCAACTCAATAAACCAGGCTTCATGTTCAACTTCTTCTTGCATAATTCTTTGTGCGATATCATAAGTGCGGGGATCCTTGCCGGAGGTCATATCGCATACTTCACCCCACGAACGAATAGCACATTGTTCTGCAGCAAGCAATATTTCGATTATTGAAGTAAGATTTTCCCAATTATCTGGTAGGTATGCATCAGGGCATCCTGCCTGATCTGCAAATTTTCTAATATCCCTTGGTAATGATCCTCCGAGTTCATATAGTCTAGGTACCATAGCTTCAAAGTGATTTCTATCTTCAATCCTGGCTTCCTCAACTATCTCCTTAATACCTTCACCATCAAGGCCGGTACAATGCATCCTTAAAATTGTGTAATAATAATATGTTGTAAATTCAGCACCTACACCTTTTGTTATTAATTCTTTTAATTTTTCAACATCAACCCCATTCTTCTTAATGACCTCAATTGCAACTATATTTGGAACCTTACCTTTTGTATCACTCATAGCACAAAAAATAGATAATATTCTATAAAAGTCTTCTTATATTATTGTAGATTTAGTACTAGTAAATTGAAAAATTACTTTTGCATAATTTCCCATTTATAGGGAGTGAAAAATTTAAGGTAATTTTTATATCCAAAGTTATTGTTAGCTTGCTATGTCTTTTGTTGACAACGAGGGAAATATCATTGTACCTAAAACAGTAAGACCTCTAATTGAGTACAAGCCAACTATTCTGGGAGAAAAGAAAGGATCGATAAAACAATATAGGCATGGTAATTTACACATCCGAGAATATGAAAATCACTATAGTGTTCACTACGACAAAATAGATCCACGTAACGATCCTCTCGGACACGTAATGGTTGATGCCACAAAATATTTCCCTGGTGTTGTAGCACTTTCTGCTCTTTCTGATTATCTGATTAATAGGGAAAAATAAGTTATGTTGAAATTGATCATGTATCCCTTAGTTCAGTTATTCATCTGGACTATTCATTTTAGCTTTATGAGAATCCAGTGGGGTGAAAATATTCTTGATGGAAGATAGCAAAGAAATACTTGATGCCGCTATAGACACCGATAGAAAAGAACCCGCTTTTCAATTCAAGAAACCATCCATTTGGCTAATAATGAAGACAATTTTCAAGCTAATTCCTGTTATCGTGTACCTCCGGAAGGACAGGAGAGAATGGGTGAAAAAAGAAGGCAAGAATGTAAACGAGAAGAAATTCAGAAAACATGCCGAGGGAGCGTTAAAAACATTCGTCGATCTTGGACCCTCGTATATAAAATTGGGTCAATGGCTCTCCTCTAGAGCGGATCTGCTACCTCAACCATACTTGGATGTACTAGAAAGCCTTCAAGATGATGTATTAGCAGAACCATTTTCAGATGTTAGGCCAATTCTTGAAAAAGAGCTAGGTTCTCTTGATGAAGTATTTGATTATTTTAATCCCGCATCAATTTCTGGAGCAAGTTTAGGTCAAGTATACAGAGCAGGATACAAAGGACAAGATGTCGTAGTCAAGATAAGCAGGCCCCACATTGAAGAAACTATAGGGCAAAACATCTACATACTAAAAAAACTGTTACCAATAGCTACACGTTTTATCGATGAAAATCTAAGATTCTCAGCTGAGGGAATGCTTTCTCAATTCATTGAAACAGTATATGAAGAAATGGATTATAGAATAGAGGCCAGAAATTTGTTAGAAATCAAAAATAATCTGAAGAATGACAAGTCGGTAGTCATTCCAAAGGTTTATCTTGACAGGACGTCCAGGCATGTAATCACGCTGGAATATTTGCCGGGAATTAAAGTAACAGATATTAAAACATTGGATCAACATGATATTGATAGAGCAAAATTAGTATACCGGATACATAGGTTATTTTTCAAAATGTTACTGCGTCACAGTATATTCCATGCGGATCCGCATCCAGGTAATATATCAATAACTAGTAATGGTACAATAATACTCTATGATTTTGGTATGGTTGGAAGGCTAGACGACGAAACTAGAAGAAGGCTTGTTCGATTGTATCTAGGTCTAGTTGACAAAGATCCAGTAAGGACTACTGATGTATTATTGGAACTAGGAACACTTGAGACATCTGTTGACAGAAGGTTAGTGGAAAAAGGTCTTGAATTAAGTATTCAATCATTGCACGGAAAAAAGGTCGATAGAATGGAAGTGAAGGCACTTCAAGACTTGGCAAACAAAACCTTGAGCAGATTCCCATTCCGTTTACCTAAGAATCTTGCTCTTTACATGAGAATGGCCTCAATTCTTGAGGGAATTTACCATTATCATGATGTAAAATTCAAGTTTGTCCGTGTTTTGGTAAGTTTGCTTGAAGAGGAGGGTCTAATTAAGGATGCCTATGTTGAAGAATTTAAGAGATACGTAAATAAATTTATAAAAGGACTCGAAGTTTCTGTCGACCTTGCACCAATGATAAAACAATATTTGACAGATCAAAGAACAATAAATAAACTAAAAGGGAATTCAAATGTTCTTCCTATGAGTATTATATCGTCGTCAATATTTATTGGATCTACTCTTATCTTTCCACATGAAAGGAATTTGTCCTACCTCGGATTTATTTTGTCCGCTGCACTGATGGTTGGTACTTTGATATTTAATAAATTAAACCGTAGATAAATTACAGGGGAACAGCTATTCATTCAATAAGCTCGTAAAAAGCTTACCACCTTGCATATCATTTGACTTTTTGAATTGTAATGTTATTGGGTGGTATGAATGAGTAGTAATAACGTGTAACGTTGTTCTCTTCGTTGATCATGATATGGTTGCAAACAAGTTTTCGACTCTGAAATGTGCTATTAATTGGTCTGACACAAACACAATACTAATTTTTTTTATAAGATTTGTATGTCTCATCATTCGGTCTTATTTATTCTAAGATAATGCGGAAACTGTATCCTCAATAATTTTAAGATATGATCCATCCTACTTCATACAAACTAAAAATTATGTATGAACACGATGAATCTAAGTTCAAGGACCGAACTTATTCCTTCAATAGTATTATTGATCGGATCAGTTATAGATACCAGTGCAACCAACGCATTTGCAGATGATCCTTTCAAAAATAAGGTCAATATCAACACCGATACAAAACAAAAAAACGATTGCGATACAGACGCCTCTGGAAGTAGCAGTGAAGGCTGTCTAACATCCGACAAGACAACAACCGATACAATCGACGTCCAAGGTGAAAAGAATAAAGTAGATCTTGACTTTGACGCAAAGCAAAATAACGATTGTGAAGGCGAAGCTTCCGCAACCAATTCTGTAGTGTGTAAAGCATTAGTTGACCGAGATATCGGAGAAATAAACATCTTCCGGTAATAGATCTGAACCAGTTGCCAACGAATTGATCGGCCTCATCCATTTTTTATTTTTAATATACAGCTATGCCACAGTAAATATTATTCCCAAAAGATAGTCGGTGTATATTTATATTTTAAAGCTCATATAGTATTGAGATGAAACTATTAAATGCAAGTCCAGGTTTTGGAGTTCAGCTCACAGAAAATGAAATAATTGAATTTCTGTCGCATAGCAAATTAAATCTACATCTTGGAACAATCGACGTAGATAATTATCCTAATATCCACCCTACATGGTATCTTTATGATGGTTCTACAGATGTAATATTTGTAGAAACGGGTAAACAATCTAAAAAGACAGAGAATTTGAATCAGAACGATAAAGTCTATTTTTGCGTTGATGATGGGAATCCCCCTTATAAAGGTGTAAGGGGAAAGGCTAGTGTTAAAATTTTGAGTGAACCAAATATAAATCTGCCAATAGCAGAAAAAATAATGCTAAAATATCTTGGGAGTACCGATCATCCAATGGCAAAAACATTACTGCAGAATGTAAAAAATGGAAATTCAGTAATGCTAGAAATCAAACCAATATATTACTCTACTTGGGACTATAGTAGAAATAACTAGAAATTGCTGATTACCACATCTCGGATCATAGACTTGTATTAACAAGGTTTTTAGATCTTTGTAAACTAAAAGTAAATATCCATTGGCCTTGAAAATGGTAATTAACAATTATCTAGATAATATGGAATACTAAGTGAATAGTGGCATACAATAATCACTTAACTTCGCAGTCACCTGATTCATGATCACCATCTGCCATATTAAAATTAGTTATCCTGTCTACACCCAATCCACATCTATAATAGTCGCCCCCCTGACCACCACTTAAGGTATCATTTCCAGGGCCGCCATAAAGGCGATCATCACCAGGGCCTCCGTCAAGAAAGTCATTGTTGGAAGTACCGTACAAGATATCATTTTCAGTTCCACCAATTAACTTGTCTACCCCATCATCGCCGTGGAGTTCATCATTACCTGGTCCCCCATCAATAGTGTCACTACCATCTCCTCCAGAAAGAAAGTCATTCCCATCACTGCCGTTCAGTATATCATTACCTCCCTCCCCTTGAATTTCATCACTTCCTGACAGCCCATCAATGATGTCATTACCTCTAAATCCCCTCATATCATCATCGGTCGCCGTTCCCATAATCTTATCATCTGCAACTGTTCCCTTGATGTCTACGGCATAAACAACCAAGAGGCTTAAAGTTAAAGATGTCAACAACAAACTTGAGACTAGACCATATATTATTATGCCCATTGCATTACTCAAGCTAGAGGATATACTATAAATATCTACACCATAATTGATTTCTCCCATTTCAACAAATGCTTATCGTGCCTAAGAATTTTAGTTAATTGCATATCGTTATTATTTATGAAGGATAATCACAATACGATGCATATTAGTACAATTAGAGATCTACCTTCGTAGATGCTCGGGACATTTCCTTACCCTAAATATAGTATCTGAAAACAAATTCCAATATGATCAATTAATACCATAATAATTTAATTTAACATTGTTTGATATCTTTAGTAGGATCGCATTTGAGTATTTTTTAGTCCAGCAGAACACTAGACTCTTAATTTAATTTAGCGATAAATCTTGAAAATCGCTTTTATACCTTTAAAATGTTAATATGGCATTTGTGGGGATCACGCCAGAAGTATACGATTTCCAGCAATTGATAAGCTTTTTCCAATTGATATAATTAAAATTTGGTATTATTAGTAATTGATTGCAGCTTTATATTGGATGTTCTGGGTGGAGCTATACATCATGGCAAGGCCCATTTTATCCTACAGATATAAGTAAAAATCTCCAGCTACCTTTTTACTCTGAACTATTTAACTATGCGGAAATTGATTCAACATTTTATAATATACCAACCGAATCGATGGTAAGAAATTGGAACAAAAGGACTCCAGGTAATTTCAGATTTACGGTAAAGTTCCCCAAGGTCATAACTCATGACAAGAGATTAATGAATGCAGAAAAAGAACTGTCTTTGTTTTATGATAGAATGGAACCCCTAAAGGTAAAGATATTGGCATTGCTTATTCAATTACCACCTTCTTTTGAACTTAAGGAAGGGTTAGAATCTTTGAGAAGATCTGATTTTTTCTTTGATGTCACATTCCGATATGCAATAGAAGTAAGACACCAATCATGGTTCAATGAATTAGCATATAACCTATTTCAGAATAGTAACATATCATTGGCTTGGAGTCAGATGGATAGACTACAAATTCCTCCAATAGTAACGACTGATTTATTTACTTGAGATTAATTGGAGATCGAAGTATTCATGAAAGTAATTTTGGTAAATTACAAATAGATCGCAGGATTGAGATGGAGAAATGGGCAGAGAAAATTAAAGAGACAAAAAATAACGAGAAAGATATCAAAACCGCTAATGTTGCGGCCAATAATCATTACGGGGGATTTGGGCCTGGGACAGTAAATATATTTAGAGAAATGATGGATATGGATCCCATAGATGTTAATGTTGACATGAAAAAGTTAACTCAACAGATAGCCTTAGAAAAAAACTTTGATCAGGATAATAGAACACGAAAGAAAGAAAATCAAACCACAATATCTGATTTCATTTGATATTGAATTTTCAAATTGATACTAAAGAGATGAGATAGACTAAATGGGAAGGACAATCTAGCAATTCAGAGCAAATTAGAACTGAATGAAAACATGCGTTAGCTATTACTAATGAAAAGTCAATATCAGAATTGCTCTATAGAAGTTTCTAATATAATTTACATTCTAATCATTAAATAGCTGCAAATGCGATATATTGAAGAGATAGTTTGCCATGAGTTATGATGATTTGGCACCTAGTAAAAACTCCATTGTAGTCATCTCTTTAATCTTCATTGGAGCATTCATGATTAATCCGATATATCAATCTGCAGATCTCGAACTTTATGTTCAACAAATTCACGGACAGGAGGATAGTGGATTCATCACCAGTTCTATGAATGCTAACACTTCATTATCTAATCCTTCTGCTAATAACTCTGAATTAGGGCCTCCTGTCGGCAATGAGCAGTTTACCATCACGTGCAGCGATTTTAAGCAATTATACGATGCACTTTCTGAGTTAAATATAGGCAATATGGCTGCAGAAGGTAACATAAATCAGTCTACACTAGATGGCGTAGAAACTATCTTCAACGGTCATGCTGGAAATTGCTCTCAGCTTGACGAATATGAGTTCGAGTAGACTTACTTGTTTGATAAGGTCTACGGTGCAACCAACTGATTTTGTATACTTTAGATTAACTTGTTACTAGATTTAAATTTCCTAAACCAAAGTAATGTAACAACTACTCCAATCACCGCACCTAAAACAGTAATAGGAATAATTAGCGAACTCATCTGAGCCCAAAACGGCTCTGATATGTGAATCGGGAAATCAAAAATAAGTGTGCTATTTGAGTTACTAGAATCTAGAATGGAAATGTTTTCTAGTATATCCACACTTATAAGAAAGATACCTGCTCTGTCAAATTTGTAATTATAGGAGTAGTGTCCACTTGACAAGAATACTGGATGTGTTTGAATTAAATCATGTTTTCCATCCGAAATTCTAATGACGATCGGTGTATCCGTTATTGGAATGTTACTGACTGAACCTATTCTAATATTGATACGTGTGTCATGTCCTGAAATAGGGACTGCGGGCACAGTATTAATTTGTATGTCATAATCTCCTATACGTTGTCGTAAAGAATTACTTAGTAAATCAGCGGATAGCATTTGCTGATCGTACACTGTGGTGGTTAAAAAAATAATACATATGAAAAATAGTTTTAGGTTCTCCAATTTTTACTTCATTGATTCCTAGTCATGCTGAGACCTGGTCGTTAACATTGAGTTACATCCTTGAATGCACACATAGATACTAACTATTGGTTTTCAAATGACTCGCAAGTTTTTTGAGCTCTGAAATGCACATTTCCACTATCTGAGACATAAATATTGCCAGAAGAATCTATTGCAATATCATGGGGTATCAAGAATTGATCATCTCGGCATCCCAGTGATCCCCATTTTGTAATAAACTCACCTTCACTGTTGAATTTCTGAATACGTACATTTCTTGTATCTACCACGTATACGTTACCTTCCTTATCCGTTACAATCCCATGGTTTTCAACAAAATGGCCGTTACCATATCCAAATCCTCCCCACTTTTTTTCAAAATTGCCTTGATCATCAAACTTCGCAATATAGGAATTGTTTCTGCCATCATTAACGTAAACTGAATCATTAGAGTCTACTGTTATATCATGTAAATGTACAAATAACATACCGGGAGAGTAAGAATTCCATTTGGTCAAAAATTTTCCATCATTGGTAAATTTTTGAACTTCAGGATTATCCTGATCACTTGTATACACATTATCACTTGAGTCAACTGCAACTCCCCATGGCTTGATAAATTGACTGTCATCTCTTCCCTTACTACCCCACATTGTAATGAAATTACCGTCACTATCAAATTTCTGAATATGTTGATTAGCATAATCGGCGACTAACACATTGCCTTTTGAATCTACGGCCATGCTCTCAGGTTGAAAGAATTGTCCTGGACCAGTTCCTCTAGTCCCCCACATTGTAATGAAATTTCCTTTACTGTCGAATTTTTGAACATTGCATTTTTCTGCATCGCTTACGTAAACATTTCCGTCGGAATCAACTGTAATTCCATGTACATGTAAAAACTGTCCTGGCCCTGTTCCTTTGGTACCCCAGGCAGTAATCAGTGTACCGTTGCTATCAAATTTCTTCACATAATGAAATCCATCCAGATCGTTAGTAACAGGCCCTGCTGCTTTTGAATCATTTGATGCAACATTACTAACATACTGAGATTGATCCTTGTTATCCTTACAATTAAGACTCTTGGGATCTTCTGAAGTTTGGGAATAGATTGTCTGATAATTCAAAATATACAAACTTGAAAATAATAAAGTTAATGATAGGAATGCGATAGGAATCTTGGAATTATTCACATCCATTATATTTGGAATTTTTATGTGTAATATCATCAGCTGACTACCTCGATAAGTGACATCATTTTGAAGTCCTTAAGCACCAAATATAAATTTAAACTAAAATCACCTGAAAGTCGGCAAGAATAAAAAAATTATAGTAATAGCTTATTTGGTTATTATATTGTCTAACTAATGTCTCTCATTCTGTGGTGCCTTTTTCATGTGAGGTTAAATCTTATTTTTGCGTCTTAAGTAAGCTACAATTACAGCAATTACTGCTAAGGAAGGTAGCAAGTAATATGCTATCAGTTCATTTGTTGGAATTGCTTGGTTTGCATCGGTAGCTGATATGTCAAAATCAATTGAAAGGGGATTTTCAGAATACATGGGATCTCCATTTATCCTGATTAATAGGGTAACTAGATAGTCTCCAGTTTTCTTAAAAGTATACGGGACGCTAATGTCGCTGAACTCATAAAATTTGAAAGGAATATTTTGAACTACTGAATTATTAATTTTATTCTTAATAATGACCGACGCAAAGATGTTGTTTACATTTTGATTATCCTTATCTAGGATACTAAAATTTAGAAATGTCGAGTTGTCTCCAGCAAAAGGTAGAGGAGGATATGGGGCAAAAACTATTTGATAGTCTCCTATCTTCTTGGTTGTTCCAAAAAAATGACCAGATGCCAGGTGTGAATTTTCACCACTATTATATCCAGTTGAAAACAAGAAAAGAAATAAAATCAAAAGTGCTATGCGTTTTGAATAGAAAATCCATGGTATAGGTGCGAGCATTGTTGCAATCGATTGTATTATGCTATTATGAACCTTCTATCAATCCCTTTTTAAATCGCAATATAGTGAATAAGTAACCTGCCAGTACGACTCCTGCAATTCCTATCCCAAGTACCGTCAATATTAACAAATATGAAATACCTGAATCTCTGTGTAAGCTGCCAATGGACTCTTGAATATCAGTCATTTCTTTTCTTGACATATTCAAGTCGTCTTTGCCCTTTTGAATATTGTTTGATAACTTGCTAATTGCATCCTGAACTTGTTCATTCTGATTATTCGAACTGGTTGTGTCAATTGAACCATCAGGAAAGGAAAATATGGATTTTGACTCTACGTCTTCAATCTTAAATTCACCATCAACTTTTTGTCCCTTTACATCTCCCTGTGCTACCAACACATATGGTCCAACCCTAGTTGGCAAAATCTTAGACTCATATCCACCATCGGTGGTTGGTGAGGGTTGGAAGTCTAATGGTTTTGATATGGTGCCGTATTTCACAGATATTGTAAGATTGGCTAGCGCGTTCAGAACAGGTGATTGTTCACCATTATTACTTTCCTTATTTACCTGTACTGTTATACTGTTGAGATCAGATGCAAGTGGTGGTTCATTTAACCATCCAATCTCAATGGTGGTATTTCCAAAGGTTTTACTAGTATGTGCAAACGAAAAATGGGTATAACATGTAAAAAACACAAAAGCTAGAATAAGAGTACCTGCAACTAAAATAGCTCCTCTAATTTCCATTTATGTAAGATTAATTCCTCATACTCGATATATCCTTTGTCCTCTTCTTTCGATTCGTGTACTAGAAAAAAGGGAATAATAAAATAATCAGATCAGTATGATACTATAGGCACATCTTGATTCCTAAATTATCTTTAAATTCTCTTCTTTCATCTTCTTGCAAAAATTTTCCTATAGTGTTGACAATTATTTTTGTAGCATTTTTGGGTTTTAGTGCAATCCACACATCTTTCGGACATGCCTTCGTTGTCAACAGCAATCCTTCGCAATCACAGTCTGTTCCCACATCGCCACATCAAGTTAATGTCTTTTTCAGTGAACCAGTAGATTTGCATTACAGTCATCTAAAGGTATTAGATTCCAGTGGAAAGCAGGTAGATAAGGGAGATGTACGATACTTGCAACAAAACGACGAATCTGCATTAACAGTATCTATCCCGTCATTGAAAGATGGAATCTATACAGTGTCCACCAATGTTCTATCTCAGACCGATGGTCATGTAACTGAAAATGCCTTTGTTTTTGCTATTGGACAGCAATCGCTACCTGTGAACGTAACTAAAATCACTCAATCTTCCACTCTTTATCTTCCAGAAGCAATAGCAAGATTTCCTGCCTTATTGGCTCAGGTAATGATAGTTGGTGCAGCGTTCTGCACTCTTTGGATGTGGACACCATTTTCGAAAATTGCTTCACTTGCAGAATCCACCTCTCAACTTAGGAACAGAGCCAGCAAGAGCCTTGTTGTTTACTACGTAATAGCCTCAGTAATATTGGTGTCTTCAAATTTTGCTATTCTATATTTTCAAGCAATTGCAATCAATGGAAGCATGATAGATGTTCTTGGAACCAGATTTGGGACTGTATTGATAGAACGTTCATTAATATCATTTATAATTCTTGGTCTATCATTGTTTGAGTTTGGACGGTTTAGAAAAAAAGGGAAGCATACAATTTCTAAATTCGAAAATGCGGGATTTCTATTAATAGGAATATTTTTATTGATTACTACAAGCCTGATTGGACACGGTGCATCAAATAAGCACCTCGTTCCAATAATCATCGATTTTGTCCATAATATAACTGCGTCCATCTGGATTGGAGGCACTTTTTATCTTGCCTTTATATTGATTCCCATAGTAAAACAATCAAGTTTACATTGGTATTATAAATTAGCAACACTTTCTTTGTGGATTCCTAGATATTCCACTCTGATAGTAACATTACTGGGTGTTATTATTATCACAGGCCCATTTTTACTATATATACTCGAAGACAATTTGAGTTTAGTTATTGGTTCGTTATATGGTACCTTTTTGATTTTAAAACTTTCATTTGCCGGATTAATGGTTGTGTTAGGTGGATATAGTAGTTTTTTCATCCACAAAAAAGTCACCAGTTTGCTAAAGGTTCGACAAGTTATCGGCAATAACGCAAGTAACTCCGATTTAGAAGAGCAACCAGAAAACGAAAGAAAAGCAAGATCAATAGTCATTACATTTAGGCGGGCTCTGGTGATTGAATCCATTTTTGGAATAGCCTTGCTTATTAGTGTGGGTTTACTCGTAAATACTGGTGTTCCCGCTAGCGAAGCTCAGAATCAATTTCAAGCAACCACAAATACCACAGCAAACCAGAATGAAAATTACCTGAATTCCAGGTTACTCGACAATAACACCAAAGTTAGTTTGTCAATTACTCCTTTTGAAGTTGGCAATAACGATTTTAACGTGTCATTTTCGGATATAGATGGTCAACCCATTGATGTACAGTCAGCCGAAATAAAATATAGTCAAATTGAAAAGTCAATTGGTCCTATTACCGCTAATCTAGAAAAGCAATCAGCTGGTACGTTCTCTGTAAATGCTTCATTTGGCATTCCTGGAACATGGGATCTTGAGATCCAAGCAATGCCAATTAAAGAAAATACGTCTGGTATAGTGGTCTCGTTCAACAATTTGAGAGTAAAACCAAATCTTGATCAGCTTAGTTTCAATGTGACAGAATACCCTATATCAAACAATAAAATCCAACCTTTATATCCAGTTTATGATAAGAGTAGAAATTACGTATGGTTTGGGGATACCTCCATTGGTAGCGGACGTATATTTGCATTTGATATTAACGGGCAAAATTACATTGAACACAAGATTAATGGTACAAACATTGTGACCCTTGTGACTTTAGACTCAAAGAATAATCTGTGGTATTTAGATCCTCTTACAAAAGTCATAGGCAACTACGATCCCACTAAAAATATTAGCAGAATATATCCATTTCCTGGATATGTGACCCCATCAGGTATCACAATAGATTCAGATGACAACATTTGGTTCACCTCACCCTTGTCCGGTGAGGTCATGCGTTTTGACACTAAAACTGGCAACGTTACGCTAAATTTACACCTGAAGGACAAGGATGCACGTCCATTTGCAATTACGGCAGATCCTGTTAGCAATTTGATTTGGTTTACTGATGAAGCAGGAAAGTTAGCAAAAATTGACCCAGCAAATAATTATACCATAACAGAATATTCTCCGAGTGGTAACAGAACGCTATTGAGCCCTACTGCATTGATAATTGATAAAACCACTGGAGAAATATATATTTCACAGCACGATGGCCACAGGATAACAGTTTTTGACCCGTTTTCTAGAACGTTTACTGACCTTCCAGTAATTAATGAAGCAGGACTGCCATTTGGGATGGCTTTTGACAACTATGGGAACTTATGGGTGGCAGAACATACAATAAATAAAATCGCTGTAATAGACACTCAAAAATCAAAGGTGAGAGAGATAGAAGTTAAAAATTCTTCGCCTTTTATTCAATGGCTTACCTCTGACTCTGAAGGGAACATATGGTTTGCCGAACAAAGAGGAAATGGTATTGGACTGGTAGAACCAAGTTCAGGACCATTGGCTCAGCAACAGGCACAAGAATCAGGGAATACTTCCACAGAAAGTATAGGATCACGTGCTGAGTTTGGAATTAACTACCAAAATTTTGTAGCGCCTGCTATCTTCATTGGAATTATATTTAGTGCTTTTATGTTTGCTAGAAACACGACACAACTTAAATCAAATATTGCCAAAATATCTGATAGATAGTAAAGCAGGGGCATCCTATTCCGCCCCACTACAATGTCGCATAAGGCCCGGTCAGAGTATTTCTTCTTTTTAACCTCTGTCAGTACCTCCTAGATTGGATAATGATTCTAAATCCAGTTATTTAGTTTCATATTCTGCATGACTGTTAGTGGTGTACCAATCAATTTAAATTTGGCAATAGTGATATTGATATCGTGCAATCCCAGAGAAGATATAATCTATTAGATAATAAACTCAAATTTTTTGCGATTACCACAATTATTGTTTGTTCTCTAATTATACCTGTAACGATTCCTCATATTTCGCATCAATCCATGATTTATCATATTATTATCCACATTGTCAGTTTGAATATTTCAGTTTTTCTTGGATTGGTGTCTATTTTCGCTTACCTGAAAAACAGCAACATTAGAATGTTCTTTATGGCGTTGGGATTTGTAACCCTTGCGATTGTAGAAGGAATTATGCTGCTATCCTCTACAGGTAACATTGACAATGTAATTTTGCCATGGGTAAATATTGAGTTACCACATATAGTACTACTTGTAATGCTAACTTTATTTGGGCTGGGATTGCTTAAGGCAGCAAATTGAGCGATTAAGTTGGATTCTATTTATATTTATTCTTCAATGGCGGGTTCTTTTGATACAATGCCCGAACTGCAGCAAAAGATATTGTTATTCATTGGTGAAAATCCTGGAATAAGATATAGGGAATTATTGAGATTAATTAACTCATCAAATGGAGTTCTATCCTATCATATCAACAAATTGGAAAAGATGGAACTTGTGAATGTGGATAGGAAATCGAGAATTACAAGATTCTTTCCACGAAATATTTCAAATGAAATTATGGTACTCCTGGGAATTTTGAGAAATCATACCTCATATGAAATTATGAAACTTCTCTATGAAAGTGGTCCGGTTTCCCAATCAGAATTAGTAAAGTACACTAGGAAATCAGCATCTACAATATCGTGGTATATCAAAAAACTGCTGGGGGATAATATCATTTACATAAGAAATAAGCAGGGTACCTATGATGGTAACAATGATATATCTTACAAAATGCAACTGACAGCTAAGAGAGTAAATTTTTACGACTTGTCAAACAGAAACTTGGTAAGCCATGTGATGAACAAGACCAATAAATATATTGACCGAACTATAGATAATTATTCAAGCATAATCGACTCCCTATAAACTCTGTATGATTTACTTAACATTGTCAGGATGCATCAAACAAAGTGGAATCGATAATTCTGTTCCATCCTTTGATGGTAAACATACATAAATGTTAAAAATTACATTTCAATCATGGATCCTTTAAATGAGAAACCTGAAAAGGTAGCATTTATTGCGTACAATATAGGAATTTACGAATCAATACAGAAATTTGCTTCTTTGATTTTGGCTGGCAAAATAGATAGGACTCTTGACACGAACAAAATAGCTGATTTACTTTCTGAAACTGTAACTTTTTATGACGCGAACATGATTTCCCAATTGATTAACATACTTATTGGAAACAATTCAAAATCAACCGTAGGTAGAGTGGATACCGATGAGGTGAATTATGTAATTAATCAACTTAAGGCCTGCGGGATCTCTTTACCATGAATTAGTTTAGATATATCTTGTCTGCAATTTTCTAATAATTATCTTTAAGAAAGAGACTAAAATGTCTTAATAAACTATGAATTCTAACAATAATTGCGTGTATTAATTCAACTGCTAATTGAGACATGGTACTTCTTCCTATTCATATCATAATTTATTAAATGATTTTACGATTAATCATAATTGTAGCTTAGCGGCTCTTTAATATCAATCTCTCTCACTATCATCCATGGAATATATAGGAATAATTGAAATGATGGGATGGTATGTTGTTGGATTTTCAGTGACACTGGGATCCCTACATTTGATATCAAGACTGAACATTGTGAGGAAAAGAGGAAAGAAAACGGTTTACCTAAAACCTTCGTTCGATATTCACACAAAGAACGCCTTGAGATAACTTTATCCAATTTAATTGATATAACATGGATGCATCGAAACGTTTACTTACTATGCACTAGGGAAAATGGTAAAATTACGAGATGTCCACAAAGGTTGAGAATATTGGATAATGGTGTGGAACACTACTTTGTAGAAGTAACTTGCGATGATGGAATTCAATACGGTCTGCAGGCTTATGGGGAAGAAGCAATAGCATTATTCAAGGAAACAATGAAGACTCTTCGACAATAATTTGATGCAATGATGAATGGTAAACTTTCAAACTTTTTATTTTTGCATATTTTCATCGGTTTCCTTTGCTAGATCCAGAGAAACTGAATTTATGCAATAACGCTTGTTAGTTGGAAGAGGCCCATCATCAAAAACATGTCCTAAATGCGCTCCACATTTTCTACAAGTTATCTCGACTCTCGTCATTCCATAACTATTGTCTGAATGATATTCTATGTTGCCTTGGTTGATGGGTGCATAGAAACTTGGCCAACCTGTACCTGATTCGAATTTTGTATCGGATTTGAATAGCTCATTCCCACAACACGCACATTGGTAAATTCCTTTATCCTTAGAATAATAATACTTGCCTGAAAACGGTATTTCAGTTGCTTTATTTCGGCATACTTCGTATTGCTCAGGTGACAATCGGCTTTTCCAATCCTCATCAGTCATCCCTTGTATTTTCTTGACTTTTTCAACCATGTTCTTAATATCATTATTTAGGTATAATAAATAATTGTTCAAGTTCTATGTTCTCACATGCGGTGGTATTGATATTGTATCAGCCCTTCCATCTATAACACTTACATGAAAGTTGCTATTCCTGCAATGATTTGATTGAAAAGCATTGTGACGTTTTATATCAGGGTTAGAGAACATCATTTTAAGGGCTGGTAGTTCAGGGGTACGAATGTTTGCTTCGCAAGCAAAAGGTCGTGGGTTCAAATCCCACCCAGTCCATTAACTGTGCGGGATGCATAAAGGTGAAAATGATATAGTATGAATTGTTAGAGTTCTAAAACTATTTTCGAAAATTATAAAAGAACATTTGCTGAGTGATTGGCTCTGTATACTCTTTTTCAGTATTCATTTCACGAATAAAGTTCATTATTTCGTGTACTTCGTTTCCGTATTCAGGATAGACATCAACCGCTAACCAAGATTCCAACATT
>Ga0193715_1000169_pt1 | contig 17329 bp, 12 predicted proteins | sample U2m2metaG_FD_143040 | JGI IMG/M metagenome (GOLD analysis project Ga0193715, IMG submission 143040) | Soil microbial communities from a riparian zone of the East river system, Colorado, United States - U2m2 | ecosystem: Environmental > Terrestrial > Soil > Riparian zone | place: USA: East River... | reverse complement strand
CGATCCTCCATTGTTTTGCACAACCGGCATCAAGGCGTCGCGCGTCGTGCCCAGTAATGTGCTCAAAGGCACCACCGTGTCGCCTCGCGTATGCAGCCAATCCAAAATGCGCGGAAGCGCTTCCACTGTCTGCGAACGGTCACCGCCCGCATCATGCAGTAAAATGACACTGCCATCGTGCCGTTGTTGTTTCACCCGTTGCACGATGACGTCCGCTCCGGGCTTGGCCCAATCCTGCGGATCGATGCTTTCCAGAACCACGAGATAATTGAGATCCTCCGCAATTTTCAGGGGAGTCAGATCGGTCAGTTGCGTCGGACTCGAATCAGCAGCGTAAGGCGGGCGAAACAATGTGGTGGCGCGACCTGTTATCGTTTCGAGTAAAAGCTGTGTCGCATTCAGCTCCAGCCGGATGTGCTCGGGCCAGCAGAGCGCCAGGTTAGGATGATAATAAGTGTGGTTTCCAATTTCGTGTCCCTCGTTGACGATGCGACGAACAAGCCCCGGGTAACGTTCCGCATTCACGCCCACGAGGAAAAACGCAGCTTTCAAGTTTGCCGCTTTCAGAATATCTAAAATCTGCGGCGTCCAGCGCGGGTCGGGGCCGTCGTCAAAAGTGATGGCGACCTGATGCTCGGCGCCAGCGCCCTGGTGATAAAGCGTTGGGAATTCTGCAAACCTCACATACTTCACCGTAAGATAGCCATCAGCGTCCACAGCGAGTTTTCGTAATCCATCGGTGCGCTCTTCGTCGACAGTCACAATCTCGCCATCGCCGACGTCGGTAATTGTGTCCGTCGACTTGATCAGTTCCAGCGCCTGCCGTGTTTGATTGTCGAATTTGAAATCCCTCGGCACGTTTAACGCGTCCCAAATCGCCGGGTCTTCGCTGCCGAGCCGGTAAAGCGCGAACCCGCCCGCCTTTTTATCGCGCACTTCGCGCAGTTGATTCAGGAAGGTGACTGCATCCAGAAACCAGACGGCATGTTCCTTGTCTTCATCCTGGAAATAAAAATACGGGCTGTAACCCGGCCCCTGTACTTCCGCACTCGTGATCTCCGCGTCGTTCGCGCGGCTCATCGCTTCTGAAAAACTGATCATCTCGGCCTTTTTCGCGCCAATCGTCCAATCGTACCCATAGCTGCCGATCGCGATGATCCATTGCTTGGTGTCGGAATCTTCCAGAAGGACGTGAACCCACCCTTCAAACCAGGAACGCGACGCCACCGGCCCCGGCGGGTCGGTATCGGATGTTTCGTCAAACAACATCGCCACGAAACGATCGACGTTGTCGGAAAGCGCCTCGAAATCGATGTAATCCAACTCCTGGCCTGGCTGAACGCACAGCCAAAGCTCTTTGTTATCGTCATGCAACGCGTCGGCAAACTTGTCGATAAATCCAGTGATGTCTTTCTTGTAAGCCGGATCGATCTGCTGCCAGTCGACCACGACGCCCGCTGCTTTCGCGTTGCGCAAAACGGCAAGCACACGCTGGATAAAGCGGTCCTGTCGTTGCGCCGGCCCATGCGCAAGATTCTCAATCGCTTCCGGCTGCCAGGTGTCGCCGACAAGATTCGTCAGTAGCGGCATCAGCACGATCCCCTTGTTTGCGGTCAGTTTTAATAACCGGGTGTCTCCATCGATTTGTAAATCGCCCAAGCCATCGATCACCGTCATCCATTCCGGACAGAGATGTGTAATCTGCCCCAGGTGTTGCTCCAGTGACGCATAGCTGTAAGGGTCACCGTTTGCATAGAACGCCAGACGGACTTCGTTATTGGGCGATTTCTTCCGCGGTCGCGCAGTAGGCGCGGGCGCTGCGCCCGCAAGCTTCTTCGCCGCCTGTCGCGCTGCGGTAAATTTCTGCCAGAGCAGCGAGCTCGGAGACAATTGGTCTGCCGGATTCTGTTTTTGCAGCGCTTTCAACTGGCCTTTCAATTGCCGCAGGGAAAACGGCACATTCATTTTCGGCGCAACGAATAGCGTCTGGACAAACACGACCGTCCCCAGAAAAAATAGTACGCCCGCGATGAGCAAGATCAGGCGCAAACGCGGCCAACGCTTCCCCGTAGGATCGGAGAAAACGAATGGCGTGACTTCTTCTGGAGGGGACCCCTGCATCAGCTGCCTATAATCGCTCAAGCAGGAAAATAATAAAATCGGATTCGGTTGGCTTCCTTCACAATACCCGAAAGCGGCGCAGCAGCGCCGCACTCCAAAACACCAAGCGCCGAACGTGCATCAGTTCGACCATGGAGCGCCATTCGGCGCTTCGCCGCTACAACTCCCTGCCATCGCTGTAGCCACGGCCCTGCGGGCCGTCAGCGTGACAGACATCAAAGCAGCGCCGAAAAGAACCGGCCACAGGCCGGTGGCTACAAGATTTGCGAAATCCTTTTAGAAGAAGAATTCGAACCCGCCGTAGTAATTCCGCGGCAGCGCGGTCATAATGCCTTCCTCGCGGACTTCGCCCCAATAAGACTCATCGAAGACGTTTCTGATACCCGCGAAGACTCCAGCTCGCCCTTTCCAAAATTTAAATTCGGCCGTGAGGTCCCAAACATTGTAGGCGGGAATGAAGCCTTCAAAGGAATCGCCATCGTCACCGAACTCATTGTCAACAAGCGTGCCAAGAAGCGCGAGTTTGAAGGTATCCTTATAGCTATAGATCGCGCCGGTCTTGACCTGGTACTCCGGAGCGTATGCCGGCGTCTTGCCGTTGTTCGGGCCGGAGGTGAATTCGGCGTCCAACAAGGTGACGTTGCCATAAAGCATGAGGTTACCGTACGGGCTGGGAGCGCCGCCATTGATTAACGCCAGAATGTCCAGTTCGGTCGCAGCTTCAAAACCGATGTAACGCGCGTCACCAACGTTACTGGTGGAAGTAAAGCCGTTAGGCAAAATGATCTCGCCGATTTGATCGTCAAAAGTGAAATAGAAACCGCCGACATCAAAATTGAGATACGGGAACGGCTTTCCGCGCACTCCATATTCAAACTGAAGCGCTTCGCCTTCTTTGAGGTTTCCATTTATCACGCTGCTTGCTCCGGTCGGCACCAGTTCCCCGTACGTAATTGGGCGGTAGGCTTGCGATATTGTGCCGTAAAGTTCGACACGGGGCGGGCCAACCGGCCCGACCACTGGCGTGACTACTTTTTTTGATTCTGTGCCCTTCGAACCCGGCACCGGCGCCGGCGGCACCACCAACGGTTCACCTTCGACCAGAACATAATCCAGTCCCAGCCCAAACAGCGGCACAAAATTAAAATCGGACTGTGAATGCAGGGGATTCGAGACGTTTACTTCTTCGTCGGCACTTTGCTCCAGGAATTCGAGGCGCATCCCGGGAACGATGGAAAGACGCCCAAAATGGAAGCGATTCTCGGCAAAAATAGCACCGTCCCACGCTTCGCCGGTGTTCAAATTACGAAGCGCACCATGCTCCGCGCCCGGCGTTTGACCGCGCTCATCGCGACGATCCTGCAACGCATGATAAAAATAGATACCGCCGGCAATGGTGGAGACGTCGTTGAACAAATTGTAGTCGTGGCGCATCCGCGCATCGAGACCCTCTGTGTAATCGGTCCGCAACTGAATTGAATCGGTATTGGCATCTGGTCCGCTAGGCAGCGTGCCAAACCCGCCGCCGCGCTGGCGCGTGCTCCAGCGCGTCAGGTATCCGCCGAACGCCTTGATATCGAGTTGTGTTCTCTCGGAGAAGAATTTCTGATATTCGAGTGTGGCGAAGTAGCGCTCGAGCCCGAATCGATCGAAAAATCGACTGGTCTGAGTGAAACCATCTTCCACGAAAACAGAGTTTGGCGGATTCTCCGCCTCCCGACGTCGCATGCCGCCCGGTTCGCCATGTTCTTCGTCGTAAGCGTCCAGCGTGAGCACGAAACGGCTGTCGTTAGTTACATCCCACACGAGACGGGCACTGCCTGCGTTGAGATCATAGTCGCTATTGGCCTCACGGAATCCTTCTTGTTGCCGATGATCGTAATAGAAGTAGTAGCCAAGCCGGCCAATTGTGCCGTCCACTTCTGTGTAATTGCGATAATAGTCGTAGCTGCCAAACACGTTTCTGGTGGTGAAATGGAATGGCGCGGCTTGCCGAGGCATTTTCATAACGAAATTGATGGCCCCGCCGGGTTGCGGTCCAAACTGCAAAGCCGCGCCCGCCCGAATGACTTCAATCCGCTCCACCGCGTCCAGGATTGGGGTGTAATGCGATTCGGGAAAACCAAATTGCTCGTTCTTAATCGAGACGCCATCTTTGAGCACCTGGGTGAACTCGCTGCGCTGCGAATTCAAGCCGCGGTAACCAAAATTGATAATTGGCGACTGGGGCTCTTCGCTGACGACAATGCCGGGCGTAGTGGCCATCACTTCTCGATAATCGTTACCGGCGAAAGCAGGGAACTCTTTCGGTTTCACGAACGAAGTTTTCTTGCCGGAATTGATTCTGGTCCCTTCGACTGGCGGCAACGCCGGGTACTCTACTGGATAAATGTCGAACGCTCCTGTAACGACGATACCTTCGGCATCAGCCGTTTCAGCGATGTTGGTTATGGCCAGCGACCGGTTTTCATTCGCGTTCGCCCACGGCACATTGTCCGTGTTTATGTTGCCGCCACTCTTGTGCGAGCGGCGCCGATGGGATTTTTCATCTTTGCTGTCGGTGTCCTCACCATCGACATCGTCACTGTCGCTTTCCGCAACCGGAGCCGTGAGGGCGTCTTGAGCCAGGCCGGACTCAACAAAACAACAGAACGCGATCGCCGCCAGTGCCATTCCCAGAGTAAGAGTCACTTTCGAATGCATGCGCGCGATGAAAAGGAATTGTCCCAGGCGATGCAAGCCTTTTTATTACATTTTTGCAATGTCTTCGTGAGGCAGACAATCTTGTCTGCAAAGGCAGATTAATTAAATCGCCGCAGACGCGATTGTCTGCGTCACGAACCGTTGGACGTTGAGCGCGTGTCGTCTTGCGGAGGCGGATTGGGCGATGAAGGTTAATCGCTAACATGCATATCACACCCGATACACTGTCCACCGGACACGCCGGTATTGCCGCGCGTTTCAAAAAAGGTCCTACCATCCATTCCAGCGCGTGGGTTGTCCCGGGTGCGACAGTGATTGGGGATGTGATTCTGGAGGAAGAATCAAGCGTCTGGTACGGCGCCGTGCTTCGCGGAGATATCAATCGCATCGTGATCGGTCCGCGCTCGAACATTCAGGATAATGCGGTGGTACACGTCGACACAGATTACCCAACAACCATGGGCGAACTGGTCACTGTCGGGCACACCGCTATCGTGCACGCATGCACCATCGATAACGAAGTGCTCATTGGCATGGGTTCCGTCATTCTCGACGATGTGGAAGTCGGCGCGCGCTCGATCATTGGCGCAAACGCTCTTGTCACCATCGGGACAAAAATTCCGCCCGGTTCGCTGGTGCTTGGATCGCCCGCGAAGATCCGCCGGCAACTCAGCCTTGATGAACAAAAGGATATCGCTCGATGGGCGTGGAGCTATGTCGAAACCGCCAAGCAATATCGCGAATTTTGCTGAACAACCCACAAAACCAGAGAACAATAGAGGACATATGAAAGCTATCGTCGGATCCGCATTAGCTACGCTCTTAGCCGTCGTCTTCATCCATGCGCAGTTGTCCGCTGAAGAAATGCAATCCACCGCCGACATGCATCTCTATTCTCCGACAGCTATCGAATGGAAAGCAGCGCCGGCGGCTTTGCCCCCGGGCGCAAAGATGGCTGTACTCGAAGGCGACCCAACGAAAGAAGGCCCGTTCGTGGTCCGATTTCAGTTTCCTGACGGCTATCATGTCCCGCCGCATACTCATCCAAGGACTGAGCGGGTCACTGTGATTTCGGGTATTCTGCATCTCTCGACTGGAGAAGCGCTCGATCGCAGCAGCGCGAAAAAACTTCCTGCCGGGTCCTTCGGTTACTGGCCAGCCGGCATGAAACACACTGCGTGGTCCGAGGGAGAGACTGTCATTCAACTCCACGGGACTGGCCCATGGCAGATCAACTACGTAAATCCCGCCGATGATCCGAGGAACGCGAAGAAATCGCCCTGAGAGATTGCCGCCAACTCGCGACCGCTGGGCGCGCCGATGGCTGACGGTAATGCGGGTGTCCCGGTTATCATTGTAGGGCGTCTGTGTCAGACGCCATTCCATATTCTGGCGTTTCACAGAATGGAGCCGCGGGGACGCGAGCGACATAGACGGGCTGCTCGTTAGAGCGAGAGAGCGGGAGCGAACGAGTCAAAAGCCCTACAGCGCCTTCGCGAGGTCTCGCGCTTTCTCGCGCAATAACTTTCCAGCGTGTTTCATCTGTTCCTTCTCGCTCATGTCAGGCCGAGCGAGTTGATAAACTTCATCAAACAACTCGCGCACCTGTGGGTTTCCGTCGTAACGCCCGACAATCGCAAAAACTTTTTTTCCAAGTTTGCGCGCCAATCTCGCAACACCTGCTGGCGTTTTTCCTTCCAGGGTCTGCCGATCCAAACTTCCCTCGCCTGTGATGACCACATCAGCATATTTCATTTTTGATTCGAGCCCGACGGCTTCTGCGACGACATCGAAGCCAGGCCGAATAGTCGCACCGCAAAAACTCATCAGCCCAAATCCCAATCCGCCTGCCGCACCCGCGCCGGGTTTGTCGCGATAATCAAAGCCAAAGTCTTCGGCGACAACATTGACCAGCCTGGTTAGCGCCTGTTCCAAGACTTTGAGTTCATCACGGCTCGCGCCTTTTTGCGGACCAAACACTTGCGTGGCGCCACTGTCGCCGAGTAACGGATTGCGCACATCAACGGCAGCGATGATTGTCGGCAACGTCCGTTGTAGAGGCGGCTGTGTTAGCCGCCTGTCTTTTGGCTGGGCGCTTGGCACAAGCGCCCCTACAACTTTTTCCGGAAAAGTTATCCTCGTCAGGTTTCGTAGCTCACTCACATCTTTCTTCAGTTCCCTTGCATCGGAATAAAACCGATAGCCCAACGCTCTCGCCAACCCCCATCCACCATCGTTTGTCGCGCTACCGCCAAGACCGATGATGATTTCATGCGCGTCGCGATTCTTTGCATCCAAGATCATTTCGCCAACGCCGAATGTCGTCGCGCGAATGGGGTCTTGTTCGTTTTCTGCTAGCCGTCGCATTCCGGCGGCTTCACTCATTTCCATCACCGCGAGGTTCCCATCTTCAATCCATCCGTAACGGGCCTCGATCTCGCGCCCGATGGGATCGTGCGCCTTGCATTTCAACCACGAACCGCTGCGCGCTTCGCAAATCGCTTCCGCGGTACCCTCTCCTCCATCCGCCATCGGCGCGATTTCGATCTCAGCATTCGGCAAGACTTCGTGCAGCCCTTCCGCGATGTTTTCCGCAACATCACGCGCGTTTAACGCCCCCTTAAATTTGTCGGGTGCAATTAGAATTTTCATGCGCTTCCGGAAGACAGCCGTCTCCGGCTGTCATGGCAGGCGGCCGTCTCGGCTGCCGCATCTTTCTCGGACATGCGAGACGCGTGTCTGCCATCACAGGCGGAGACGCCTATTTTCCTACCTTTTCAGTTTTCGTTCCAAAATCTCGCCGACCAGCTGCGGGTTAGCCTTCCCTTTGGATAATTTGATTACCTGCCCCTTGAGAAAATTGAGGGAGGCAACGTTGCCGGTCTTGAAATCTGCAACCGGTTTGGGGTTCGCTCCGATCACTTCGTCACATAATTTCTCAATCGCGCTCAAATCGCTCAGTTGCTCGATCCCCTTTTCCTTGACAATCGCGGTCGCGGTTTTTCCACTGGCAAACATTTCCGCGAAAACTTCCTTGCCCTGTTTGCCGCTGATTTTTCCGCTGTCGATTAAATTGATCAACTCATCAAGCGCTTCTGGTGGAATCGGACAATCATTGATGGTCTTACCGGCGACACTGAGCGCGTTCTGCAAATCATTCAGAATCCAGTTTGCGACATTCTTCGGTTTCTTTGCACCTTTGGCTGCCGTTTCAAAATATCTTGCCAGATCGAGATCATTCGCCAGCACCGCGGCGTCGTACGGGCTCACCTGATATTGCTGGACGAAACGGGCTCGTTTCGCTTTCGGCAACTCAGGCACGCGCTGTCGCACTTCGGCCAGCAGCACTTCAGTTTTCACCGGCACAAGATCGGGATCCGGGAAGTAGCGGTAATCATGCGCGAATTCTTTTGTGCGCATGAGAAATGTTTCGCCAGTCGCATCATCCCAACCACGTGTCTCTTGCTGAAGTGTTTCGCCCTTCTCCAGCGCTGCGACTTGACGCCGGATCTCGTAGGTCAAAGCGCGTCGCACCCCGCTGATTGAATTCAGGTTCTTGATCTCGATCTTCGCTCCAAGCTCTGTTTGCAACTGTGGCCGTACCGAAATGTTGCAGTCGCAGCGGAGTTGCCCTTTCTCCATGTCGGCATCGCTTACCGCGCCGTAGATCAAAATTTGTTTAAGCGAAGTGAGAAATGCGAACGCTTCCTCCGGCGAATTGATTTCCGGCTGCGTCACAATCTCCATCAATGGTGTGCCGGCACGATTAAAATCGATTCCCGTGGTGTTCTCGAAGTGAAAGCTCTTCGCCACGTCTTCCTCGAGATGAATACGCACCAGATCTACTTCCTTGTCCGGCGTTAAGATGGTTTTCTGCGCGTCCTTCGGATAAGCGAGATCGTGTAGCGGGACCGCGCCATTGGTGCAAAGCGGCAGGTCGTACTGCGAAATCTGATAGTTTTTCGGCATGTCCGGATAGAAATAATTTTTGCGATCGAATTTACAGACCGGAGCAATATCGCATCCGAGCATGAGCCCGGTAAGCACGGTCATGCGCAGCGCCTCAAGATTCATCACCGGCAATGCGCCGGGCAGACCGAGGCACACCGGGCAAGTGTGCGTGTTCGGTTCCGCTCCGAACTCAACCGGCGAAGCGCAGAACATTTTGGACCGGGTCTTCAGCTGGACGTGCACTTCCAGACCGATGGTAGTGATGTAATTCACGCTGCTTTGCATATTCGTTGAAGCGTTAGACGTCACTGTCATTCTGAGCGGAGCGAAGAATCTCTAATTATTTCTTCCGGCGGCGCTGGAAATATATCCAGAGATGTCTCGCTTCGCTCAACATGACAACATTGGTGCTCGCTGCTTCATCGCTTCAACGGTTTAACGGTTAACGAATCCTCCTCCAATGCGTAATCCAGCGCGCGTTGAACATCGAACTTCCTAATGCGCTGCGCGAGGACCGGATCGTTTGCCACTTCGATGACACGTGGGTTTTGAAGGAGATCGAGAAAGCGCCCCTGCGCGATCAGGTCGGCGATTTCCGGATCGCTTCGCAACGCGACAATCTTTGGATGCTCGGCCAATTCGCGCGCACCGGGAAACGTCAAAAATTTCTGCGTGCGTTCGGGATTGGAAAGGACGCTCCCGGCTTTCTCCAGCGTTGCGTAGGTTCTCTGCGAAATCGGATCTGTGTTCTTAAGGACGCTTCCAAGTAAGCCCAGTTCCAGCGAATTCTTGAGGCGTGCCAGTGAGGTCGCGAGTGTCCGCATGCCGTCTTCTGATTGCGAAAGAAAACGGCGGCGCACATCGAGCGCGCGCGAGGTCGGGTCTTGTGCAGGGTGCGCTACCACGCCAGACCGGGCGCCAGCTTGCCCTTCAGCCAGTGCGCCGACTGTTCGCACACTTGCAATAGTCAGCCAAAGCAGAAAGAGACCGAAAAACAATCCAAGAATTGAGCCCGCAAAACCGTAAATTAGATAGAGCAATCCAGATTCTTGTTGGGAAGTTCGCTTGAACAAAATCGCCCCGACGCCGCTTACGAGCATGTATGCCGCGACCGCCAGTATTGCACCGCACAGAATCGACAAAATTTGGTCGGGCATTTTGAAAAAAGGCCGCACCGCCGGGACCAACCAAACGCCTCCGAAAAACGCAGCTCCGTAGGCAGCACCAATGGCGATAAGACGCATGACTTGACGCATCAAACCCAACCGCCACCCCCGCAGCACCTCAAATAAGATCAAAATGACGCCGAAAGAAATGAAAACCACCTGCCAAAGTGGCGACCCAGCCGCCGATGAAATCGCCGATTGCGGATTTTGGATTTCGGACAGGTGAACGCTTATGAACGACCTCATGTTGTCATTCTGAGCCCTTCGGCTCCGCTCAGGACAGGCTTCGCGAAGAATCTCTGATCATTTCTGAAGGGGCAGCCAGAGATGTTTCGCTTCGCTCAACATGAAGGGCTGATTCTGGATGATTCTGGCATTTCGATCTTACCGCTCCGCAATCCGCGCTTCGCGATCTGCAATCTTAGTCGCTCGTTGACGCAAAGCATGATCGCAAAGTACCAGCGCGGCCATTGCTTCTACGATGGGCACTGCACGGGGAAGAACGCACGGATCATGCCGCCCGCGCGCAGCGAGTCGGGTTTGCCGGCGCGAACTAGTCACCGTTTTCTGTTCCTGGCCGATTGTAGCTGTCGGTTTAAACGCGACGCGAAAATAAATTTCCTCTCCATTACTGATGCCGCCCTGCACTCCGCCGGAGTTGTTCGTCGCCGCGCGAATCTTTCCGCCGCGCATCTCAAATGGATCGTTATGCTGCGAGCCCTGCATCCGGGTGGCCGCAAAACCAGAACCGATTTCGAAACCTTTTGTTGCCGGGATGCTCAGCATCGCTTTAGCCAGATCTGCCTCGAGTTTATCGAAAACCGGCTCACCAATTCCAGGAGGAATGCCGCGAGCGATGCATTCAATGACGCCGCCTACCGAATCGCCCTGGCTGCGAACTTCCTCGACGAGCGAAATCATCTTTTTCGCCGCCGCGGCATTCGGGCAGCGAACAATATTCCTCTCCACGTCTTTCCCCTTCACTGCGGAACGATTGATTTTCGCAGCGACTTCGTGAATCTGCGTGACATAAGCGACAACACCGAACTCCGCGTACAGCGCCGATAATATTTTCTTTGCGACTGCGCCGGCTGCTACTCGACCAATCGTCTCGCGCGCCGAAGCGCGGCCACCGCCTTGCCAGTTTCGAATTCCATACTTGGCTTCGTAAGTGAAGTCGGCATGCGAGGGCCGAAATTTCTCTGCGATCTCCGCGTAGTCCTCTGGCCGTACATCTTTATTGCGCACTAGAATCGCGATCGGGGTGCCGAGTGTTTTGCCCTCAAAGACACCGGAAAGAATTTCGCACTGATCTGCTTCTTTTCGCTGCGTTGTGACCTTACTTTGGCCCGGACGGCGGCGGTCCAGCTCCCGTTGGATTTCCATTTCGGACAGTTCGATGTTCGGCGGGCAACCGTCGATGACCACGCCCACGCCGCCCCCGTGCGATTCGCCGAAAGTCGTGACGCGAAAGGTCTGGCCGAAAGTATTGCCCATTGCGTGGCGATTTTAATCTAATCAGCACGCAAGCGCGAGGTGGATCGGCTTCTCCGAAGACGATGTCAATCTCACGTACGTTTTGCGTTCTTGCGAGCTGGAGGCCCCGAAATCGGTGGCGACCGCGGAGGAACGGGCGAGGACTGGACGATGGAGGTCGTCGTCTGCCCATGAATCAGAAAGCGATCCAGCACGCGATCCAAAGATGCGATCTCAGGTAAATGGACCTTGAGAATGAAGCAATCTTCGCCGGTGACTCGATGGCATTCCACAACCTGGGGAACCTGCTGAGCGAGCGCTGAAATTTTCGGCACATGTCCTGGAAGCGGCCGGATTCTGACGAACGCCGTGATCTCATGTCCCGCTGCTTTCGGATCCAGTTCGAGGCGATAGCCCGCAATCACACCACTCTCTTCTAAACGTCGAACACGCTCCTTCGCCGCCGGATTGGACATCTTAATTTTTCGGGCCAGCTCCGCGATCGACATCCGGGGATCCCGTTGCAAGAGCTTCAGAATTTCAATATTCTTGTGATCTTTCACTATTTCCTTAATATTCACGGGATATAGCTGTGGAACATTAAAAACTAGCTGATTCTACCAGATTTTACCTTATTTTATGTTTGCCCGATAGGTCTGACGCTTTACTTTGTTTCGATGACAAACAAAATCGCGTTGCCGATAAAGTTGATGACACGCGAACGGGTGCACGCAGCGAGACCTGTTCCGCCGGAAGCTTTTTTCATTTGCAGCGCCATTTTTCATTATCTTGGTCCAGCCTTTGCGGTGCTTCTGTTTGCGAGGGTTGATGTATTAGGCGTCGCGTGGCTGCGGATTGCAAGCGCAGCTGTGATATTCGCCTTCTGGAAACGTCCGTGGCGTATGTTCGCTGAACTGGGCACAGTCGAGAGGCGAATCGTGGTGGCACTGGGTTTCGTGCTGGCGGCCATGAATATCTGTTTCTATTTGGCAATCAATCGCCTGCCTCTGGGAACGGTGGGAACGATCGAGTTCCTCGGCCCCATTGCGCTGGCGGCGTTAGGCGTGCGAACGATGCGCAATCTTGCCGCTTTACTACTGGCATGCGGCGGAGTGTTCCTGTTGACCAGTGTGCGAATCAGTGGCGAACCGATTGGATACATTTTTGCATTTGCGAATTGCGCACTGTTTGTTCTCTACATTCTGCTGGGGCATCGGATCGCGGCGAGCGGCGGCCGCGGAGGAGTTGAGCGTCTGGCGATGGCAATGCTCATCGCGGGCATCGTGATCACGCCAATTGGGTTGAGGAGCGCATCGGAGGCGCTATTGGATCCCATACTCCTGCTCGCTGGCGCCGGAGTCGGTGTTTGTTCCTCTGTCATCCCGTACATCTGCGATCAATTTGCAATGGCGCGATTACCAAAGGCCACTTTTGCGCTAATGCTGTCCTTGTTGCCTGCGACAGCCTGCCTGGTAGGGTTAATCGTTCTGCGACAAGTTCCGTCGCTTTATGAACTAACCGGAGTCGGCGCAGTGATAGCCGGAGTCGCTTTGAAACGAAGCGCGAACGATTAAATAGGAGGTGTTAAAGATGAACTACGCAAATCTTGGCAAGACGGGACTCAAGGTATCGCGAATCTGTCTAGGCTGCATGAGTTACGGACTCAAGGAAGAGAGAGAGTGGGGTCTCGATGAGGAACAAGGCAGGCCTTTCATTAAACAAGCGCTTGAGCTTGGTATTAACTTTTTTGACACAGCCAACATGTACGGAACTGGCAGGAGCGAAGAAGTCGTGGGCCGGGCGCTACGCGATTTTGCGAAACGAGATGAGGTAGTCATTGCGACGAAAGTCTATTTCCCGATGCGTCCCGATGTGAACGGCGGCGGATTGTCGCGCAAAGCGATCATGACCGAGATCGAGCACAGTTTGAACCGGCTGGGGACCGATTATGTCGATCTTTATCAGATCCACCGTTGGGATTACGAAACGCCGATTGAAGAAACACTCGAGGCCCTCCACGATGTCGTGAAATCAGGAAAGGCGCGTTACATCGGAGCATCATCGATGTTTGCCTGGCAATTCTGCAAGGCGCTTTTCCTGGCCGATCTCCACAGTTGGACGCGTTTTGTTTCGATGCAGCCACATTACAACCTGCTGAATCGCGAGGAGGAACGGGAGATGTTACCTCTTTGCCTGGCGGAAGGTATCGGCGTCTTGCCGTGGAGCCCACTGGCACGTGGTCGTCTTGCTCGCGCATGGGAGACGCAACCGACCACTATTCGCGGTCGAACCGATGAGTACGGCAAAAAACTTTATTCGAAAACTGAAGAAGCGGACCGCCCGGTAGTAGATCGCGTGGGAGAAATTGCAAAGGCGCGAGGCATCTCCCGCGCAGAGATTGTCCTCGCCTGGTTGCTTCACAAGCCTGCGGTAACGGCGCCAATCGTTGGCGCAACCAAATCTCATCATCTCAAAGAAGCAGCGGCTGCGGTCGATGTGAAACTATCCGCCGCGGAGATTGAAGCGCTTGAGGAGCGATACCTGCCTCATCGCATTGCCGGCTTCGAGTAACCGAGCTGTCAAGAGGATGTTAACGTGTCGGCAACACGTATCCTCTTAGGAACATCAACCGAGCTAAGACTATGCTTCCTGATTACACTGACTTCTTAATTAAACGATTCGAAAACCCGGATGAGGTTCGCACTTTTCAGAAAGGCCGGTTCGAACTCATCAAGATCGGCGGAATGACGATTGGCCGGGCAACATACGAACCCGGATGGAAATGGTCGCAACATATTGCGCCAGTTGCCGGGACTCCCCTGTGTCAGGTGGAGCACGTTGGCATGGTGATATCCGGGCAAGCTGCGTGTGCCATGGAAGATGGTAGGTCTTACGTCATGAAGCCTGGAGACATCTTTTCCATCGGTCCCGGCCATGACAGTTGGGTGGTGGGCGATCAACCTTACGTTTCGCTCCACTTCCTCGGAGCAGAAAAGTACGCGCACGACTGAGAGACTGCTCGCGTTTCGAAACCCACCGAATCAACCTACACGTTTGAGTGCGTCATTAAATCGCTTCAAGCGCGCCCTTCAAATCATCTATTAGATCGCGGACATCTTCCACGCCCACCGAAAGCCTGACCAGCGAGTCGGTAACGCCGAGTTTTTCGCGCTTCTCCTTTGGGACTGAAGCATGCGTCATCAGCGCAGGATGATTGATAAGGCTTTCGACACCGCCCAAACTTTCCGCCAGCGCGAAGAGGTGTGTGTTCTCCAGAAAACGCCTGGTGCCCGAAAGATCGCCTTTCAAAACGATTGTTACAATTCCGCCAAAGCCGCGCATCTGTTGCCGGGCCAGATCGTGGTGCGGATGGGATTTTAGTCCGGGATAACGGACGAGTTTCACCTCCCGCTGTTCCTCCAGCCATCGCGCAATCTCAAGCGCATTCGCGCAATGTCGCTCCATCCGGAGCGCCAGCGTTTTTAGACTTCGCAGCACAAGAAAGCTGTCGAATGCGCCGGCAATTGCGCCAACCGAATTTTGCAGAAACCAAATTTGATCGCCGAGTTCCTTGTTATCGCCGACAACGGCCGCTCCGCCTACCAAATCGGAATGACCGTTCAAATACTTGGTCGCGGAATGCACCACGATGTCGAATCCGTTCTCAATCGGGCGCTGAATCCATGGTGTTGCAAATGTGTTATCGCAAACCGAGATGAGTTTGCGCTCGCGCGCGATTTTCGCGATCGCTTCGAGGTCGATCAGTTTCAGCAGCGGATTGCTTGGAGTTTCGATCCACACCATGCGTGTGTTTGGCTTGATTGCGCGCTCGAGATCCTGCGCATCGGTCAGATCGGCATAGGTAAAATCAAGATTCGCCGAGCGACGGCGCACTTTGTCGAACAACCGGAATGTGCCACCGTAAAGATCGTCGCTCGCAACGATATGCGACCCGCTTTCGAGCAACTCGAGCACAGTGGCCATAGCGGCCAGGCCGGAGGCAAACGCAAATCCCCGCGTGCCGCTTTCCAAATCGGCGATGCATTTTTCGTAAGCGAGCCGGGTGGGATTAATTGAGCGTGAGTAATCGTATCCTTTGTGCTTCCCGGGGCTTTTCTGCACGTACGTCGATGTTGCATAAATCGGCGTCATTACCGCACCAGTGGAAGGATCGGGCTCCTGCCCCGCGTGAATCGCACGCGTGGCAAATTCATGCTGCTTTTTCATGTCCAAGCAATCTAAACGCGAATCACCCTGATATCGCGGATAAAAAATTCAAAATTACGGACGGGGTCTTGTCATTCTGAGCGATGCGAAGAATCTCTGATCATTGTGCTCAGAATAAAAAACGACATCAGAGATGTTTCGCTTCGCTCAAAATGACAACCAAGGAGCACTGGGCTCGATCCGTGTTGTATGCGTAAGCCGCGTAATGAGCGGATCACTGCTTCGGCATGTGCAACCGCAAATATGAAAGCAAGTCGGAACGCGTGACCAACCCCAGGAATTTGTCGTCCTCCATTACGATGGCGACACGACCGCGATCAAATACGTCCAAAAGATCCTTGATCGTCGCTGTCGGCGACAGGATTTCCAGTTTCGAAGTCATCGCTTTTTTCACCGGATCATTAAAATGCACCGGATCGCGGTGAACTTTCACAAGCACATCAGACTCATCGAGAATTCCGATGGCACGACCATGTTGGTCGAGCACCGGTACCTGTGAGACGTCCGCACCCCGCATGCGTTTGAACGCGGTCAGCAGTGTGTCCGTTGGTCCCACGGAGATTACTTCACCCGCTTCATAACGATGGGAGATCAGATCACTCAAATCGCCATGGAGCGGGCGATGGATAAAACCCTGTTCCGCCATCCAGAAATCGTCGTACATCTTCGAAAGATATTTGTTCCCAGTGTCGACCACGAAGCTGACGACCCGTTTCGGTTTCGTTTGTTTACGGCAGTAACGCAGCGCTCCTGCAACGAGCGTACCCGTGGAAGATCCGCCAAAAATCCCTTCCTTACGCAATAGCTCGCGTACTGTGGCGAAGCTTTCCGCATCGTCGATTTCAAATGCTTCCGTCACCAGCGACATGTCGGTGATTTCGGGAATGAAATCCTCGCCAATCCCTTCAACTGCCCAGCTGCCTGCCTCGTTGAGCTTGCCCGACTTAACAAACTCGTAAAGCACGGAACCCTTCGGGTCGGCCAAAACCATCTCAATTCCGCGCCGAGGCTTGACGCGATTGAAAAACCGCCCCAGACCGGTCAGCGTCCCGCCAGAACCCACTCCCACCACAATTGCGTCGACATCGTGCCGCATTTGTTCCCAAATTTCTGGTCCGGTAGTGCGCTCATGTGCCAGAGGATTTGCGGGATTACCAAATTGATTCACGTAAAATGCGCCCGGGATTTCTTCGGCGAGTCGCGCTGCTACATCCTGGTAATATTCAGGATGGCCACGCGTCACGTCTGAACGGGTGATCCGCACTTCAGCGCCGAGCGCTTTGACGTGCGAGATTTTTTCCTGCGACATTTTATCGGGAATTACGAGCACGACGCGGTAACCTTTCGCGCCCGCAACCAGCGCAAGACCCAGGCCGGTGTTGCCTGCCGTGGCTTCAACAACTGTGCCGCCGGGCAACAATTTGCCTTCGTCCTCCGCTGCTTCGATCATCGAAAGCGCGATCCGGTCCTTGATCGATCCACCTGGATTCTGATTCTCAAGTTTGAGAAAAAGCTGACATGGACCGGTGTCGAGCTGTGTGATCTCCACCAGTGGCGTGTCGCCGATTAGTGAGAGGATTTGAGGCGGACGTTTGGAACTGGTCTGGGGAACAGTTGGAGTTTCGAGCATCGCGAATTTTTAAGGGGAGGCTAATGACGGTTCGCCGGTATGCGACCATTCCGAT
>Ga0193715_1000168_pt1 | contig 17376 bp, 13 predicted proteins | sample U2m2metaG_FD_143040 | JGI IMG/M metagenome (GOLD analysis project Ga0193715, IMG submission 143040) | Soil microbial communities from a riparian zone of the East river system, Colorado, United States - U2m2 | ecosystem: Environmental > Terrestrial > Soil > Riparian zone | place: USA: East River... | reverse complement strand
TAAAGCATCTTAATTTAATAAATTTTGTTGATGAAAGATCCTCATATTTGCAGTAAATCAGACAGTCAAGTACGTAGTCATAAGATACTATTATGCAAGCGAGCTACATGTAGTTCTTTCTAAGAATTTCTCTTATTTTCGTGTCATCGATTAAACTGTCAATGAGATTGAGCATATGATCTTTTGATGTGTTTCCCAGTCTTTCCACTGCGTCTAGTGCATCCAATTTCCAGGAAATATTTGTCGCATCTTCCATCAACTTAACGGCAGTATTAAATTCTTTACCCAAAGAAGTGAAAGAATACGTTCCATTCTCTCTTCTATATACCAAATTGACCTTAGTCAATCGCGACATTCGTGAATAGTATTCTTTACGGGTAAGTTTCAATCGTTTAATGATAGTCTGGCTGTCTAGAGCTCCTGACTCTAGAACTTTAAACATATGCAACGATCTAGTGTCTGAAATAGCGCCTAACACTTCTACAGAGGATGGCAATTGATAAACCTTAGATTTACTCAATGTAACACCCATGACACTCCATTCCTTCTCTCTTCTTAAGCCCTGCTAAGTCATTTCTTAGCTCGCATCCTCTCTCTAGCAACCTGCCGTAGATATTACGACAATGTTTTGAAATCCCAGCATTAGTAAGCGAGGCGCCTGTCATATCACGTTCGTTTCGATTCAGTTTAGATAAGACACTGATATGACTCTTCGTACAGCCGAGGATAAGTTCAAAGCTTGTTTTGCTAATATATGAGGGTAGTCCTTCGCTGGAAGTGTTCATGTAGTTTCACTGCGGTTGTAATATGAAAACTTTCCTTTTTGGTAATTAATTAAATATCTTGTCCTGAGAAGGCTTAAAATCAGTATTGAATGATTTCTCTTAAAAGCTAGCATAAATCTCTAGTGATAAATTCGAAATTATTATTATCAGATAAAATTAGTGAACCGGTATTTGGAGCAGATTGAGCCGTCTATATACATAAAGGTTAGATAATAGCGGATTTAACCCTAACTTGTATATGAGGCGGTTAAACGATCACGACCACGGCGACGGCGAAGGGGACCGCGACCAATTTGCTGCAGATGAATCAACTATAAGACCCACATCGAATAGCAACATCGCTATCTCCGGCCTTAGTTTTGAGAATACAGCCGAGACCTTCGTGGAACTGGCGAGTGAACAAAGGTTATCGATTCTGTTCAAATTAGCTACAAAAGGCGCTAATCTTTCAGGCCTCTCAAAGGAGCTAAATATTACTATGCAAGAGGTCCACAGAAACCTCAATAGACTCATGGAAACAGGGTTAATTAAAAAGGATTCGCAAGGGACGTTCACTCTAACGACATTCGGAAATACGATATTAAAGCAGATTCCTACGTATGACTTTCTTTCTAGAAATAAAGAATATTTTTCTGAGCATACATTAGGGGATATCCCTATGAAATTCATCCAAAGGATAGGAGCATTAACAAACTCTGAGTATATTCCAGGAATGGTAGCTGCTATCGAGCTGTGGAAGGAGCTGTACAATAATTCTACGAAATATATCTATGGCATGTTACCCCAAATCCCTCTGGACCTAATTGAAACTATAATTCCAAAAATAAAGGACGGTGGCGTCAAGTTTAGCTATATACTACCTCAAAAAGCCGTCGTGCCAAGGAAGCGGACAGACCTTTTAAAGAATGCCGGCTTTCAGGATCTACTAAAGAAAGGTTCCGTCGAAAGACGAATGGTCGATAGGGTACCCGTTGGAGTAGTACTAAATGAAAAACAAGCTACATTGATGTTCCCGACCTTCAAAGGTGATACTGCAGATATGAATTCAATGTTCTACAGCAAAGATGATCTACTATTTCATGAATGGTGCCTGGATTATTTTAGATATTGTTGGTACGGGTCAAAGTCGTTTGATGAGAGCAAACTGCAAGAGGTTTAGACAAAAGTTAACAAAACTCAGCAAAAGCAAGACAAAATATCATTGGTGTGCATCTGAAAAGGCAAGTGAGGTACGGGGCCTTGTTCGTAGGTTAATGTGACAACATGGACATTTCGTACCATTCCATTCGATGAAGATCTGGCAAACCTGGCAACGTTTAAAACCTTGTGCATAATAACTACCTCGTCGGTCCTTGCTAGCTCTAAACCTATAACAGATATTTTTGCAAACCATTTCGCTAGTTCTGACACTCCAAGAATTTTTTTGGCTGGTAGTTACTCCCTTGCTCACCTCCCATTGCTTCCATGAAATTATATATGCCTTGATTAACAAGGTTACCTTGAGTTTTAAGTATTGTATTCGCGAGAAAGAATATCAAATATAGGACACTGAAATTCGTAAAGGGGTGTAATCGTGCTGATGAGTGTGGATATCTTAGAGCAAAAAATATTTGGCAGAACTTTTGACAAACTAATTTCGCACTTTTTTGGTTAAATCGTGATAACAAAAAATTCTTTCATATCTTCCTATAATTTGAGGCTAAAAGAAAAAGTAGCACCTTTTCTATCGGCGTTATTCTCAGCCCATACCTTGCCACCATGCGCCTCTATGATACTCTTGCATATGAATAATCCTAGGCCAGTACCTTCAAATGATTTTGAAGCAAACTTTGAAAATAACCTTGATTGTATATCCGGAGATATTCCACTACCTGTGTCCTTTATCTTTACAATTGCGACTCCCTTATTACTATTATCACCTTTGTTATCGCTATTCTCATTTTGAGCAATCCACGTGTTGCTACTTTCATGTTTATCCTTTCTTTCGACAGCGAGACTGAGAGTGATGGTTCCTCCTTTCGTGAATTTGATAGCATTATCGAGTAGATTAGAGACGACCTGAGATAATCTTATTTTATCTGCCCGTACAACAATAACTTGATTTTCTTTAGTTTCGAATGTGATTTTTACATCCTTATCGCTCAGTTTTTTAATTTGATCTCCATAATCTGAAAGCACATTTGATATTAGTTCATTCAAATTAACATCTTGAAGTGTGAGCCTGAGTAATTTGCCTTCAATCTTTGTAACATCCAAAATATCTTCTGTAAGTCGTTTAAGCTTTTTCGCATTTCTGATGATGATATCAAGCAATTCGTCTTGCTCTTCGATACACCTCTTCTTAGAAGAGCGAAGGATTTCTGTCAGTCCCAGTATAGGTTGTATTGGAGTCCGTAGCTCATGGGCTGCTACGTTGATAAATTCACTCTGCATTTTTCCTTGGACTTCTAATTTTTGGTTAGCCGACTCTAGCTGTTTATTTGTGTCGGCCAATAACGTAAGCGCATGCTTAACTTGTTGATATAATTCTGTTTGCTTCCATAGGTTCTCAAATATAGAGACGTAAGATAACACCCCTGCCCTACTATTTGAGTATGTAGATAACCCTATTGCTTCTTCAAAACTTTCCTTCAAGTCATCTTTCAATTCCATAACCAAAGAAACATTTCTATCAACTATCAAAATAGTGGCTTTGGTATCAGAAATTTGATCCAGATACCTGATATCAATCTTGACATTACTATTAACACCATTCTGTATCAATTCTTGCACTGCTCGTTCGGTTAATGCATGTCCAGGCATTAGTATTCTGATTTTTAGGCTAGTACGATCTCTTAATACTTCAGTTAATGACCGCAGTACTCCTATCTTCTCCTGACGAATAAATGCATTAGTTGTAGGAAACAATATCATAACTTCTTTTTCTGCAGATTTGACGATGTTTAGATAGGTCTCCTTAGCTTTGGTTGAATTTTGAATAACTTCTACATCAGCTTGAACTCCTTGCTCAATATCCTTTATCCTGTCTGATGCGTCAATTCCATTATTCCACAATTCTTCGAATAATGATTTAAAATGCTTAACATAAAGCGGTTCGTTACTAATTAAGAGACTTTGTACTCTCTTGCCATCTTCCATCTTTTCTATTGTAGCAGCAATTTCTTTATCTGAAACTCCAAAGCTCATTGGCGGTGAATTTTTGATATGTCGTATTTGTATACCAGTCTCCAAGAATATCTCTGCTAGTTTAGAGTTGTATCTATCAATGTTAGTAACATATCTTATGCCCAAATGTTCCCCCTTTGCCTCTTTAGCCAATAATTCTTTCTTAATATCAAAAAAATAGCTGTAGCTAAACTGCAATCCTCCTGAAGTAATGCAAGTTGATAATTCATTAGATTCCGAAGTGAGATGGCCTATTTCTTTGATAATTTCTTCAGGGTCCTCTAATATCTTTGTTCTATAAGTCTGGATTCCACCTTCGAGTTCTCTTATTTTCTGTTCTGCAGGAATGGCTGCATTCCATAACGTATCAAAGATATACTGTCCTTGGTCTACTACCTCCTTATTACTACTGTAAATAACTTGTGTCAACGGTTTTGCTTCGTCTAGGACTGTGGTCGCCATATATTCTGACTCGCTAACTGCAATACCACCTTTAACTCCGTCCAAATGACGAAGCTCATCGACTATATTTATTAGCTCTTTGCAATAATGAACATTTTCTTTGGTAATCTCAGTAAAAGCTCTTATCTTTCCACCTCTAGTTCTGATATCGCCATATCCGTTCGAGTACTCCTTGATCTCAATTACTATAGAAGGACCTTTGTTATCAAAACAGATGTCCATCTTCTCCTTTACATTTGCCATAAAGTATATTCCTCTGCCCACTGCCTTTTCGACCCCAAAAAGAATCTCGGAGTATTGCTTGCCTCGTGGGGTGCTTGGTGGAATAGGACTTAATTTCGAAGTCACTGAATATTTATGGACATGTCCCATTTATAACAGAATAGTCAATATTTTGCAATATTGAGTAACCAATCTATTTACTTTTCCTCATTTTAGCATTTGAATGGATACTTTTGACAGAAATTCCCTTATGCCGGCTAACGGTTGTGATTTGCAACCTGTCAAGGCCTGGGGCTGTCAGGAGGATCAGACGGTATATTTATGCGAGCAAAATTGAATTATAAATCATACGTACGCAGCCTATCTTCAAGTTAAACAAAGAAATTTCTTCTTGGTTTAGCTCATCAAGAAAGCATGTCATCTGCATTGCAGCAGCTTCTCCCTACTTTTGTGAAGAATGATATGTCCCTTATAATCAAATCACTTAAATTTCTGCATTAGTACCTCCACCAAGCACTTCACCTGCCAATGTTTAGGTTTATATTTTATTGCAAAAAAAGATTGCTGAAGCAGCGCATGAAAATAGGCATAATATCAGATACACATGACAACTTAGATAATGTTCAAAAATCGGTTGAATTATTCAAAGCGCAGAAAGTTTCTGTTGTCTTTCATGCCGGAGATTATGTTGATTCTGAAATAGTTAGATCTTTTAGTGGGATAAAATTAATTGGGATATTAGGAAATAATGATCTAGACAGATCAGGATTAAGTAAGGCATTTGAGGAGATCGGTGGTCAAATGAACGGTGAAATTTGCGAGATTGAGGAAGAAGGCATCAAATTCGTTATTTACCATGGAACGAACCCTAAACTTAAAAATTCCTTAATTGAATCTGGAAAGTATGATGTAATTATATGTGGTCATACACACAAAATCGAAAACAGAAAAGTCGGCAGAACGCTCGTTCTAAATCCGGGAACAGCTAATGGATGGTTCTTTGGCTACAAGGCAACTGTCGCTATTTTTGATACACAGACTAGATGTCCTGAATTCATGAACCTATAATATTCATTAGATCACCATTACTACTTTGTTTGTTTGTATTCTGAATCTATATAAAATATGGACGTCCGGGGCTACTTCTGGGACCAATATCATGAATCATACTTTTACTCAGGGACCTATAACATGTTAATCGTACTTACAATAATTTAAAATACGAGGTACGAGTGACTGAAAGGAATGATCGATTTTACTAGAGCGAACATGAGGGAAGAGAAAGGGTCGAAGATTAGTCACATTGTATCATCCACAATAATAATTCTTGTCCTCCTTTCGTCCTCGTTAATGTTGCAACCAGTTAATGCACAGGGCCAACCAAATGGTGGTGTTAACAGCCCAGGACCGACGTCAACAAATTCCAATACAACCTCAGCGGTACCTTCAGCCGCGACCAATACTGCGGGCGGTGGTACGAGCAGTGGTAGCCTCAACATGAGCCATTTTACCAACGCTGCTAATCTGGTAATCAATGGTAAAACCTTTCCAATCAAGTATAACATAACGGGGGGTAAACTCCTAGGTCTGGTAGCAGACAACGACAAGACTACTGTAGTTGCTGTGATAAGTCCAGGAGGAAGCGGTAAGATGGTACTTACGATCGAATTACCAAGAAATGTTATAGATTCGAAAGGGCAAGGAAACACTGACACCAAATTCCTAGTCAAAATAGATGGTAAAGGTGTAGACTACAAGGAAGTTGCCAATAACCTTAATGCAAGAATATTGGGAATTGATTTTAGTAAAGACAATAGAATTATAGAGATAAGCGGTACTCAAATGACACCTTAATCTCACTTACATAATTGGTAAACAATCACTAGTTATGTCATGTCATTGGATACTGCTAGACTGTTAAGAGTCTGCTTAGGGTTGTCGCTTCCTTTCTTTTTTTAAATCTTTTTTACTTCCAGTTATATTGGCTAGTCTTGAGTGGACTTCATTATTATAAAATTGGTTTTCAAAAAAAAACTCAACATAGATAGCTCAAGTCTACAACCATGCCCTGGACTTTTATTTATCTGTCTTAGTGCATTCCTACTTTGAGATCTATTCCCATCATGAGTCGGGTTCAAAATTAGCCAATCATCTCTGGGAATACTACAACAGAAACAGGGCTTCCATCCGCTCTACCCATTATTTTCCTTTTCTTTCAGTGAATTAGATGTGTCAAGTTTATTCCTGCCTATTGTCCAAACCTTGCTAGTTCAAGGCCGTAATGGATCAAAGATAATTATTCCTAAGTCGTTAATATGGCTAACCAATTATTGGAAAACCCAGTTATAAGGCATATACTAGCCCACAATAAAAGGCGACGACAGTTACGTTGTTGTTGTTATTGTTAACTAAATCAAAGATAATAAATTGCCCCTTTCAAATCAGTAGATTCTATCGATGTGTGCGCGTGTATAGAAAATGGAAGCGTCAAATAGATTTGTAAGCCTAGGGGTCATATTTTTCATCGATCAGATCTTAGTGGCTGCAGGCAACTGGCTTTACTGGCTAATCATCTCCAAAATTACCACATCTTCTGAAATAGGTCAGGCTACTATGATCTCTAGCCTTGTTTTACTCATCACAACTCTCACCCAGTTAGGTTTGGAGTACCCTATCCTGAAGAATTCGCAGAGTCAACGTAGTCAAATCCTGGCAACCGGAGTTCTTATTCAAATAATTCTTTCATTGGGCACGGTGCCAGCTGTTTCTTACATTATAAACGACGTTTTTCGTGAATCGTCGGCTATGTTTGATTGGATAGCGATCTCTACTCTACTTTTTACTTCTGCGGCATTTGTACCTCGCTTTGCGTTACTTGGGGTTTCTCGCGTTAGGAGCATTTTAGTCATCGATGTAATAAGCACAGCTATAAAATTCGTCGCTGGCTTCGTGCTAGTAGAAATAGGTTTAGGAGCTTTGGGAATGCTATCAGCAATATTATTTCAATATATCATAATGTCTGTGGCTACTGTAGCAGTTGCAAGCAAGACATTTGAATTCAAGATTGGGAACATAAAATACTTTGCAAAAATTATCTCAGAGGGATTGGCTAATTTTCCTGCTAAGTTAGCTAGGGTCCTCATTTTAACATTGAGTATTGTACTTCTTGCTTCTGTTGGCATACACAGTTCAGATATAGGCGTATATTATGTAGCTTTAATGATTAGCACTGTAGCAGGATCCTTTGCTGCAAGTATCGCTTTCATGGTTATTCCAGCTTCAATGAAATCTAAGACTGACTTATCATCGGATAGCACTAGGTTGGGATTAAGTCTAACAGCGCCTATAATTTCAATTTTAGTCGTCTCACCTAAATTTATACTGTCTTTAATTGGTTCAGAATACACATCTGGGTACATGATTTTATTGTTTCTTTCTGTTTCGATTTTGCCATATTGCATTGTTGTAAATACGATTTCAAAATTAAATAACTTTGGAAAATCTAAAAGACTTGTATTGCTCGGCGCAGTAGAGGTATCTACTTTTCTATTAGCCTTTTACTTTTTGGTCCCGCACTACGGGACGCTAGGAGCTTCCATAGCTACACTGGTTGCCTTCATAGCAGCATCCGTACCTTCGCTAATTTGGTCGCAACGCACATTAATCAAGCATATAATTAGTGTTGGAATAGCACTTGCAGGGGGTATAGGAGCTGTATATATGCTAAGTGCTTTAGTTGGTCTTCATCCACTTACGGCTATTGGGATCTCCGCCGGTTTGACAATGACGTTTCTGTTGAAATTGAAGACCATCTCATCTCATGAATTACTGCGGATATTCAAGACTTTAATTAAGAACGGATAGTTCAAACCAATTCCGCCGTCGGTCATGAGTGGCATTTAAAATTGAGAAGAAGGAAGAAAAATGAAGTGACCGACAGAGAGACTAGAGTGGGTCAGCTTATTTTACGGTGATTGTTCCTTTCATCGATGGATGGAAAGTATCGATGTAATTGTACGTGCCTGGTTTCTTAAAGCTGATTGTGAAGCCTGTCACCGAACCCGGAAGTCCTTTTTCGTAACCCTTGGGAGAAATCCACCCTGAATTGATGTATTTTTCGCTGCCATCACTAAGGTAAGCTGACGTACTATTTGCCTGTCTTATTGATTTTACCTTCCCAGCAGAATCGATTACGATCGGATCAATAGCCCTAGAATTGACACCTATTATTGTTTTAGTCCCATTCTGTAAATTCGGCATCAAGGCTGGCTGGCTGTTAGAGCCGGCTGCTGGCAGAGCAGTAAATGTTGTGGCTGCTGGAATAGCAAAGGGTACAAAGAGAAATGCTGCTGACTTGTTGTCCATCACAAAAGTGACTGTGTGCGGGTCTGGCACCTTAGTAGGATTGTAGAATGTCACATCTTGTCCCACTGCTACTTCAGCAGTTGCAGGTGAATATTTTGCTATAGACTCATCTCCACCTGTTCTTACCAAAACTTTGTTAACAGAGGAGCCATTCAAGCCAAGTGTTGCTCTCTCGGTAGCAGTAGAAGTTCCTGATGGTGATGAACTTGGTGTTAAAGATTTAGCTGGATTTTTTGATGGAGATACTACAGGTTTTGTAGGTGTAGTTGTTACCGATGGCGATGATGATGAAGGTTGCGTGGAAGGAGATGAAGAGAGCTCCTTTGTCGTTTCACCGCTCTGGTTTGCTTTTATCACAACCTCACAATCAGATGACTTCGTATCTCCTTCGCCAGGATTGAAATCTTTTATCGTATCTTTACCTGAACCGCAGTCAAAGTAATCAGCCCCCGGCCCACCTGTGAGAACATCGTTACCTCCCTCACCAAACAATTTGTCGTTCCCGGCTCCTGCGGATATCGTGTCGTCACCAGAGCCACCAGATATTGTATCGTCACCAGAGCCACCGCATAGCCTGCCATTGCCGCTCCCTTCACTAGACATAACACTTTGGCTTGATCCGCTACCTTCAGAGAAGACTGTTTGACTCGATCCGCTAGATCCGTCTTCGCATGAAGCCTTCATTTGTTTCTTTACCATTCCAATAATACTATTTGACAAATCTTTACCTAGACTATTGACATTATCCCTGATAGTATTGCCTAAATCATTATTAATTTCGTTTTGAGCAAAAGCTAGCCTCAGTGCCGGTACTATTACGCCAATGATTAGTACCACTGCAATCAATACGATAACTGTTGTCTTTAAGTAAGCTACTAACATATTCTCTATGATAACTTTACTAATACATATCCATTTTGAACCTTAAAACACTATTTTGCAATTAGATAAATATTATTAAAGAAAAGAGTAGAGGCTAAAGGTAATATCCATTTTATAAAAAGAACTTCTAGGATGAGCCTCCAGCTATAATCTTATCTTACTCTTCGTATTATTCTCGATTTGGATCCTTTACCGAAATTATTAAAATTTGTCTAGTATTTGTTAAAATATCTTAAATATAATCATAATATCAATGAAGCCTCAGTAAGGCAATGTGTACCAAAACAATAATAGTACTACCATTCGCCTATATTGTGGCTTCGTTGGTGCCACGAACGTTGTTTATTATAACTACAAACAGGCAAAAAAACCGTTGAATCCAAGTAATAAGTGGGGGGTATCTTTGATAACATCTTTTTTTATCGATGCTACTGAGGAGAGTAAAAAAAATATCATATAGTCTGTAGAAAGCTCACCCAATTGAGCTAAATGAAGTCAGGATGTCATCAGGATTGACAAAACCTATAGATACTATTTTCCTTTTTTTTAGCCTTGGCTGACAAAGGATTGTATTATACAAATTAGGGGAGTGCGTGCTATATACCTGCCGTGATAAATGTCCGTCTTCTACATGATCATGCTGCTTTACTGATACAGAATCATGAAGGTCATGCCAATTCAAGAATCATCAAAAAATACGTTGTGGTGTCCGATCTACATCTCGGCTTTGAGGACGAGCTATGCACAAGCGGAATATTGATTGATTCTGATAAACTTCTTGATGAAATGTTAAACGAACTGATAGAACTTATTAAAGTCAATACCGCAGAAGGAATAATTCTACTTGGAGACTTAAAAAGCAAAGTAGGTTCTATTAGTAAACAGGAATGGCAAGCGATACCTTCGTTTCTCAAATCACTATCTAAACATGCAAGCGTTTATTTTGTTCCCGGCAACCATGATAGCAATATAAGGTTCTTAACTCCTCAAGATGTTAATTCTATTACTGCTCATGGAATGGTTATACTTGATACATTGTTTCTGCACGGTCACACTATGCCCTCCTTGGCACACTCAGCTATAAAACGAATTGTAATGGGCCATATTCATCCAGTCTTCTTTAAACCTGGAAGTGTGATTAATGGACAAAGAGTTTGGCTATACCTTAAAGTCAAAAAAGAAGTCGTCTTTCCAAGTAGCCAAGGCATGTTGGAAATAATAGTTGTTCCATCTTTTAATAGATACCTTTACACCACTAGATTAGAGCGAGGAAATAGAAAACCCATATCACCGATAATAAAAAGAATAGTGGAAAATAGGGAAATTGAAAATGGTATGATTGTTACTCTAGATGGCTCAATAGTAGGAGGAATGGAGAGCCTAACTAACATTATTTGAATTCTTGCAGCTGAAATAAAAGCAATCACAACTACATAATGATGAGCTCAAATATGTTCGATCAACAAGAAGAAGAACCTGTGCATGGAAGAGTCAGAGGTATTAAGTTGGCTATGAATAATAGCCTGTGGTTCGTGGATCAAAAGTCAGAATTTAATTTTAAAGGATCCTACGTTGAAGTATCTTCGAGCCGGGGGAAAAGGAGATAAGATCATTATCCGTAAATTATAACAGGACCAATCTTATAGATTTTGGTAGTCCCGTAGAAAATTCAGAGTTGGATTATTAGTTCGTAGCCATTCTAATGTCTTGATAAATGAACTAGCGGATTCAAGGGTTGTTAATACAGGAATCCCCATCTCTACTGCCTTTCTTCTTATTTGATATTCATCATATAACATTCCTACATATTTTTCTATTGTAGCAGTAGAAGGAATGTTAATGATGAAATCAATTTTGTGCTCATATAACAGCTTCGAAATGTTTGGTTTACGGTCCGGTTCACTGATTTTATATACCTGCTGAACAGCTTTGAAATTGTTATTAGCCAAAAATTCTGCTGTATGTTCTGTTGCCATTATATTATAACCCATCTGAGCGATTTGTGAAATTAACGGCAGGAGCTTTTTCTTATTTTTCTGACCTCCTATAGTTATCAGAGCTGATCCGCTTAATGGAAGCGAATAACCCGCTGCCATATAGGCTTTCGATAAGGCATCATAGAAGCTTTCTCCAAAACAAGCGACTTCACCTGTAGATTGCATCTCTACACCAAGAACTATATCTGCGCCTTCCAGCTGCATAAACGAAAACTGTGGAACTTTGATTCCAAACCCTGACGTCTTTAAGCATATGTCAGTAGCAACTACGGGGAGTTGATGGCCTGTCATGGCTCTGGCAGCAAGTTTGATCAAATTTATCCCCACAAACTTAGAAACGAATGGCATAGAGCGCGATGCCCTTACATTCGCTTCTATCACGAATACTTCCTCTTCTTTAAGAAGATATTGTATATTGTAAGGACCAACGATATTAAGCGCTTTACCGATTCTAATTGTATACTCAATAATTGTTTCAATAGTTTTTCTGTCCAGTCTCCAAGGAGGGATGCACATTATCGCATCACCCGAATGTATTCCTGCATTATCAACATGTTCAATGATTGAACCGAGCACTACATTCTCTCCGTCAGATACTGCGTCGACTTCAACCTCAAAAGCATCCTGTAAAAATTTGCTGATTACAATTGGATAATCAGGACTAATGTTTGCTGCCTCTCTTAAGAATTGCTCTAATTGTTGTTCAGCCCAAACCACTTTCATAGCAGCCCCGCTGAGAATATAGGATGGTCTAACTAGGATAGGATATCCTGCAGCTTCTGCAAAAGCTTTGGCCTCTTTTATGTCTGTAAATTTCTTCCATTCAGGTTGTTTTATATTTAATGAATCCAACAATTTTCCAAACTTCGATCGATTTTCAGCATTGTCTACGTTATCGCTAGAAGTACCTATTATCTTTACCCCGAGCTTGGCAAGGTGTGGCGTCAAATTATTTGCAGTCTGTCCACCTACGCAGGTAATTATGCCACAGGGATTCTCCTTTTCATAAATGTCCATGACCCGTTCAAGGGTCAACTCCTCGAAATACAATCTATCGCATATATCATAATCAGTAGAGACTGTTTCAGGATTGCAGTTAATTATCGCTACTTCTTTAATTCCATTCTCTTTCAAACCTCCTACCATGTTCACTGTTCCCCAATCAAATTCCACGCTGCTTCCAATTCTGTATGGGCCTGCACCAAGTACTATTGTTCTAGACTCTTTGTTTGCAGGATCGACAACAACGTCATCAGTTTCACCGCCATATGTGAGATACAAATAATTAGTCTTTGCAGGCCATTCCGCAGACAGGGTATCAATTTGCTTTATTACAGGCTTGATTCCAAACTTCTGCCTTAATGACCTTATTTTGAATTCGTCTATATTCATACATCTTCCGATTTGCTTATCAGAAAAACCTATCTTCTTTGCTTGTCTAATAAGCCCTTCATCAAAATTGGATTTACGCAAGTTGTCCTCCATCATGAGAATGTTATTAATTCTCATCAAGAACCATGGATCGATCGCTGATAACTCACTAATCCTATCAATAGTCATTCCTCTTCGACTTGCTTCGACAATGCTAAATATTATTTCGTCATTTGGATAAAGCAACTCTTGCTCAATGCTTTCCGTATTTTTTTCTACTAGATCAGCTGCGGTGGTGGATTGAGTTGGATTGTCATTTATGCTAAGTGTCTTAGCGATATTATTGTGGCGACCAGCCCCACTATCGTACCAGATTCGCTCGTCGTTTGCTACTAGCCCATCTTTTCCATTATCAGACATTCTAATTGCCTTCTGGAATGCTTCTTCAAAATTTCTTCCGATAGCCATTACCTCGCCGACGGATTTCATTGTGCTGCCTAACTTTCGTTTTACAAGTTCGAATTTTCTAAAGTCCCACCTGGGCATTTTTATTACAACGTAGTCAAGTGAAGGCTCAAAGCATGCAGTAGTTGCCTTAGTAATTCTATTAATTAACTCAGGTAGAGAGTATCCTAGTCCTAACTTTGCGGCCATATACGCAAGTGGATAGCCTGTTGCCTTACTTGCAAGCGCAGAGGATCTAGATAGCCGGGCATTGATCTCTATAGCACAGAATTTATCCGACTCGACATCGAGGCCAAATTGAATATTACATTCTCCGATAACACCACAGTAAGCGGTAGCGCGTTGTGCAGCAGAGCGTAACATATGATACTCAAAATTGTTTAGGGTTTGAGACGGAGCAACAACAATATTATCTCCAGTATGCACGCGCATCGCAAGCATATTCTCCATATTGCAGATGATAACGCTGTTGCCTTTGCTATCACGCATAACTTCGTATTCAATCTGTTTCCAATGGCCAACATACTTTTCTATGAGTACTTGTTTCACCATGCTGCTCGAAAGTCCGCGCTGAACAATCTCCTGCAATTCATACTCGTTATAGGCAACACCGCCACCTCGTCCTCCTAAGGTATATGCTACTCGAATAATTACAGGGTAACCTATATCATCAGCCACTTTTGAGGCTCCTTCAAGCGAATATGCAGGAGCGCTCTGCAAAACGGGGACATTGCTTGCTAGCATCGCATCTTTAAAAAGCTGTCTGTCTTCTGTAATCTCTATACCTTTTACCTGTGTTCCCAGAACCGTTATTCCATATTTTTTTAAGATTTGTTGCTTATGCAAAGCCACACCGCAATTGAGTGCAGTTTGTCCACCAAATGCTAGCATAATGGAATCAGGTCTTTCAGTTTCAATGACTTTCTCCACATATTGACTGTTAATAGGCAGCAGATATACTCGGTCTGCAAACCTAGTATCTGTCTGAATAGTAGCTATATTTGGATTTATCAGGACACTCTTGATCCCATCTTCCTTTAAGGCCTTAAGGCATTGTGAACCGGAGTAGTCAAATTAGCGGCCAGGATGTTTGTCCTAACTCTCGCCTGCTTCTCCGATTTTGATTGCCCCACTGCCTAGAACAAGGACGGTTCTTATCGTCTCATTTTTTGGCAATTTTCCTCCTCTTTATTTTTCTGTGAATAGCTGTTTTCTTCTTTTTGGTCCTTAAGATATTTTGCGAGGATGCAGGAGTATAAGGCCTATAGAGAGTAACAGAGTTCGAAGAAGCTGAAGAGGACAAACTTGTTAATGATCGTGTTGATGCTGACTCTCTTGGTATTTCTTTTTTTGACTGCGTAAACTGATCGATAACATTTCTAAATCTATCAAAAACAAATAGACAATCATAGGGTCCCGGTGATGCTTCTGGATGAAATTGTACTCCTAATATTGGTTTAGACTTGTGCTCAATTCCTTCTATAGTCCCGTCATCCGCATTTACAAACCATACCCTAAAACCGGTTTTACTAAGGCTCGTTGGATCAATGCCATAGCCGTGATTCTGGCTTGTAACATAGGTTTGATTACTTCGTATATCTGTACATGGTTTGTTCTGTCCCCTGTGACCAAATTTTAACTTGTACGTATCAGCTCCACCAGCAAGAGCAAGTATTTGATTTCCAAGGCAAATTCCAAGCGTAGGGATTGATGATTTGATTAGGCTTGCTGCCGTTTCAATCGTACTCTTGCATAACTTGGGATCACCCGGTCCATTACTAATAACAACGCCTTTCGGTTCGTAAGAGATTATTTTTTCATACGACGAATTCCAAGGAAGAGAAATAACGTTGTAGCCATTCTTAAGAATGTTACGTATGATGCTGTATTTTGTCCCCGTATCTAGTAAAACGATAAGATGACGACTGTTCTTGTTGCTTCCGTACTCATGTGGTTCAGTCACAGAGACTTCCGGAAGAAAGTTTTGAGTACCATATCGATTATTTTTAATCAGGTCTGAAAGTACTGGATCAAAGGAATAAGAAGAGGAAAGAGATGGATAACCGTTGGGCTCTTTTTGGGAGTCGGAGACCACCAATGCACACGTCATAACTCCATGAACCCGAAGCTTCTTGGTGAGTTCCCTAGTGTCTATTCCATATATACCGGGGGTTTTTTCTTCATATAACCATTGATCTAGCGTCATTACGCTATTCCAATGACTAGCCACATCTGATAAGTCATGAACTACTAAACCTTTGATCTGAACCTTGTCCGATTCAAAGTATTTTGCAAATCCAAATTCATCTTCGATTTTTCTACTCGGCACACCATAGTTTCCAATTAGTGGATATGTTAAACATAATATCTGGCCTCTATATGATGGGTCTGTTAGCGTTTCGGTGTATCCTACCATACCTGTGTTAAAAACGAGTTCCCCTGAAACAGTACTCGGGTACCCAAAACCGATGCCAACAAAAACGCTTCCGTCTTCTAGCATTATTTTTGCTCTATATCCAGAATATGTCCGCTGAAGTGTTGGAATTTTCGACCCTTAACGACTTTTCAAGAAAGCAAATTTAAGTTTTGCTCTACAGTTTTGTGATGACTATACCAGACTCTGACAAGAATTACTGAACTGAACTAATAATAAACTATGATGCTAATATCGTAATTCCTATTTGCTCTTTTTAGAGAGGGGCAAACCAAGATTTTGAAACTATCAACGGATCAGGACTGCCCGGTAGCTCCTCTATTTGTGTTACTTAGTTTTTGAGGACACTATTTGTGAGTCTAATCGGAACAACCACTCACAAGAATACTCAGGATCACATAATTCGTTTCAGCCATCACCAAGAAGACTATCATTACAGCAATTTTTTCCTGACTACCCGCTTCCTGTAACGTCTATCACAACTGAGCTGGTATTGGGCAGCCCTATTTGGGATTTCATAGGATTCATTAGATACACCCTTTTGGTTGTAGTGCTTGAAGGATTGTTGCTATTCTTAATGTTGCTGTCGTCATTAATCTTCTTAGAAGGATCACCCGAAATACGCTGAGTAAAGTCTGCGTAATACATACACACATAACCAGGTTTAGAAAAATCCTTGACAAGGTGAAGACTAAGAGGCTGCAACTTTGATGCATTAGTGATAACGATGTTTAACTGAGATATAGAATTTGTATTACAGGGAAGCCTTGCGGTTATATGCGCGTTAGTTTTCTTATATAATGGTAAGTCATAGAGATGTATGAAATCATTTTGCATAATTTCCTCATGTGACAACAGAATGGTAACCGAATCTGCTAATATGCTACTATTATTATTCAAGCTAGCTGATTTCATGCCTGTACTATTTCTAATTTGGTCAATGGCTGATGCCATCAGGGCTTTAGGAGAAACAAAAGAGTTCACCATGGATTCGGCTTCTTGGCTAGTAGTTTTTCCCATATTCATATCAGAATTATTTTTGACCGCAAGCTCCTTTGCTAGCGCATTATGTTTATTCATCCCTACACTAGTGTTACTTCCGCTAAAAACTAGAAATAGAAGTAAGAATATTAATTGGACAACCAAAATACTCAAAGTGAGCAAAAACCTGCTCCCTAAGGGTTCTCCCATAATCTAATATGATCTTTGGATATACTAAAGAGGATTG
>Ga0193715_1000164_pt1 | contig 17455 bp, 17 predicted proteins | sample U2m2metaG_FD_143040 | JGI IMG/M metagenome (GOLD analysis project Ga0193715, IMG submission 143040) | Soil microbial communities from a riparian zone of the East river system, Colorado, United States - U2m2 | ecosystem: Environmental > Terrestrial > Soil > Riparian zone | place: USA: East River... | reverse complement strand
GCTGTACCGGTTGTACTTCCATCACGTGCTGCCGCTCATCGGCCGACTAATCAGCGGACACCGCACTGCCTACCAATACCTCCCGCGATCAGTCGCGAATTTCCCGGTCGAGGAGGAGTTGGCGTCGAGGATGGAAGCAGCGGGCTTCGCGAAGGTTAGTTGGCGGAGTCTTTCGTTCGGAGTCGCGGCGATTCACGTAGCCGAGCGCCCCATGCCAGGAAGAAAGTGAGTCTGGACAACATTTCGCAGTTTCTCTCCGCCATCGATCGAGCAGGCGAGCTCACCCGAATTACCGAGCCGGTCAAAGCGCGCCTCGAGCTTTGCGAGATCGCCGATCGCGTCATGAAGCAACCGGGTGGCGGGAAGGCTCTCTTCTTCGAGAATGTTATCCTCGACAACGGAGAGCGGTCTCAGTATCCGGTCGTCATCAATCTCTTCGGCTCGATGCGTAGAATGTCACTGGCGCTCGGCGTGGACGATCTCGATGAGATCGGCGAACGCATCACCGAAATGCTCGACCTCAAAGTCCCCGAGGGAATCCTGGGCAAGCTCTCGATGCTGCCGCGACTCCTCGAGCTCGGGAAATTTCCGCCGCGCGTCCGGAGCGGCAAGCCGCCGTGTCACGAGATCGTGCTGAAGGGCGACGAAGTGGATCTGTCGAAGCTCCCGATCATCACGTGCTGGCCCGAGGACGGCGGCCCGTACGTCACGTTGCCGATGGTGATATCGAAGGATCCGAAGCGCGGCATCAGGAATGTCGGCATGTATCGCGTGCAAGTACTCGGTCCGCGCACGCTGGCGATGCATTGGCAGCGACACAAGGTCGGCGCCGCACACTGGCGCGAGATGGCAGAGAAGGGCGAACGCATGCCGGTGGTAATCGCCATCGGCGCCGATCCACCGTCGGTGTATTCAGCGTCGGCGCCGTTGCCGCCGACCATCGACGAGTTTCTGTTCGCCGGATTCCTGCGCAAATCTCCGGTGAGTCTCGCCAAAGCGCTGACTTGCGATCTCGAGGTTCCGGCCGAAGCGGAATTCGTGATCGAGGGATACATCGATCCCGCGGAGCCGCTGGTGGTCGAAGGACCGTTCGGGGACCACACCGGATTCTATTCCGAGGCCGATCTCTACCCGCAAGTGCACGTGACGGCTTTGACGATGCGTCGCTCACCCGTCTACGCCACCACAATCGTTGGCCGACCGCCGATGGAGGATTACTACCTCGGCCATGCGACGGAGCGGATCTTCCTGCCGCTGCTCAAGCTCACAGTGCCGGAGATCGTCGATTACCACATGCCGGCAGAAGGGATATTTCACAACCTCGTTTTCGTGTCGATCGACAAGCAGTATCCCGGTCAGGCATACAAGGTGATGAACGCGATGTGGGGCCAAGGCCTCATGTCGCTTGCTAAGGTCATCGTGGTGCTCGACAAGGAAGTGAACGTGCGTAACGTGCAGGAGGCGTGGTGGGTCGCCCTCAATCACATCGATCCCGAGCGTGACGTGCGGTTTTCCATGGGACCCATCGACGTTCTCGATCATTCGAGTCGAGCGTTTACCTACGGATCGAAGATGGGTATAGACGCGACGAGGAAATGGCCGGAGGAGGGATTCACCCGCAACTGGCCGAAGTTGATCGAGATGGATCCGGCGACGAAGCAGCGCGTGGACGCGATGTGGTCCACGCTGGGGTTCGGTTCGAATGCGTGAAGGACAGACTTTCAGTGGGCAGGGCGCGCTTCTCCGTCACGCGAATCTGGTGCGGCTGCCGCATACGGTTTTCGCGCTGCCGTTCGCGCTGGTCGGAGTGGTCCTGGCGAGCTACATCGCTCCGATTACCGTGGGTTCCGTGCTCTGGGTCGTCGTCGCTTTCACCAGCGCGCGTTTCGCGGCAATGGGATTCAACCGGATAGTCGACCGCGAAATCGACGCGCGCAACCCGCGCACGCGCTCACGGGAGATCCCCTCGGGGACGATGGGTGTGCGTGAGGCGAGCGTTGCGGTCGTGATCGCCTCGATCGTGTTCTTTGTCGCGGCGTGGCAGCTCAATCGGCTCTGTCTGTTTCTCGCCCCGGTGGCGTTGAGCTGGGTGCTGTTCTACAGCTACACCAAACGATTCACGCGATGGTCACACCTCGTGCTCGGTGTCGGACTGTCCATAGCGCCGGTGGGTGGATATCTCGCCATCACCGGGCAGTGGAGCGACCCGTGGTGGATGCTGATCGCGCTGGCGATCGCTGTTGCCACGTGGGTGGGCGGGTTCGACATCCTGTACGCTCTCCAGGATGTGTCGTTCGATCGGGAGAACGGATTGTATTCGGTGCCGGCGACGTTCGGAGAGCCGGCGGCGCTGGGCATTGCGCGGCTGCTGCACCTGATCACGGTTGCTGCGCTGGCGATCGCCGGATTCGGGGCCGGGGCGGGGGTGGTCTACTTCGCCGGCGTAATCGTCGCGGGAATGCTGCTTCTGTACGAGCACTCGCTCGTCAAGGCTGACGACTTCACGAGACTCGACGCGGCTTTCTTTACGATGAACGGCGTAATCAGCATCGTCTTCTTCGGCTTTGTGTTCACCGAGCGGCTGTTACGATGAGTGTTACGCCGCCGATCGTCTTCGGCATCACGGGAGCGTCGGGCGCGCCGTACGCGGTGAGATTGCTTCAGCAGCTCACGGCGGCGCACCGCCCGGTGTCGCTGATCGTCTCGAAGTACGGGCTGCGACTGCTCGAGACAGAAGCAGGAATCGGCTCGATCGAGGAGCTTCGCAAGACGGTCGGGAAGGATGGGTGGGATACGTGCGTTGAGACATTCTCGAACGAGGATCGGGGTGCGCCACCCGCATCAGGCTCAGCGCTTACGGCGGGAATGATCGTGTGTCCCTGCTCGATGGGAACTCTCTCGGCGATCGCCGTCGGCGCATCGCGCTCGTTGATCGAGAGAGCTGCCGACGTGACGTTGAAGGAGGGGCGAAAGCTGATTCTGGTGCCGAGGGAAACGCCACTCAGCGCCATTCACCTCGGCAACATGTTGCGACTGACGCGCGCTGGAGCCGTGGTGATGCCCGCTTCGCCAGGGTTTTATCACCGGCCGAAGGAGATATCGGATCTCGTGGACTTCGTTGTGGCGCGAATGCTCGATCATCTCGGCGTGGAGCAGAGCCTGGTGAAGAGGTGGGATGGAGAGACGGGTTAGGAGTTGCGGCGCGTCCCTTGCGGCGTTTATCGCCTAGGCCAATCAGGAGGAGAAATATGAATCGTAATTTGTTGGTTCTAGGTATGGCTGCTGCCATGTTCGTTTCCGTCGCTGGCTGTCATCATGACGTCGCAGCCACCAAGGAAATGACTCTCGCGAGAGTTTCGAACTGGTCCGTACCTTCCGTCGCCCAACGGGGAAGTCCGATTCAGATCACGCTCGAGGTACAGTCGGGTGGCTGCAACCAGTTCGAAAGGATCGAAGTCCTCAGAACGGAATCGCTGGTTACCATCCGAGCCTGGGGAACGAGCCCTGCGCCGATTCCGGGAAAGGGCGTCATGCTGGCGTGCCCGCGAACCTTTCCACAAACGGAGGTCGTGCAACTCGAGCCTCCTTTCCTTCGAACGTTTACTGTCGTTGTCGAGGAACCGGGCGCGTGGCCCAACCTTTCAGCCACTGTAACTGTGCAGTAGCCCACCTTTTCTGGGAGGAGAATGAAGTCTTCTTTGTCCGGAATACTTGTAGTTGCGCTCGCCGCTGTACCGCTCGCCTGCAACCCGTTCGCCCCCGATCAGTCGGTCGTTCTCGAAGTACAGAACCTCGATGCTCCGGCAACGATATCGCCTGGCGCCCAGCTCACGGTCGTCCTCACCGTCACCACGGGCGGGTGCACGGTGTTCGACCACATTGCAGTGCTGCGCGGACCATCGGGTGTGCAGCTAGCGGCAATAGGCGTGAACACCGCCAAGGGAAAGACCAACTACAGCTGCCCGGCGGATATTCGGAGCGATCCGCATTCGTACACCCTCGACCCGCCTTTTGAGAGCCCTTTCAAGGTCCAGGTCAATCGCCCGACGTCGCCGCCGCTCGTGGCAACCGTGTTGGTGGAGTAGCGGGGCGCGAGCCCGGTCAGCTCACCTGCTTCGTCCGCTTCATTTCCTTAGGGAATCTTCGGAACCACGAGGAGAGCAGCAGCAGCTCGTCGATTTCGTGAGTCGGCACCTGCGACGGCGGCCGGTCGTCCGGCGAGAAAATGTCCTCCACCAACTGCTTCATGCTACGCCGATCCTTCGACGAGCGGGGCTTTCCCAGCTCCGCGCGCACGACGCCCCGTCGAATGAGATAAACCTTGTCCTCACCTTCGTGCCCGGGCACAGTGTACACGAACGAGAGATTCTCCACCGCGAATCGCAGACGCCCGAACTGCGCGCGCAGCGCTTCCAGCCGCTCGAGCTTGTCTCGATAATGCGCGGCTCTCTCGAACTCGAGCTCCGCGCTTAGTCGCTCCATCTCCCCCCGCAGCGTGTTGATCGGTCCGTCGTCCGATCCCTCCAGAAACGCTTTCGCCAACGCGACGCGCTCGTCGTACTGGGCCGCCGAGCATCCTCCGACGCATGGGCCAAGGCACTTTGATATCTCGTGGCGGATGCAGCCGGGAGTGCGGGGCGAAAGCTGAAACAGCTCCGTCTGATCGCTGAAGAACATCTTGAGGTCTGAGCGACAGTCGCGGAGCATGACGACGTCGTTCAGCTCACGCACCGCTTCGCCGACTCGCTGCGCGCCCACGAACGGCCCATAGTAGGTTCCGGCTTCCTCGCCCGACGCGCCGCGCACGACCAGCAGCTTGGGCGCGGCACCCTTCGTCAGCTTGATGAACGAGTAGTGACGTGCGTCGCGCATCATCGCGACGTTGTAACGGGGGCGGAAGCGCTTGATCAGCCGGAGCTCCTGGAGCAACGCGGCGAACTCGCTGGGGGTGTACTCCCATTCGATTTTCTCAGCCGAGCGGAGTATTCGGGCTCCTTTCTCCTCCGGAAAGGCGCAGCGAAAGTAGCTGAGGAGTCTCGATCTCACGCGCTTCGACTTTCCGACGTAGAGGACTTCGCCCTCGCTCGAGAGCATCCGATAGATGCCAGGCCGATCTGCCGCGCCGTCGCGTACAGTTGTTCGCATGATCGCGAGCTGAGCGTCGCTCGTCGGTTGCCGCTCCGCCCGCGAAATGCCGCGAATCATGTCACCTCTGACATTTCACGCAGAGAGTTGTTGCGCGGCCGTCGATCGCGTGGGTCATAACCAACTTCGCCCCACATCGCGGGCAGGGAAGGCCGGCTCTCCCGTACGCTTGCAGCTTGTCGACGAACGTTCCGCGCTTGCCGCGCGCATCACGGTAATCGCGAAAGCTCGTTCCGCGTGCGGCGATCGCTTCCTCGAGGACTCCGACGATCGAATCGCGAAGCAGCTGCGCTTCCTCGACCGACACCGATGTCGATGGCCGGGAGGGATCAATTCGCGCGCGCCAAAGCGCTTCGTTTGCGTAGATGTTGCCGATGCCTGCGATTTTGCGTTGCTCCATTAAGACTTTCTTCACGGGCTGACTCGTAGCCCGAAGAACCGCCGATAGATGCTTGCTCGTGAACGCACGGTCAAGTGGCTCGATGCCGAGTTTCCCCGAGTACTCTTCGAAACGATCGGCATCCATCAGCGCAACTGTACCGAGGCGGCGAACGTCGGCGTAGTGAAGAGCTCTGCCGTCGTCGAGCTGGAGACGGAGCGTCGAATAGCTGAGCTCTGACGCCGTGAGACTTCCATCGTCAATGAGCAGAGCGCCGGTGAAGCGCGGCTGTACGACGATGCGATCTCCACTGTCGAGATCGATCACCACCAGCTTGGCTCGGCGCCAGCTTCGCAGGATTGTCGTTTGGCGAAGCCGCTTCGACAGTGACCGCGCGCTGATCTCGCGCAGTACGTCGGCTTTGCGAACCGAGATTTTTTCGATCCGACGTCCGCTGATCGCGCCGTTCAGATCGCGCGCGATTGTCTCCGTCTCAGGTAATTCGGGCACCGCGTGTCAGCTCACGCCATCCGATATCGTGTCGAAGTTGTTTCCCGCTGAACGACACTTCCTCGGCGTGCGATCGGGAGAGCTCCGAGGCTTCGAAGAGGCTCGAGGCTACAGCCGTTACGGCCAGCACTCGCCCTCCCGCAGTCACAAGCTCGTCAGATCCGTTGCGCGCCGTCCCAGCGTGGAAGACCTCAACTCCCTCGGCGGGAGGAGGAAGTTCAATCACGTCCCCTGTCCTGACCTTGTTGGGATAGCCGGCAGCTGCTACAACGGTCGTTACCGCCGTGAGCGGTTTCCAATCGGGGTAGCGCGCCTGACTCAGCGAGGCGCCGCCCGCAACTGCTGCCACCAATTCAAGCAGCGACGATTTCATGAGTGGCAGCAACGCCTGTGTTTCCGGATCGCCGAACCGGCAGTTGAATTCAACTACTTTCGGACCCTCGGGAGTAATCATGAGTCCGGTATACAGCAGGCCCTTGAACGTGGAGGCGGCGTCGCGCATCGCAGCGAGGGTAGGCCTGATGATCTCCGACATGACTTTCGAAACGAGCTCCGGTGTTGCGATCGATATCGGAGCGTAAGCACCCATTCCGCCGGTATTCGGCCCGAAGTCACCATCCAGAAGCCGCTTGTGATCCTGAGCGGCCAACAACGGCAAAGCCTGGTGTCCATCGGTAATGGCGAACAGTGACAGCTCTTCGCCATCCATGAATTCCTCGATGAGAATCTCGCGTCCGGCCGCGCCGAACACGCGGTCACCGATCATCGCATCGATGGCGCGCTCCGCTTCCGCCGCGCTCTGCGCCACGATCACTCCCTTTCCCGCCGCAAGGCCGGAGGCCTTAACGACGACCGGCGTGCCGAAATTCGAAAGGGCTGCCTTCGCCTCTTTTGCGTCGGCGTGCTGCGACGCGCGCGCCGTCGGAATGCCGGCACGAACCATCAGCTCTTTCGCAAATCGCTTCGAGGTCTCGATGCGCGCGGCTTCGCGCGTCGGACCGAAAACCGGAAGACCGCGCGCCTGAAAGAGATTGACGATCCCCGCTTCCAGCGGCGTCTCGGGTCCGACGACCGTGAAGTCGACTCGCTCCTCCTCCGCCAGGCTCGCTAGTTCCTTGAGCTTGTCGGTACCGATCGGGAAGCATTCACCCAACTCCGCGATACCGGGGTTTCCCGGTGCTGCAATGATCTTGATGTCGGGATCGTCACGGTGAAACTTCCACGCGAGCGCGTGCTCGCGTCCGCCGCCGCCGACGATCAGCACCTTCATCCGAAGGCTTGCTCCAGATCGGCGATGAGGTCGCCCACATCCTCGACTCCGCACGAAAGCCGCAGCAGATCGTCGCGCAACCCTAGCTCGGCCCGCCGCTCGGCAGGAACGGACGCGTGCGTCATCGACGCCGGGTGGCTGATCAGACTCTCGACGCCGCCCAGCGACTCAGCAAGCGAAAAGACCCGAACGCGGCCGAGAATCTTCGCCGCCTTCTCCTTGCTTCCGGTGAGGACGGAGATCATTCCACCGAATCCCTTCATCTGCTTCCTGGCCAGCTCGTGCTGCGGGTGAGAGGGCAGCCCCGGATAAATCACGTTTTCATGGCCGATCTTCTCCGCCAGCCACGAGGCGATCTTGCGACCGTTCTCGTCGTGGCGGGGCATGCGGAGGTGAAGCGTCTTCGTTCCACGCAGCACGAGCCAGGCATCGAATGGGCCCGGCACCGCGCCCAGGGTATTCAGAATGAACTGCATCCGCTCCGCCAGTGCGTCGTCCCGCACGATCGCGATGCCGCCGACCATGTCGCTGTGGCCGTTAAGGTACTTGGTGCTCGAGTGGTAGACGATGTCCGCGCCGTGATCGAACGGGCGCTGGAAATACGGCGAAGCGAAAGTGTTGTCTACGATGAACAGCGCCTTCCTGCGCTTCGCGATCTCGCCGACGGCCGAGAGATCAGTGATGCGCATCATCGGATTGGTGGGCGTCTCCATCATGATCGCGACGGTGCGCTCGTTGCACGCGTCTTCGACCTTCTGCGGATCACGGCTGTCGACGTACGAGAAGCACAGCCCGAAATTGCTCAGGATCTTGTCGAACAGTCTGAAGGTGCCGCCGTAGCTGCTCTCGCCCGCGACGATGTGGTCGCCCGACTTGAAGAGCATCATGATGGAGCTGGTTGCCCCCATGCCACTCGAGAACGCGAACCCGTGCGTTCCGCCTTCGAGCGCGGCGACGTTGCGCTCGAGCGCTTCGCGGGTCGGGTTCTTCCCGCGAGCATACTCGTAGCCCTTGTTCTTGCCCAGTCCTTCCTGGACGTAGGTGGAGGTCGTGTAGATCGGCGTCATGATGGCGCCGGAGAGCAGGTCGGGACGCTGCCCGGCGTGGATCGCCCGGGTGCCGAACGCGGCCTTGAGGTCTTCGTCGAAGATGCGGGTCATTCTTGATTCACGTTGGCGAAAGATGCTGAAGAAGTTAATCAAACAGAATAACGGCATCGAACTGCAACTGCGGACTGCGAACTAACTGCGGACTGCGGACTTGCTTGGGACCACTAGATTTAGCGCACTACTCCAAGCCCAGAAAAATCCAGAGGACCGATGGCTTATGAAGGACTGATGGTGAGCGTTTCCGGCGTGCGCGGGCGCGTAGGCGAAGCGCTCACCCCGGAGATCATCGCGCAGTTTGCCGCGGGATTTGGCGCGTGGGCGCTCGCTCGTGCCGGCGGAAAAGCCCAGATAGTTGTCGGGCGCGACAGCCGTGTGTCGGGCCCGATGTTTCAGCCGGTGGTGCACGCCGCGCTGCAGTCAGTCGGCTGTGATGTGCTCGACATCGGGATGGTCCCTACACCGACGGTGCAACTCGCGGTCGAGCACCACCATGCAGCCGGAGGTCTCGCGATCACCGCCAGCCACAACCCCATTGAGTGGAACGCTCTCAAGTTCATCGGGCCGTCGGGACTCTTTCTCGACGGAGCGGAAGCGGCGGACATGCGGAAAGTCGTCGATGGAAAGATTCCCCGCGCGACATGGGACAAGCTGGGTACCGTCGCGAAGGACCAGGAGGCCGCGCGCGATCACATCGAGCGCATCCTGGCGCTCCCTTTTCTCGATGTCGAGGGAATCAGGAAGCGCGGATTCAAGGTCGGACTCGATTGCGTGCGCGGGGCGGGCGGAGTGTTCATGCCCGTTCTGCTGGAGCTACTCGGCTGCAAGCTCGCCACGATCAACATGGAGCCGGACGGCCGGTTCCCACGTCCTCCCGAGCCAGTACCAGAAAATCTTGGCGAACTCGAGAAGCTGGTCGAGGACTCTCACTGCGACATCGGCATGGCAGTGGATCCCGATGTCGATCGTCTCGCGCTTGTCTCCGAAGAAGGCGTGGCGATAGGCGAGGATTACACACTGGCGCTGGCGGCCAAGGTCGTGCTCCGACACCGAAAAGGGGTTGTTGTCACGAATCTGTCGACCAGCCGCATCATCGATGACATCGCCCGCGAGGCCGGAAGTCGGGTAATCCGGACGCCGGTAGGCGAGGTGAACGTCGCAACGCGCATGCGGGCGGAAGGCGCGCCGATCGGCGGCGAGGGGAACGGTGGCGTCATTCTCTCGGAGCTTCACCTGGGCCGCGACGCGCCGGTTGGGGCTGCCCTCATCCTCCAGCTCCTGCTGGAAGAGGGGAAATCCCTCTCTAAAATCGTCGCCTCATACCCGAGATACGTTATCGTTAAGGACAAGCTGGTGCGTCCAGCTGCGCCGCTCGACACGGTGTATGAGGCGCTAAAGCGGGCGTTCCCCGACGCCGAGGTGGATACCCAGGACGGGCTCAGGCTGACCTGGCCGGACCGTTGGGTGCACGTCAGGCCGTCCGGAACGGAACCAATCGTGCGAGTAATAGCGGAAGCCCCGAGTGCGGAGGAGGCGGAGAAGCTGGTCCGCGACTGCCGCCAGCCGGTCGAGGCGCTGGGCAGGTAAGAACACCGTCACCAAGAGTCTCATATGTGTGGAATCATCGGCTACATCGGAACGCGTGGCGCAACGCCACTGCTCCTCGAAGGCTTGAAGAGGATGGAGTACCGCGGCTACGACTCGGCCGGCGTGGCCGTGATGAACGGATCAGGGGTTGAGACCCGGAAGGCCGCGGGAAAGATCTCCCAACTGGAGCGGGCGCTGGCGACCAGGCCTGTCGAGGGAGATCTCGGAATCGGCCATACGCGCTGGGCCACCCATGGTGTTCCCAACGAATGCAACGCGCACCCGCACGTCGACTGCAAGGGCGACATCGCCGTCGTCCACAACGGGATCATCGAGAATTCCGGCACCCTGAAGAAGGGACTCGAAGCCCGCGGACACGAGTTCGCGTCCGATACCGACACTGAAGTCATCGCGCATCTCATCGAGGAGGCCTTCGACGAGAGTCTCGAGGACGCGGTGATCGAAGCGCTGTGGCAGATCGAAGGCACCTACGGGATTGCCGTCGTCTCGAGCAAGGACAAGAACAAGATCGTCGCCGCCCGGAAGGGAAGTCCGCTTCTCCTCGGTCTCGGTGACGGCGAGTACTACGTGGCGAGCGACGTGTCCGCTATCCTCGCCCAGACGCGCGAGGTGGTCTACCTCGACGACGGCGATGTCGCCGTGCTGACCCGCGATGGCTATACGATTCTCAACCAGCGCGCGCAGCAGCTGGAGCGCGGCGTCAGCAAGATCGATTGGGATCTCGATCAGATCGAGCGCGGCGGATTCGACCACTTCATGCTCAAGGAGATCTTCGAGCAGCCGGCGACGATCGAGAACTGCATGCGCGGCCGGCTACTGCCGGATCAGGGAACGACCAAGCTGGGCGGCCTCAACATGACGGACGAGGAGCTGCTCAAGTTCGACAACATCCTCATCACCGCCTGTGGAACGAGCTGGCACTCCGCCCTGATAGGCGAGCACATGCTCGAGAGCCTTGCGCGTGTACCGGTCGAGGTGGAATACGCATCCGAGCTTCGCTACCGGAATCCAATCGTCAGCGACAAGACTCTTTGCATCGTCATCTCACAATCGGGCGAGACGGCTGACACACTCGCCGCGATGCGCGAAGCCAAGTCTCGCGGCGCACGGACCTACGGAATCGTGAACGTCGTCGGGTCGACGATCGCCCGCGAAAGCGACGGGGGCATTTACGTCCACGCCGGGCCGGAAATCGGAGTTGCCTCGACCAAGGCGTTCACGAGCCAGGTCATAGCGCTCCTGCTCTTTACGATCAAGCTGGCGCGGCTTCGCAATCTCTCGATGGTCGACGGCAAGGAGATCATCGAAGAGCTGCAGAGGCTTCCCGGCAAGATCCAGAACGTCCTGGATCGCGCGTCGGATATCGAGAAGATCGCCGAGGATTTCAAGAACGCCCAGAACTTCCTCTACCTTGGCCGCGGCTACAGCTTCCCGACCGCGCTCGAGGGAGCGCTCAAGCTGAAGGAGATCAGCTACATCCACGCGGAGGGATATCCGGCGGCCGAGATGAAGCATGGGCCGATCGCGCTGATCGATGAAAAGATGCCGGTCGTGTTCGTCACGCCCCACGACTCGGTGTTCGACAAGGTCGTGTCGAACGTGCAGGAAGTGAAGGCGCGCGGAGGCCGTGTCATCGCGATCACCACTCGCGACGAGGAAGCCCTCGAGGGAAAGCTCGATTACGAGTTCCGCATCCCGGAGACGAAGGACATGCTCACGCCGGTGCTCGCGTCGATCCCGCTCCAGCTGCTGGCGTATTACATCGCCGTCAAGCGCGGTGCGAACGTCGATCAGCCGCGCAACCTCGCCAAGTCCGTCACCGTGGAGTAGACGCTGCGAGTTCTACTCCAGCGGGTCTCGCGGGCAGAAGTCCGCATTGGCGACAGGAAAGCAGGGAGCATCGGGAAAGGATTCGTCCTTCTCGTTGGCTTCACCCACGGCGATACCTCGGAGGGAGTCGACTGGATGGCCGAGAAGACGTTCGGGCTTCGGCTGTTCGCCGATACCGACGGCAAGATGAACCTCCCATTGACTGATGTTGGCGGTGCCGTTCTGGTCGTTTCCCAGTTCACACTTTATGGGAACGCCGAAAAGGGAAAGCGGCCCAGCTTCATCGAGGCAGCCCGGCCGGAAGAGGCGATTCCCCTCTACGAGCGCTTCCTCACAGCGTTGCGCGAGCGGGGGCTCGAGGTCGCGAGCGGTGAGTTCGGTGCCATGATGGATGTCGAGCTCGTAAACGACGGACCGGTCACGCTGTGGCTGGAGCGATGACCGAGTGCCGGGTCGTGCTCGCGTCCGGCTCTCCGCGGCGTCACGATCTGCTCAACCTGGTTGGAATCTCGCACGAGGTGCGTCCCGCGAACATCGATGAGACGATGCGGAGTCGCGAAACACCTCACCGCCATGCCGAGCGGCTTGCGCGCGAGAAGGCGAGTGCGGTGGCGACGCGAGATCCGGGGCTGATCACGATCGGGGCGGACACGATCGTCGTCGTCAACCGGAAAGTACTGGGGAAGCCCACCGACGCCGATCATGCCGCCGTGATGCTGCGGCAGCTCAGTGGCCGCCAGCATACGGTCATCACCGCCGTCGCCGTTTCCAGGGGCAAGAAGCTTCGTTCGGCGGTCGAGGAAGTCCGGGTGAAATTCCGAAAGCTGCGCGACGATGAAATCGAGGCGTACATCGCCACTGGGGAGCCACTGGACAAGGCGGGCGCCTATGGCATTCAGGGCTATGGCGCCACGATCGTCGAATGCGTCGAGGGCGACTATTTCTCGGTGATGGGGTTGCCACTGGCCCGGCTGGTGGGACTGCTGCGCGATGTCGGCGTCAGGTACCGCTTCGGTCAGCCACTCACCTCGTCAACCGAGTAGCTCGCGCGCGCGCTCCGTCACCCTCCGCTCGCTGTCGAAGGTGAGCTGCCGGGTCGCATCGTCGATGGGAACCCAGCGCGCCTCGTTGACCTCCCAATCGTGGTCGCGGGTGTCGCCGGCGAGGTAGCGAAGCAGGTAGAAATGCACGTGCTTGTGGAAGCGGACTCGCTCGCCTCCATCGAGGCCCGCAAACCAGTACTCGATGGTTTCGAGATGCTGGACTACTTCGCTGTCGACGCCCGCTTCCTCGCGCGCCTCGCGGACCGCCGTGATCTCCGGCTTCTCTCCAGCGTCGACCATGCCCTTTGGCAGCTGCCACCTGTTCCGTCCGCCAACAGATACAATGACGACTTCGAGCTGGTCCTTTTCGCCGCGGAACACGACCCCGCCCGCTGAGACTTGTTCTCTCACCGGCAGCTTGCCCCCGGACTTCTTGCCGGACTCAGGCATAGCGGTCTCTCCACAGCGCAACCTTTTCCAGAACGTGCCGCGTCTCGATTCGGTTCATTCTGCCCGGGCGGTTCTCCATGGAGATCGGATATTCCTCGCCTGGGTCGCCGTACGCGTCGATGATCAGGTCGTGGAATCGCCGATAGGGACCCGTGCGCTTCGGATTCGTGTAACCCATCAAGCTGATCACGGGACGGTCGAGCGCGACCGCCATATGAAGTGGGCCAGTGTCGGGCGATAGAACCAGCGCCGACGCATCGAGAATCGAGACGAGATTCCTCAGTCCACTTCCGAGCTCCGACCGCGGTTTGTGCCTCGCCTTCTCCATTACGATTCGCTGCGCAACCAGCTCCCGCTCGGACTCTCCTCCCACGAGCAATACCTGCATCCCGAACTGCTCGTGGAGCGCATCGGCAACTTCTCCCCATCGCTCCGGAATCCAGTCTTTTTCCGGCTTGCTCGTCGCGACGACAATGGAAGCGATGGGGCGATCGATCGTCGACGTAAAGCTGCGTTGCCATCCGCGCTCGCTGGGCCACGGCCCCAGGTCCCACTCGACCGGCTCCGGCGAGACGCCCAGAGCCATGACAAACTCGAAGTACTGATCCTGGACGTGCCGGACCGGAGCGACGGGAATCTTTGTGTTGGTGAAGAGCCAATTGAGATCGCGCGCGCGTGCCCGGTCGAATCCGAGCTTGATCGGCGCGCGGGTCAATAGGGTGACGATTCCGGCCTTGAAGTAGACCTGGAGATTGATCACCAGATCGAAGCGTCGCTTCGCCAGCTCGGAGGCGACATCCCCGAAAGCCGCCAGCCCGCGCGCGCGATCGAAGACGATAACCTCGTCCACGGATCGGTGGCCGCGCACCAGCGTTGCCGGCGCGGGCTGAAGCACCCACGTGATCCTCGTCTTCGGGTTTGCACGCTTGAGCGCGTTGATCACCGGCAGCACGTGCACGGCGTCCCCGACGGCGCTCATCATCACGATGCAAATGTTGTCGGGGACGTCCTGCGTAATCCGAGCGCTCACTCGATGCTCCTCAGGCGGAGATACTCTTCGTCCTCGGCGGAGTAGGGCAGCTCGTGATTGTCGCGCCACTTCCGGAGCGAACGAATCAACCTGTCGAGATTCGCTTTGGCGACGAGCGGAGAGCCGGGGGAGCTGAATCGCACGCGATCGACGTCTAGCACGTGGGCGTCGAGCTCCGGACCCTGGCCCGCCGTGAGAAGCACGTTCTTGAGGTTGAGATCCTGGTGAAACGCACCCGCCTGCGTGAGCGACCGCAGCAGCTTCGCGGTTGCATCGAGGACCATCACGCGGTGGGCATGGTCAGTGACCTTGGCGAGCGCGACCGAGAGATCGTGACCATTCGGTATCTCTCTGGTTGCAACGTCGGATCTCCTCAGCACCCAATTCAACGGATACGAGACGTAGGCAACGACCTCGGGCGTGCTGACACCGCTCGAGCGGAGCCGGAGGGACGCGATCAGCTCTCTAAAACCGCGCGTGGGAAGCACGAAGAGATCCTTGCTCACCTTCGCCACCCACCCACCGCGCATGTTGTGTCTCACCACCACTCGTCCACACCCACCGGGCAGATTGACGGCGAAGACAGGTGCGCGCCCGAATAGCGGAAGAGCATCCGGCTGGCGAGCGGCGTACTCGTAGAGCCGTTCCTTCGCCAGCACCTCACGAATGCCCGCGGCGCACGCCGCCGCCGCGACGACGCGCGCACCGCCCACCTGAAATCGTTCGTAGGACGGAATTGCCAGGCCGATCATTCTGACTTCCTGCGGAGTCGTCGCACCGAGGCAATCGCAGTCAAAAGAGCCTGGGCCTTGCTCCGGGTTTCTTCCCACTCGCGCTCGGGCACCGAGTCGGCAACGATGCCCGCACCAGCCTGCACCGACGCTTTGCCGTCGGCGATGATGCAGGTGCGGATGGTTATCGCGAGATCCATCCGCTGTCCGCCGGCCGCGATGTATCCGATTGCGCCGGCGTATGGGCCACGCGACACCGGCTCCAGCTCGTCGATGATTTCCATCGCGCGGATCTTGGGGGCGCCCGTCATTGTGCCGGCCGGAAAAGTGGCGCGGAAGACATCGAGTGCCGAGAGTCCGTCGTTCAGCTCTCCCTCGACCTGGCTCACGATGTGGAGCACGTGGGAATACTTCTCCACCTTCATGAACTCGGTGACCTTCACCGTCCCGAACTTCGACACGCGTCCGACATCATTCCGTCCAAGATCGACGAGCATCACGTGCTCGGCGCGCTCCTTCTCGTCGGCGAGGAGCTCCGCCGAGAGGCTCTCGTCCTCCGCCATCGTCGTGCCACGGCGCCTCGTACCGGCGATCGGGCGAAGCGTAAGCTTGGAGTTTGAAACTCGAACCAGAAGCTCCGGAGAGCTGCCGACGATCTCGATCCCGTCCAGGACGAGGTGGTACATGTAAGGCGACGGATTCAGCGCGCGAAGGGCACGGTACAGGTCGGCGGGCTCGAAATCGAGCGGCACGTCGATACGTCGTGACAGGAGCGCCTGAAAACAGTCGCCAGCTCGGATGTACTCCTTGATCCTTTCCACGTGTGCAATGAAATCAGCGCGCTCGTAGCTCGAGGTTCCTTCGACCGCAGGCGCGCTCAAGTCAGGCGACATCGTGTCGAGCCGTCCCGGCGTGCGGAGACGCTCGAGGATCTCGTCGATCTCGCCGGTGGCCCGGTCGTACAACGACTGGAGCTCTGCATCGCGCGCACCGCCCGGCACGGGGACGGATATCACCACTCGCGCGCGCCCGTGAAGATTGTCGAGGATGACCAACGAGCGTGTGAACACGAAGAGTGCATCGGGCGCTGTCGCGAGACCGGCTGCCGGGCGATTGGGCAGCTTCTCGATGAGCCTCACCACATCGTAGCTGAAATAACCGACCGCGCCGCCCCAGAAATCGCCGAGCTCCGGCACTGCAGCGGGATTTGCCGCTTCGATCAGAGCCTGGAGATCGGCAAGGGGATCCCTGGGCGTCCGCGCGTTGTGCCAGCCGCGCTCTTTGGTCCAGTCTTCGACGACACCTCCAGCGAACCGCCACGCGGAGCGCGGCTCGGTGCCGAGGTAGGTGTATCGCGACCAGGTCTCGCCCCCGGCGGGTGCGGACTCGAGCAGAAAAGCAAAGCCGCCGCGTCTGAGCTTCGCGAATGCGGATACCGGCGTGTCGGTGTCGAGCAGGCAGTCTTTCCACACCGGCACGAGCCCGGACGTCGCCGCTCCGGTTCTGAAGTCATCGAGGCTCATCGACGTGCGTGTACCGAGTCTGTTTGCAATTGCTCCCGCTCATCCCGCAACTAACTTTCCCCCATACATGAAGCTACGCCGAATATCTGAGTTCTCCCCGTGATTCTGGGACTTCCGACGACTATCAGAGTCGTCGTGATGTTCATCGCCGCGAGCAAGCTTGGTGCGCAGCAGACGTGGAACGACCCGCGCACCCGCGCGCTCGTGGAGCGCGCAACTGAGCGCCGTGCGCGGCAGCTGGCCGATACCGGCCTCGTCGACTACAAGGCGACGGCGCACGGTTACGTGACTTTCCTCGCACAATTTGGAGAAGGATTCCCCGAGCCGCCAAAGATCGTGAAGGCCGATGAGCTGGGACTGGAAGTTTACTGGCGCGCTCCCGACCTCAGCAAGCAGCGCATCATGGGCCGTCGAGATACGCTGCTCCTTCCCACCGATATCAACTACCACCGCGATCACCTCGGAATCGTCCAGAACAACTTCAGAAACATCATCCGCATCGGAGAAGGCGATGAAGTTCAGGACGTTCCGCACCCGCTGTCGCCGGCCGGGCTCGAAGCCTACGACTTCGCGATCCGGGATTCACTTCAGATTCGCCTTGGTCCACGCGTGCTCGATGTCTATGAAGTATTGGTGCGACCAAAGAACGACCGTCAGCCGCGGGCGGTGGGGGCGGTCTACATCGATCGCGAAACCGGCGAAGTCGTGCGCATGGCCTTCAGCTTCACGCGCGCGGCACTCATCGACAAGGATCTCGAAGACGTGTCCGTCGTCCTCGAGAACGCGCTGATCGAGGGGCGCTTCTGGCTGCCCCGGAGACAGGAAATAGA
>Ga0193715_1000163_pt1 | contig 17580 bp, 11 predicted proteins | sample U2m2metaG_FD_143040 | JGI IMG/M metagenome (GOLD analysis project Ga0193715, IMG submission 143040) | Soil microbial communities from a riparian zone of the East river system, Colorado, United States - U2m2 | ecosystem: Environmental > Terrestrial > Soil > Riparian zone | place: USA: East River... | reverse complement strand
CATCGGAATGGTCGGTTTAATCGACAAGGAAGAGCACATCACCACTCAGTGGTTCAAAAACGAGGGGGACGCGATAATCCTGGTTGGCGAAATCGGCATCCCTGCAGCCGCGAGCGCTGACCGCGGTGGAGAAAAAGCCGACCACAAGAACGAAGCCGAGTTTCACGCTGTCGGCTACAATCTGGGCGGCTCACGTTACCTCAAGGTTTGTCACGGATTAAAACTTGGCCCGCCGCCACGCATCGATCTGGAGTATGAAATTAAGATCCAAAACGCTGTGCGAGATTTGATTCGCGAAGGTCTGCTGAAAAGCGCGCACGATTGCAGCGAAGGTGGTCTTGCCGTCGCGCTCGCTGAGTGTTGTTTCGATCCGAAAAAACTTTTCGGCGCAGAGATCGATCTTAAAGCAGGCGACACGCCTGCCGTCACGGTTTTATTTAACGAATCGCAGTCGCGGATCGTCATTTCTGTCGCGCCCGAAAACCTCCAGGAGACGAAGTCGATTTTGCAGGAGAGACAGATTCCATTTCAGCAACTTGGCAGAGTTGGCGGCAACCAACTTCGCATCCGACTTGGCAACAAAGAATTTTCGTGGCCGGTTCGGGACCTTTATGATGATTGGTGGAACACGATCCGCCGCGCAGTGGAAAGCGATTCGGCCGCCGAGGGAATCCCGAGTTTATGAAGGTACGAATCTAGAACGATTCGTTGAACCGAACGTAATTTGGTGAATTATTGAGTGTGATCTCTCCAGACAAGATCGACATTACCGAAGCGGAGATCAATCCGTTCCCGCAGCATGAATGCGGACTCTTCGGCGTGTTCGGCCACCCGAACGCGGCGGTCCTGACTTATTATGGCCTGTTTGCTTTGCAGCATCGCGGCCAGGAGAGTGCGGGAATTGTCACCAGCAACGGGCCTGGCACGACTTTTCTCCAACACAAGGACATGGGTCTTGTGTCGCAGGTATTTGGGCAGGATGAGCTGGCCAGATTGAAAGGGACACGCGCCATCGGGCACACGCGTTATTCCACCACCGGAACCAGCACGATCAAAAACGCGCAACCCTTCGTAGTCGACTGCGTTCGCGGCCAAATGGCAATTGCGCACAATGGTAATTTGATCAATGCGGACTTTCTGCGCGATGAACTGGAGCGAAAGGGCTCCATTTTTCAAACCACCGCTGACAGCGAAATCATTTTACATCTCCTGGCGCAACCCTCGAAAAATGGAGGAAATGTTCTCGCTGCCTTGCGCCGGATTCAAGGAGCGTTCTCGCTTATCATCATGAGTGAACGCGAACTGATCGGAGTGCGCGATCCGTTTGGCTGGCGCCCACTCTGCCTGGGCAAACTCGATGATGCCTATATACTGGCATCTGAGACGTGCGCTCTTGATCTGATTCATGCTGAGTTCGTCCGCGAAGTTGAGCCCGGCGAAGTATTGATTATTGATGAAAACGGTTTGCACTCCGAAAGGCCGTTCCCGGATGCGCGGCCAGCGTTTTGCATGTTCGAATACGTGTATTTCGCGCGACCGGACAGTATGCTCGGCGGAGTTAACGTCGGCAAGGTGCGCATGGAAATGGGACGCGAACTGGCAAGAAAATTTCCGGTCGATGCAGACATCGTCGTCCCAGTGCCCGACTCGGGAAATTATGCTGCTCTTGGTTTTGCGCAGGAGCTAAATATTCCGTACGCCCACGCCTTTGTCCGCAATCACTACATTGGCCGAACATTTTTGCAGCCAAGCCAGCTCATCCGCGATTTCGATGTGCGGGTAAAGTTGAATCTGATCAAGGAAATGGTGGCGGGAAAACGCGTCGTGGTTGTGGACGATTCGATCGTGCGCGGGACGACCTCGCGAGCGCGCGTAGTGAACTTGCGCGAAGCTGGCGCCAAAGAAGTGCACATGCGTGTGAGCTGTCCGCCGCACCGTTTTGCTTGTCACTACGGAATCGATTTTCCCGATCCGGAAAAGTTGATCGCGAATCAGATGTCGATGGACGACATCTGCAAATACCTCGGCGTCGACAGCCTCGGTTATCTCGATGTGGAAGGCATGGTACGCGCGACCGGAAAACCGATGAATACCTTTTGCCTGGCTTGTTTCAACGGAGATTATCCCCTGCCCGTTGATCCTGCGCTGGACAAGTTCATTATGGAAAAACGCGAGCAGCGCGCCAAAGCGCTCGCCGATCAGCAAGCACATCCGACCTTGTTCGCGGATCTGAAATGATCGGAATGACGAAGCACGAATTACCAATGACGAAGGAATGACAAAGCCCGAAGAAAAACCATATCCCGTTCGCTGATCAATTCGTCATTCCTGCTCCGGATTTCTTTTCGTCATTGGACATTCGGATTCGTCGTTTCGCCGGCAGAGTAATCACGGAGCAATTCTTAGGACCTCGTGTGAAATCCAAGAGCCGAAACAAGAAAGCTTATGCATCTGCCGGCGTTGATGTCGATCTCGGCAATAAACTGAAGCGCGGCATCCAGTCACTTGTTAGGCAAACACATGGGCCCCAGGTGTTGGGTAAGATAGGCGGGTTCGGCGGCTTGTTTCGAGCGAACTTCTCGGGAATGCGCGAGCCGGTCCTGGTTACAAGCATCGATGGTGTCGGAACGAAATTAAAAGTCGCGTTTGCTTTGGACAAGCATGATACCGTCGGCGCCGATCTGGTTAACCATTGCGTAAACGACATTGCAGTCGTGGGTGCGCGTCCCCTTTTCTTCCTCGATTACATCGGCTGCGGGAAGCTCGAACCCCGCGTCTTCCAAGAACTGCTGCGCGGTTTTTCGCGCGCCTGCCAATCTGCAGGTTGCGCCCTGATCGGCGGCGAAACAGCTCAGATGCCCGGAATGTATCACAAGGGGGAATACGATCTCGCCGGCTGCATTATTGGAGTTGTGGATCGCGGCAATATCATCGACGGCAGGAAAATTCGTCCTGGCGACGTAATTCTCGGACTGGAATCGAATGGTTTGCATACCAACGGCTACTCGCTGGCACGAGAGATTCTGTTCCGCAAAATGCGGCTCAAAGCTACTTCGCGCCTGCCCGGTTCGGAGAAAACGGTCGGCCAGGAATTATTGCGTGTGCACAAAAATTATCAGCCCCTTCTAGTAAAAATTCCAAGCGGTATGATCAAAGGTCTGGCTCACATCACAGGCGGCGGCCTCATTGACAACTTGCCGCGGATCTTACCTGGTAACTGTGACGCAGTAATCGAAACGAAAAACTGGCGTGTGCCTCGGATCTTTCAGGTCCTGGAGGAAAACGGAAAGATCGACCCTCAGGAAATGTATCAGGTTTTTAATATGGGGATTGGAATGGTCGCGGTGGTTTCCGCACGAGATGCTGAACGCGCAATGCTAATGTTAAAAGCAAAACGAATCGGCCAAATCGTACGCGGAACTGGTAGGACACTCTTGTCATTCTGAGCGTAGCGAAGCGGAGTCGAAAGAATCCCGCGATGACACCAGCGGTAATGCAGCGGGATCCCTCGACTTCGCCCGGGATGACGATCACCACACGCGGGACGCGCGCGTTACCCGGGCAGATGCGGCGACGCAGCATCGGTCGCGGTCGATGCTTCGACTACGGGTATCGACGTTGCCATTCCGACTTTGCCTCGACGCGTCATCCGCTGGAGACCAGCTCGGTGCGCTGCAAGATCGACGAGCTCTACTACCCGTGACTTGAGCAAACGCGCGCGTGTCCAGAGAAACACCAGAAAGAGCAGGTACGGAACAAGAACCCAAAGATCTACGTGCGAGATATTGAGCTGGTGATAGATCAATAGACTTAAGGCGATCAGATTGAAAATAATAGTCGTGGTGACAAACCGATTGCGAAGCCGAACACGAGTCAAACACTTACCGCCGCCGTGATACTCTGTGACGGTCTGAAGCGCGATGCTCCACCAGAAATTACCATAGATTTGAATGTCCCACTCATTCCACCCGCTATCAGTGGAATAACGCCAGCCTTCTTCATCCAGCAGCTCGAAGATCGCACCGAGCAAATAGTGGCGGTCCCTCCCTTGTTCGTTCCAAAAAACCCGCCGACCTAGACTGCCCGCAAAACGGCTGCGCTCCGGGAGATGTTCGTGCGCCCGAATCACGCTTCCAGGTGTGCGCTTGAAATGCAGCCACGTGAAATAACGGGAGAACCCCCGCACGAGCGGTTGGACAAAAGCCAGAAGCATGACCAGCAGCCGCGCGCCTGCCGTATCAAATTTCGGTTCAATGGAAGCTCGCACCATATAGGAAAGGGCAACGCATAGCGTGCCTCCAAGCATGAGGTACGGGACAATGCGCAACGCGGGGAGAAAAATGCCCAAACCGAACAGGAAAATCGTCAGGGCAAACCACTCAATGCTGCTTAGGTAGGCGGCTACATCTGATTGGGGCGTGGGATAAATCGATTGGAAAAAACCTTCACCAAACATTCCGTGATAAATCACCGGCCGGTTCACGAACCAGCTGAATCGTGGCGTCCCATAGATCTGTCCGCGCCATTTCGCCGTGCCTGTTGGCCCGAAAAAGATCAAATGCTTGAACCTCAGCAGTGACTCTGCTTCGCCATAGCCCTCCTGCTGCTTCAAAAAAGCGCGAAGAGTAAAGCGGCGGTAGTGCCAGACGATCGCGGTTGGACTGAAAGCAACGACCCAACCGGCCTGCTGGATTCGCCAGCAAAAATCAACATCATCCCCTGCTTTGCGGTATTCGGTATCAAAGCCGCCCACTCCTTCAAACGCCCAGCGATAGAACGCCATGTTACAACCGGGAATATGCTCGGCGACTATATCAGTGAGCAGCACATGGCTCGGCCCGCCCGGTGCCGCCGCAACGCAGGCCTGAATCCAATTTTTGGCCGGCGGGGTTACATTCGGTCCGCCTACTCCGGCATAATCACCGCTTACGAGAGTACCGATGAGATAGTAGAGCCAATCAGGATCAACCATGCAGTCAGAATCGGTGTAGGCGAACACTTCACCCTTGGCGGCGGCGGCGCCCGTATTGCGGGCATGGCTCAATCCTTGATTGCTTTGATGAACGTAGCGCACCCACGGGAACTGCGCAGCGATGTAAGGTGTATTGTCGGTCGATCCATCATCGACCAGAATGACCTCATACTGGGGGTAATTCAGCTTACCTAACGAATCAAGGGACGACGCAAGAGTCGGGCCACCATTGTATGAACAAACAATTACCGAAACAAACGGCGCCTTCGGTAAGGGACGGTGAGGCAATGTCGAATCGTTTCGTCCCAGTTTCTCTTCCAGCATGTAGAACGCCTTCTTGGGTCGGCGTTCCCGTGTAACGACCCCAAACGCCCAGTCGTTAACTTCCTGTCCGCCCGTGAACCATTCGTCCGTCCAGGTAAAAAAAATCGTTCCAGCAAGACCACATTTTACGACGCTGTCTATGTGCCAACCGAGCATCTCGGCCTGCTCATCCTCTGAATGCCGGATCGTGTCCATGCCGAATTCCCCCAGAATAAGCGGATGCTCGCCCGTGAGATTTTGCAGTCGCAGCAGGTAACCCTCGAAGTCACGTTGATTATGAAGGTAAACGTTGAAACAACAAAAGTCGGCATTCTGCGGCAGCAGATATTCCGTTGGCGGATACGTGGCGTAGGAAAAGAGAGAGTCCGGATCGATAGCACGGCCGATCCGAATCAGTTCCTCGACAAATTCAATTACCCGACGCGCACCAAGCCAGCGGGCCATTGTGCTGGAGATTTCGTTGCCGACCAGATAACCGAGAATTGCTGGATGTCCGGCGTACTTGCTTACTGTGTTCCGGACTGCTTCGGCAATTTGCCTGCGAATCGATTTCTCGCGCAGGAACTCGATATGTTTTTCCCAGGGAAGCGTCACCAGTATGCGCATCCCTGCGCTAGTGCATCGCTCGAGGAACCAGGGCGGTGGTGCGTGATAAATTCGCACAACATTCAAGCCGGCCTGGCGCATGAGAGCAAGATCGGCATCCACTTGCTCAGGCCGTCCGAGATAGTTCCCCTCGGCGTCCGGCTTGAAGGGACCGTATGTGACACCTTTGACGAAAAACTTTTTGTCACCTTCCAAAAAGAATTTCGCCGCCGGGCGAATTCGTTGGTTTGCCGCCGTTGTCATGTCGAGCGAAGTCGAGACATCCCTCAATATCTAATGCGATTCAATCAAGAGATTCCTCGACTCCGCTCGGAATAACAAAGAGAACCGCTGGCGCGGTCGAAGATTCTAAGCGCTTTCTCTGGAAAACACGAGTTGTTTCCTAGGTCGCCAGCACTTCGCGAATTACCGCGTCTGTGCGCTCCAGATCATCAGCTGTATGCGCAGTAGATATAAAACCTGTTTCGAACTGCGATGGCGCGAAATAGATGCCGCGTTCTAAACAAGCATGAAAAAATTTCGCGAACGTTCTCAAATCGCTACGCCGCGCGCCGGCGAGATCGACGATCGGTCCCGGTGCGAAAAACAAGCAGAACATCGAACTAATCCGGTGAAAGGTCACCTCGGTTTTCGTACTCTTGATGGCACTCCGCGTGAGGTCGCCGAATTGCGCGCCAACTTCTTCCAGTAATTTCCATCCGTTGATGCGTTCGAGCTCACGCAGTTGCGCGAGACCTGCAGCCATAGCTAGTGGGTTTCCAGACAATGTCCCCGCCTGATACACCGGACCGTCAGGCGAAAGCTGGTCCATGATTTCGGCCCGGCCGCCAAACGCACCGACGGGCAGTCCTCCGCCAATCACCTTTCCCAATGCTGTAAGATCGGGTTTGACTCCGTAAATTTCCTGGGCGCCGCCGCGCGCCAGACGGAAACCGGTAATTACTTCGTCAAAAATCAAAACCGCGCCGTTGGTTGTGCATTGATTTCGCAGCATCGGTAAAAAATCTTCGTTCGGAAGATAAAGACCCGCGTTTGCAGGCACAGGCTCAACGATTACCGCCGCAATCTTCCCCTTGTTCTCAGCAAATGCTTTCCGAACAAGGTCGGCATTGTTGAATGGAAGTGAGATGGTGAGATCTGCAAATGTCTGGGGCACACCCGCGCTGTCAGGCTGCCCGTGAGTAAGCGCGCCACTGCCCGTTTTCACTAGAAGCCCATCGACATGCCCGTGGTAACACCCGTCGAACTTGATGATCCTGTCGCGCCCGGTGAAAGCACGTGCGAGCCGAATGCACGACATGGTCGCTTCGGTGCCGCTGTTAACCATCCGCACTTTCTCGATCGAAGGCATCCACTCGCAGATCAATTCCGCCATCTCGACCTCCAGCGGATTCGGAATTCCAAAACTTAAGCCGCGCGTTGCGGCCTCGCGCACTGCGTTCACAACAACTTCCGGAGCGTGACCGAGGATCGACGGTCCCCAGCTTGCCACGTAATCGACGTATTCCCTGCCATCGACGTCCCAAATCTTTGAGCCCTTCGCGCGGGCCACGAAGAACGGGGCGCCGTCCACGTTGCGAAACGCGCGCACCGGCGAATTCACACCGCCCGGTATTCGTTTCTGCGCGGCTGCAAACAGTTGTGGGGAGCGAGATGTCACCGGTCAAGATAACCGTTAGATCGCTTGCTCGCGACGGCTTTCGGCGTTGAATCGTCAATCATTTCACTAATCACCGGTCACCGATCACGAATCACATTCGTTGGTACGAATCGCTTCGCCGCGTTGACACACTGTGCTCCCACGTTACGCTCATTCCTCGCACAAATGGCGGGGTAGCCAAGTGGTAAGGTCGCGGTCTGCAAAACCGCTATTCGCGGGTTCGATTCCCGCCCCCGCCTCTTCTGATAGGTAAAATCGTCCGAAATCAGGCCAAAAATAGCCAAAGTCACAACAAATCCACCGAATTCCGCTCTTGTCAGTGACGTTCGGTGAAGGGGATTTTGCTTGTAAGCGCACAGGCCGAATTGCGTAGAACACGCCGCCATGAGACCGCTCTTTGCTCTCATTCCAGCGTTGCTTCTGTGGGCTGCGCAGATGTTCCTGAAGAGTTGGCGTGATCACCCCGGTAAACTGCGTTTGAATCCCATCAAATACAGCGGAAGCGTGATCGAGACCACACAAGCAAGCGCACACTAATTTGAAAAATGCTAAGCCATGTCGAAGCAACCGCAGCGCGGTAAACATTGCGCCGCTTGAGCTCGGTCAAAAAATTCGTTGGATTTACCCTGAGATGATTCCCCATTACTTCGCTCGATCGGATTGTGCCTCTTTTGCTCTCCACACGGCAATGACAATTGATATGAAACGGGCACTAATGAGGCATGCGACAACGTTCACCGGCCTTCCGGCATTATACTAAAGTTTAATAACCTAAGGTCTAATAGACCGAATGGCCCACGCATTCCTATTCTTACCGCGGCCTGCGTTCGCTGCGCTGAGGAAATGGTGAGTCGTGAATCAAAAAAGTCGAAACGGCGAGTCCACCAAGCGACGAAGTCGCCGTGGCGAACAAGGTCGCGACTTCCAGGACGAAGCAGCATGAGCACGATGTCACGACAGGTCCGCTACCAGCTGCGCCACCAGCACGCTGGCTTGTGTCGTGACTGTAGTCGTCCGGCAGCTAGTGGCTTCTTGTTTTGCGAGCTGCACCGACGGAAGCGAAACTTAGAAAACAGAGAAAAGCAGCGCAAAAGATTTAAGCGAAAGATTCGATATCTTAAAGCTGAAAGCTACAGATTCACGGGGAGCGACGCTTATGAGAGGAAAAGCACCCATATTTTCCGATCCGCGATGGTGAGGAGTCGAAAAGTAGCAGCAAACTAGCAACGGCAAAACATACACGAGGGGAGGCATAAGCCCTCTCAAGGCTGTGCCGAATCATTCGACATTTAAGAAGCGCAATGATTCGCGTGTGACTCTTTCAAGCTCCAGAAACGCCGTCAGCCTTTATAGACTTGAATCCAGCGATTCGGGATTGACACGAGAAGGCGGCGGACATGTCGCTTTTGCTCATAGATAGAGCTACAATCGAAAATTCCAGCTAAGGAGAAGTATTTTGTTTGCTGTCATTCGCCACTACCACTTTAATCCACAGGACAGTGCTGAGGTCGACCGCCGCGTACGCGACGAGTTCGTGCCCCATCGTTAAGAAGGCGAAGGGATTTGTGCGCTACTATTCGCTCGATACCGGTAAAGGCGAGGCCGCTTCCGTCAGCATCTTTAAGGACAAGGCTGGGGCTGATGAGTCAGTGCACCTGGCCGCGGAGTATGTAAAAGAGCATCTGTCTAAATTTATTACTCAGAAACCCGAGATTATCGAAGGTGACCAAAGCTCACGATTGAACGCGCGGACATCTCAGAACAGCCTGTGTTAGGGTGGTGTCTCAACTGTGCATTCTTGCGGGCAAACGATCTGAATTGCGGACGCGCCCCGCGGCGACGGTCAATGCTTCGTGTGCACACTGATGATAAGCTGACTGCGTTTCTGGAGCTGGAATCGGCGATCAGAGCCTGCGCAGGCAGATTGGCCGCCGCTCCTTGGTCAGATGACTCGTATCCGAAGCCGCTCGTCGAGGAAGTTAAGTGCCTGCGTGACCAGATGTAATTCTTCTAGCGTGAGATGATCAAGACAGAGTCTATTCAGGTTTTTCAATGCTTCGAGCAACTGAAACTGCTGGTCAGCGTGCACGAAGACTCCCGGGTAAGCGGACAGCAAGTAGGCGAGTGGACGGAGGGCACGACGCTCACACCAGCCATCGATCAGGCCGTCGAGTGTTTTGAAGAGGTTAAACTCCGTCGATTGTGGAATGCCATCTAATGAGGAAAGCGATGAGCTACGTACGGGCTCAATGGCAAGGTTGCTCGCGGTCATTGAATCAGGCGCCTCCGATAGGGCTTTCACTTCGTTCTACGGTAACGGCGAAACTAAGTTCCCATCTTTGTTCGGTGTTATATCAATTTGTCATACCTGAATCAGAGCGTGGCATAGCGGTAACTACATTCGTATGGTTAAATGTACCGTGATTTCTTCAAGAGACATTGAAATAGCCAAGCGCCTACATTGCCAGCCGTTAAAACAACAAGAAAGTTCAATAGCCCGGTTTTCCAACCGTAGAAGAAAAAAGCAGCAACAATGGCGGCTAAGGAAAGGATGGTTAGAAGGCCCTGAACGACTTGCGCCAATCGGCCTTCGTGAGACGAATTGGCGAATCCAGTGGTAACCGCAACCGCGCAGGACGATACCAGAAAAAGCCAGAGCGGCGTCACCATCTAACGAGGCTTCGGTTGCCAGCTTGCCGGCCCGACAGCTTCCCTGCTTCGGCGCAATCTGGGATTGCGGAAATCTCCCGACGAATTGGAGAAATCCTGAGTGTGATCCGGCATTAGAAACGACAACAGTAGACCTACGCCTGCCGGCCTGTCTATTATACCTTAGTATGATACGGGAAGGCCTGTGACAAGTTGTAGCCCGTGCGTCATTTGGACCCGTTCATATCGTTTTGTCATTGCCTCGTGGAAAACAAAAGAAGAGAATTCCGCCACCGTGAAATACTGGGAAATGATCGCTGACAAGCTGAGTAAGGCCGTTGGACTTGGGGCTGTGTCTCATCCGTGGTTGCCGTGAAGAAACGAGGCAACGAACTGCGACGGACCAGGAATCACACGGGGACTTAACCTGGCGCGGTGGTCATGAATCAGCACGGTCTCCAATAACCGCCTCTCCGCACCGGGGAGTGCGTCGCAGTTGCTGCCAAATAGTTTTTTCTTTCATCTTTGAGAAGGCGCTTTACTCGGCCTCCTTCGTCTTGGCTGCTATAACTTCCGGCACGTAGGCTGGCGCAATCGCAGCCGGGCATCTCGCCGGCCTTGCATAAGAACAGGTCGTATTCGAGGCAGAAGTGCCACCCCGCCTTGCGCTCCGCCCCGGTCAATCGCGCGTCATCATGCATGATCGTGTGCCATCGTTCTGCTGTCATGACGCAATCCAGTTGAACAACGCTTGGTAGCGCTGCGTGATCGTCATGTACCCGTAGGCGTGTGCCCGGCCGCGCGTTCTACTCCACGGTGTGGTCGTTGGATGTGACCGTTCTTGTTTCGGCCTTCGTCTGTTTCCTTTCATCACTCTTCGCCCAGCTTTGCCGACCCAAGCTTTGGGAGATGATCCGAAATGCGACAAATCGTGACTCTGGTCGGGCATTGGAACCGCTAGAGTAGCGATGCGCGGCCGGCCTGTCTATTATACCTTAGTATAATGCGGAAAGGCCAGTAGACGGCTAACAAGAAATCGTAGGACAGAGATCAGAGGTCTCAATCTTATCACTAATTCCCGCTTGGGCGATTGAGGTCAATCGCCCGTAACTGGCTCCTGGTCGGGGTCAAGGGTCCCGGTTACAACAACCCTCCTAGCTTGCGCTGATGCCGCAACGCTGCGTCAATCGAACCAATTCAGCCACCGATTGCACTCTCATCTTCTGCATCACGTGGGCACGATGGACCTTGACCGTCTGCTCAACAGTGCCGAGGTCGCCGGCAATTTGTTTGTTTAATTTGCCAGCGACAACGCATTCGAGCACTTCCCGCTCACGCGGTGTGAGCGTGGCCAGGCGTGCGCGGATTTCGGAAAGTTCGGCCTGCTCCCGTCGAAGGGCGCGGTTCTTCTCAATCGCCGCGCGAACAGCAGCAAGCAGGTCTTCATCGTTCACGGGCTTGGTAAGGAAATCACTAGCCCCGTGTTTCATCGCCTGGACGCTCTTTGAAATGTCACTGGTACCGGTCAGAAAGATAATGGGCAGGACACTGCCTGTTTTGGCGAGGATGTGTTGGAGTTCGAGACCATTTAAAGTCGGCATAGCGACATCGAGCACGAGACAGCCCATTGTCTGCGGATCATATTGCGCCAGAAATTCCTCTGCTGACGCGAACGCAACTACAGCAAAGCCTGCCGCACGCAGTAAGCGCGAGATGGATCTCCGTACCGGCGCGTAATCGTCCACAACGAAGACGGTGGGAGTGGGAGAAGCAGTCACTAGCCTATGATTCTTCGGTCACTAGTAATTAGTTATTGCTGACCTTTGACCCACCTATAGGAAGGCTGAAATGGAACGTCGCGCCGCAGTCGGCATTGTTTGTGGCCCATAGTTTTCCGCGATGCGCGGCGATGATTGTATGGCAGACCGAAAGGCCGAGCCCCATCCCCTTGGCCTTCGTGGTGAAGAAAGGCTCGAAGATTTGTTCCATTTTTTCCTCTGGAATACTACCGCCCCGATCGGTGACGGACACCAATACTGCGCAGTTCCCGTTCCCGTTCCGGGTCTCGGTTCCAGTGCGAATGAGCAATCGGCGCTCCGGAGCGTCGCAATTAGTCATCGCATCACAAGCATTGACCACCAAGTTGAGTAAAACTTGCTGAAGCTGCACCGGGTCGCCGGTGACCAATGGCAAATTCCGTCCGAGTTTAACATCAATGGTTACGTGTTGATTGATCAGGTCGTCATGGATCAGCTTCAAGACATCCTCCACAACTTCGTTGATACGGAGAGAATGCTGTTGCACCTCGCCTTTTTTCAGCCATTGGCGCAAGCGCTGGATGACTTCGCCGGCGCGCTTGTCTTCGCTTACGATGTCATTAAGGATTTCGCGCACCTCGGCCAGGTCGGCGCCGCCGTGCGCAAGGACTCGCTGCGCAGCTTGCGCGTTGCTAAGGATGGCGCTGAGCGGCAGGCTAAGCTCGTGTGCAATCGAGCCAGAAAGTTCGCCCAACGTCGTCACGCGAGATAGATGTGCAATCTCGTTACGGTGATGCGCCGTCTGCTCTTCAGCCTGCTTGCGCTTAGTAATGTCCACTGAAACGCCGCGCATCCGAACCGGCTGACCATCATCGTTAAACTCCACCTGACCACGCCCGGCAATCCAGCGCACTTGTCCATCCGGTAACACCGCTCGGTACTCAGATTCATATTCTGCGCCTGTCCTCAGAGATTTCTCTACAGCCCGAAGCACCGATTCACGATCCTCAGGGTGTACCCTGTTTCGGAAACGATTGAAGTCTATCTTTTCCAACGGCGCGAAGCCAAAGAGGGCGCGCCCTTTGTCCGTGATCCAAACCTCATCACGCACAATGTCCCACATCCACATGCCGAGTTCGGCCGCGTTTGCTGCAAGTTCCATGCGGTCCTGGGTCTCGCGCAATTCAGCCTCGCTCGCCTGTAACTGCCGCGCGAGCTGCGCCGCGTGCAGCAGATCGTAGCTCAATTCGTACCCCATCGCCGCGACAATTCCTGAATACGCGAAAGAAAGGAAAAACGGAACATCGATGATTCCCCAGATCACAAGCGGCACGTGCCATGCCAGAATCGCGCCGAAAATCATGCTACCACCCAGAACTAAAGCTCGTTTTCGATCGCCGCGCCGCCACACGGTAATCGTTGCATCGACGAAAAAGACAAGGAGCAACAGTAGACTCACCAAACTAAGAAGCCCCCAGGGATTTGCCACGCCGAACGGCAGCGAAATCATTTCACTGCCCCACCACGAGAAGTGCCGGAGGCTTGTAATTCGCCGGAAGTTAAGATTCGGCGTCAAAATGAAATTGAGAATCAGCACCATTGTGCGCAGGCTACAGATGCTCCACGCGAGCCACGGTCGCCCGGCATGGAGATAGAGCCGCACGAAAGCTACGAACGCGACAGTGAGCACCCAAACGGGCACATGTATCCAACGAATGAGTGCTTCGTATTGTCCGACTGTCCCGGCATGCATCATCGCTAGCTCGAACCCCGCGATAGCAGCCGCCGCCACGGCAGTAATCGAAAATACCAGATGCGCCAAGACTTGACGCTGCTTACACCAAACAACCAGATAAATTGCCGCCAGCGTCAAACACGCGGCGGCATTCATCGACCAGACGATGGTAATCCAACTCATCGGATCCCCTCGTCTGGCGACGGTAATTTGTCGGCTGTTTCTAGCGCAAGGGAGAAATCATGCGTGCCGCCGTAAACATCATATTTGTTAGAGCGCCCGACCTGTTCGCTGATACAAGTGTCCCCGAGCACTACGTCCCTGCATGGTTTAATTGCGTTTTTCACGAAAATACTTGCACGCCAATGGCCGGACAAGATTGATCGCACCTGCTTCTACGGAGAGAGCGGGACGAAGTTCCCAAAAATCTTCCGAACCGGCCCCCGGACGTCGCGGGTTCGATTGATTCGCTTTCTCCCGAAACCTTACCCTGACGGACTTCGTCTATGTCGCTCGGCTCCGGCCGGCTTCATTCCCGCCCCGCCTCTTTTCATAGGTAAAATCAAAAAACTACCGAGAAAAGTATTGCGCTTCCAAAATGCCGAATTATTGGGCACTATTCGCGCCATGCAGCTTTTTAACCGCTTCCCGCCTCCCGGGAGAAATAGGCTGTCCAGCCGGTGCAACATCGGAGACTTCAGCACCTAGGAGAACTTTTGTCGGATGCAATACTCACTGTTCACGCACGGCACCGCGCTCGAAATAGAAACACCTGGTGCACTAGCCGGTAGCATCAAGGTGGGCTGGGGTACGCAAATTTTGTTCAGAGCGCCTGTTGCTGAGAATGTTGAGGGAGTGCCGGTATTCCCCGAAGTGGGTCCCGGTAGCTGGTTTCACATACCTTTACCGTCTACCCTTACCACGTTTGGAAGAAGAAACCCTCGCCTGGAAAGCGTCACACTGCTGTTTGAATCGCGTCACTGCCGGATCTTGCACGTACATGTGTACGATGGAGTCGATATTCTTCAGGAATTCAATAATCTCAAGCTGGCAGGTGCTTTTCTGCGAAAAAGAAACTCAGAGGACATAAACCCGGAAGCCTCATCCCCAAACCGCCAAGAATTCCGCAATACACTTTCATTAGAAAAGTCACATAGAGTGTTCTCAGCGATCGGAATCTCATTCTACGCCTGTGCATTCTTCGAGGATTTCAATGAACGTGGCGTTGCGCATGACCCGCACTTTCACGGTCCTTTTCCAGAATCGATTTTAACTATATCGGCAGCCGGTGGGCAGTTCGAAGTGGAGGATGACATCTTCGCCAGGGTTGTCGCGGTCGTGGAAGGGTTGGTAGGTCGGAGTCGCGAACCTTAAGAAAATTCGTCGGCCTCTTAGTCGCCCTGTGTTAACGTCGCGGTTCGCATTCGTAGGTTCACTGCCTCGCAACTGCTCCCGTGAGGCGTTGCCATTCCTCGAGACAACCCAGGAAAGCCAAGCTCGCAGGCAGTATCAAAACTCAGCCGGGCGATCATCTCGCGGCATTTTCCGCTTTTACTATCGCTGACGTTCCGATAAGATCGGCGCGAAACAAAGATGTGGGACATGAGTGGGAGTAAGCATCTGTCTGACCCATGTGGCGCGATACATTAGAAGGGAAGTTCGAGCGACTGGCCGGGGGCTGGGAATTAAACGGGGACTAACCCGGCCCGGTGTTTATGAATTAGCACGACCACCAAGTAGCCGCCTCTCCGCACCGTTGAGCCCGGTGCAGTCGCTCCTCCCTATGATTTCGTCCAAAACAACGAATGCGGCTGGATATTCCGACGAACCGTAAGGTTTTCCGACGACAACAAGAATCTCACGGGCACTCACCGATCTTCACGCCAGCCGGTCGCGCTATGATGCCCGCGTTTAGCGCCGTTAACCTAGTCACTCATAAAAGAAGGAGTGACCTGCACGCACATTGAAAGCACGGGGTTGTTCATTTAATCTCGATGCGCAGGCAGGCCGGCTGCTTTATGCTCTTGATCGTTTCTCTGTCGAGCGATCTCACTCGTAATCCACATCCCTTGTCGCCAACGCGGAAATCCATCACGCAGGGCAGCGGTTCTGTATGGTAAACAATCGTATAAAATGCGACAGGGAGCGAGAGCAGCGCCTCAACAACAATTTTCATGCACAAGTCCGGATTGTCTCTGTAGTTCGCTTCCGAGATCTTTACAATGTTGGTTCCCACCAGCTTTGAGCAACTGTCGCCGCAAGGATATACATCCATACTGACGATCTTGACGAACTTGCCGCTAATTATGCTTTCGATCTTCGGGTTGCAATGTCGCGCACGGGGCAGCGGCAAATCCTGTTCGCTCATTAAGTCTTGATACGGATTTTTGCGGGCCAAGTTCTCGAAACTTTGATCGTATGGGCGCCGCCTGAAACGTGGCTTGCCAACCTGTAGTATTTTCTCCCAAACTGCCCGCTATTGGGGCAGAAATAGAGGTTGCAGTCTATTTCTCGTTAGACCGACCGCATGACAGCCGCGCAGGCATTTAGAGCTCTGTTAATCGTGCAGGTTGTGCTGCCTCATAGGCGAGGATTGCGCCGAATCATTCGCATTTAGGAAGCGGAATGATTTGCCCTTTCGCGCAAAATATTTGAGACCTTCGCGCTCCAGTTTCCGTAGAATTGGGTACAGGTCAGCATGGAGCTGCCTTGAGGTCTGCTGCCACTGTTCGAGCACGCAGGCGGTGTGAAGAACACATTCGGCGCCGCCTTGGCCGGGTGGCAAGTCTGGTTAAAAGAGCATTACCCGGATGCCGAGCAAAGGATTATTGGAAGGTCCCTTATAGCGACGTGAAAAAACAATTTAAAGAAAACCAAAAAAGATGAGCATTGACCGAACATACTTCGGCCAACGGCGGGCGCAGCCAAGTATTCAGAAGATTGGACGTTGCGCTCGGTGCCAGCGTTGGGGAGCAAATGTATTTTCAGTGAAGGGTTGGCGCCACGTGAGATGTCTCCGATTGGACGAATCGGAAGCGCCTCAACTCGCTCAGGAACTGTCATAATTAGCCTTCAATTTTTGGTTCTCCAAGCCGCCCGGGACTGTTTCACGCGAGGAACTCAGGAGCAGACGCTTGCCGACGACTTCAAACCATGGAGCAGCAACTCAGCAACTGGATTCGCTCATCGCCGGACCATTTCAGAATCTGGGCTTGGGTCAGCCACTTGAACTATATGTGAAGAATGCTGAAGCCCGGCGTGAAACTGACAGCGGGAGATGGACAACGCCAGGTATGACCGGCAATCTCGGAGTTGATCCTCACTTCGAGCTGTCGATGATCTGCTGCGCGTTCTTGATCGCGGACTCGTCCGGCTCTTTGTCTTTCTTCAGGATGTCGATCGTCTTTTGTGCCGAGGCAGTGGCTTCTTTCTTGTTGCCAAGCTTCGCCTCAATCTGCGCCTTCTTGTAGTGCATGAAGAAGGCGTCTGGGTTCTTCTCCAGCGCCTGGTCGATCCACTTCGCCGCCTGATTCATGTCCTTGTTATTGTCGTAGTAAAAGGCCGCGGCCTGATAGGCGGTGCGCGGGTCGAGCGGAGTCTTTGCGCTAACGGCTGCATCGAGTTGCTTACTCACCTGCTCGACATCGTCCGTGGTCAACTTCACCGGCACGCGCGTTTTATCCCAAAGGAAATTAAGCGTTGCGGAAGCACCTTTCACATCAGCCAGCGCGATGGTGAATGTCTCGATTGTGATTGGAAGCGATTCCGGCTTCACCGTGATGCGCGCGGCATCGTTCTCCTGCTTGTAATCGGCCGCGCTCTGCACCTTGGCGTCCTTCGAAAGAATGATGGTCCACTCGTCCGCTGTCGGAATCGT
>Ga0193715_1000161_pt1 | contig 17818 bp, 19 predicted proteins | sample U2m2metaG_FD_143040 | JGI IMG/M metagenome (GOLD analysis project Ga0193715, IMG submission 143040) | Soil microbial communities from a riparian zone of the East river system, Colorado, United States - U2m2 | ecosystem: Environmental > Terrestrial > Soil > Riparian zone | place: USA: East River... | reverse complement strand
AGCCTTACATTGCAAATTCTCTAAGAAGGATGGCGCAGGAAAGCCCTCCCAATGTGAAAGTAATTTGTGAATACATAATCGCAGAACAGAATGAAATCAATATAAAAGAATCAACTAAGGAAGGAAAAATAAAATGTTTGGTTAGATTCTCAACTTACCTCAAGCACGTGCCATTTGACAAAGTTTCTAAAGAAGATATTTTGAATTACCTTACTAGCCTTAAGAAACCTGAATCACTAGACCCACAACATAAGAGTATCGGAACATAACACGGAAGACAGATGATTCTTCTAAAGTTCTTTAGGTGGCTTAACAATCGAAACGAATCGGATGCTAGAAAGAGGTTAACTCCTGATTGCATGAACGGAATAAAACGCCTACCAATGATGGAAAAATCACCCTACAAGCCATCGGACTTATGGACTCAAGAAGAACATGAAGTGTTCTTGAAATATTGCCCTTCGATACGAGATAGACTATATCATGCAATGGCTTACGATACATCTGCACGTCCAAATGAGTTGTTGGGCTTGCACATACGTGATATTTTTTTTAGAAGAACTTCAGATGGTAAGCAGTATGCGGAGATTGTCATAACAGGAAACTAAACATGACTTCGCGACCATGATAGGGGATTCGGAGTCCCATCCCTGCTCTATCTTTCCAAATTAAGAATCAGTAACCTGTGAATTCTTCCACTTTTATTCGCTCACCCGGAATTTGCAGATTTTGGTCAAGCGTTTCTTGCATAGCCTTTACCATGGACGGGGGTCCACATAGATAAAATATGGATTTTACCAAGTCGCCGGGTTCAAGATGTCTTTTCAACATAGCCATATCTATTCTTCCTTTTTCGCCGTTCCACTCTTTGTTCTCTGTCACATTTTGTTCTTCAGTAATTGTATAAATTATTCTAAGATTCTTGTTTGTATTCGTACAATTATCAAAATCCGTTTTGAACAATATATTTTCCTGATTTTTATTTGAATCAAACATAATAATTCTTACGGGCAGATTCTTATCTGTAGCATATTTTATCATGCTTCTAAAAGGAGTTACGCCTATTCCTCCAGAAAGAAATATTGCCGGCTTTGTATAGTCCTCATGTAGAGTAAACTTTCCTAGTGGTCCACGTACTTTGACTTTTGTTCCATTTTGAAGTGAATCGAGCCTCTTTTTATAAGGACTATCTCTTATTCTAGTACTAATCAGGATAAATTCTTCAGTTGGTGATGAAGCGATAGTAAAGTGTCGAACTGGGCCTTTTGGGTCATTGTAGATGTCTCCAATATCAAAGAATGCATACTGACCAGCGGTATATTCTAACTTTCTCCTGCCTTCACTCTCATCTTGTTTACTTACCTTTAAGGTCAATATGTCTGTCCCCTGAAGTACCTGTCTTTCTTGCAGCACTAGTGTATATACCATGGACGCAGCATCTTTACTTTCTTCCCTAACTTGTGGCGAACCCGAACCTGCCTTAAGCATAATATCCTCTCCAAATATCTTAACTTCATAGGTAGCTTGCGGTTCAACGGCCGGAGGAGCCTTAACCTCTCCGGTCCTCATATCAAATTTAGACTGGTGCCAAGGACATTCTACTTCATATCCTTGAAGGTTGCCGTCGGCAAGCGGTCCACCCTCGTGACTGCAAACGTTATTGATTGCAAAATATTTTCCATCTATATTAGCTACACAAACACTTTGACCATTAACTTGGAATTCCTTCATACGAGAAAGTGGTATATCGCTTTTCTTTGCAACTTTTACAAACCCTTCATTTTGCAAATTAAACCAGTTCCATTAGAATTTTAACCAACAAATAATAAATTACTTAATATTATTAAAGCATAAACAAAGTCCCAAGCTTAGCTAGTCTTTGTAAAACCGAAGTATCAAAAATGAAGGATGAATCTATAATCCTTAAGTAAAAATTCGACCATCTAAAGCTCAATGAATAAAGAATTAATCGTCATTGGAGCTATGATATCGATGTTAGTTTTGACTACATCAGCAAACAATTCGTATGCACAAAATGCTACAACAAATGCCTCAGCCAACCAGAGTGCTTCCGAAATAGGACAAAATACTTCAGCAGTCAATAGGACAGAACTAGCACAAAATGCTTCGTCAGCATTTAATAAATCAGGTATATCTCTAGGCGAAGTGGGAAAAAATGCGAGTTATGTAGGCGGAGATATACTCAATAAAACCGGTGAGACTGCTAAGAAAATTGGCGAAGGAGCAGCAGGAGTGCTTGGTAACTTAACTGGAGAGATAAAACAAGGAATAAGTGGAAATAGTAGTAAGTAAACTAAGTATAACACTTTTATTTTTTGTACTTCATAAGACTGATACCAACGTAGAGTTCTTATCATCCTGTTGGGGTTCAGCAAGAACGAGTTGAACCCATCAGTTCTTTACATCGATTAGAAGATTACTATTTAATTAGTCGGCTCCCCACTTATGATACTTAAAAGATAGCTCGAGCGTTTATCAAGTTTATTGTCCATAGCTTAGCTCCAAAATGTCCACCAAAAAAAGGGTTGATAAGGTTGGCAAGCTACTGGATTTGTTGGATAAACATATCAAAGAAGAAAATTGTCGGCATAGTCCAAAAGACCTACTTAGAGAATATGAAAAATTAATGAGTGTTTAATTAGACTAACAAAATCTTAACTTGGTGTTCTTCTGTATAGAACCCTAACACCATACTTATTTTCGAAAAGCTGAGGTTTGTGTCAATTTGTCTTATAAATATTCCAAAATAGAGATTTAATTTAGGAATAAAGACTCCTTCATATCGATTGGGAGAAATTCGACCGATTTCAATATGCCGTCGAAGTCTTTTTGAAGTACATGATATCCCGCTACGAAGATGTTATCAGGACATTATACTGAGTCTTCTGTAAGATGGTCTGAAAGCAAGAGTACTAGCTCTCAGAAACTAGTGCTATTTTAAAAAATATAAAAGAGCCGTATTAATTCTTGCTTATAAATGAAAAAGGAATTTATTCTTTCAAAGATTGAAGCGGCTCACGATGGAAGTCCTTACGTTTACGTAGGATTTGTTGACCCCAACGATTCCAAATCCGGAGAAGCGCGGCAGCAGAATCCTTTTGGAACTAAGGCGATGGCATTCACTTCTCCAGAAGATTTGATGAAAAATTTGCCCAAAGCCATGGGAAATATTACAGGAATGATGGGTGGCGGTGGTTTTGGCGATTCTCTCACATTCAATTTAAGTATGAGAGAGTATGAAGAAATGGGCCTGAAAGTCGGTGACAGGGTATCAATAGAAATTAAGAAAAAGCAAGATAGTGGAATTTAATCTGAATTTTTAACCAGACTGACCAATGACGTTTTATCTAGTTTATTATGTACATTCTTTCTATATAATTAGAGAAGATGTGATTGTTAGAAAAGACACTGAAAAGTATTGAGCCATTTACATCAGACCCAAAAAAGAATTCAAGATTCTGTATAGGATGCGGAGAACTTGCAACCAAGATAGTCAAGTACAGTACCGAAGGAGCGGTAATATTAGAGAAATATTGTGATAAATGTGCCAAGGCAATTGAAGATAGTTCGCCAAAGTAGTGCCAATAAATTAGTCAGGTAGTTATACCATAATAAGTCCTAATTAGAAGAGAATTAAGGCATAGTAGTACCAACAGAAGACATTCTATAAAATAAATTTAATTGTATGAATCCCCAAACTCCTCAAAGAATTTAGACAAGAGTACGGAAGAAATTCTACAAAATGACCCGAAGATTAAAGGTTACAAATAGAATAGAATCTAATACCATAAAGCAAAATAATTATGGGAACTAACTCTCACCATGTTCCCTAGTCACATATCTTATGACTACGCGACCATGATAGACGGGTTCGAGTCCCACTCCCGGCGCTCTAACAGCGATAGCAGCGAGAATTCTAAAATTTATTAAATTGATCTTGATTTATTGCAGTATGCTGTTGCTAACCACATTGTGCAATTAGTTCATTTTCATGTGTGAAACATACATGTTCAAGTTTTGTGTAGTCCTGGAAAGAATATTTGCAACCACACTGATATTCTAGTATTTTCTTATTTACCTTATATCCGTTTGAAGAAACTAGATTGGACATAGCATATTAGCAATAAACACATATATCAACTTTAATTGGATGTTGGATTCTTCTGCGCCTTCTTAATTCTCTAAGTTTGTAATCGTCCAAAATTTCTTATATGATTAGGTTAAAATAGATCACGACGGATCAAATAAGGGAGTGTAAAATAGATTTATTTTCATTTTTAATTTTTAAATTATCTAGAAAAGAAAGTGTCGTGTTATTTATGATGGTGTTTCTCTCCATTGGATTCAGCACCTTTACAATCTTTGTAAATTATGCATTCGGAACGGCTCAAGCAAATAATTCGGAATTTAATTTTGTAGCCGCAGGAGACTTTGGTTGTGGTAAGAATGCGAATAGAACAATAACTAATATGTTACTCAGGCAACCAGAAGTGGTCATAGGGCTAGGAGACCTATCGTATCAGAAAACCGCAGATTGTTGGTTTCATGTTGTTTCTCCATTAGATACCGATGGAAGATTAAAAATTGCGATTGGAGATAATGAGATGTTTCCTGCTAAATTTACTGAATATATGAAACATTTCAATATGGATAGTCCATTTTATTCATTTGATTATGGAAATGTTCATTTCCTTTCAATGGCAACAGCCAAAAATAGGGTTATACCATACAATGAAACTTCAGAACAATATAAGTTTGTTAAGGATGATCTGAAGAAAGCGCATGATAATAAGAGTATTAATTGGATAATAGTATATTCATTTAGATCATTCTATTCATCTAATACGACGCATCCGGGGCTTGATGAATTGCAGGATCTTTATCACCCTCTGTTTGATAAATATGACGTTGATGTTGTTCTACAGGCCCATAATCATAATTACCAAAGGACATACCCTTTGAACTACAATGAGAGTAGAACTTTTACTCCCATAATAGCAGATAGAATCACCGAGAAATACGAGAATGATCCCAAAGGACCCATATTTGTCACTTTAGGAACCGGCGGAGAAGATTTGTATGAAATTACAGGCCAGGCTCCTTATGTTATTACTCAATTTCTGAGACATGGGTTCTTGAATATAGATATAGTGGAAAATGGAAAAAGGTTGAATGCCGTCTTTTACGAGAACAGAGATAATTCGGACAAGGACCATTTCTCTATTATAAAATAGGTATGAAGTCTGGATAATAGGTAGTAAGTCCCTTGCAACTAGTGATATATTGAAATGTTCACCGATAAAAAATTAGTCGAAAATACTGTTGTCATTCGTTAATTACATCTTCCAGTAAATATTTTGGTATTTTAGCCAGTTGTTCTACTTTCCAATGACAGCTCCAGCAAAACCCACAAACAATACAGGTAAATTGTGTCCTTATTTTACATGACTTGCATTCTTTATACTCCAACTCTATACTGTTTCTCAAATACTCATGCTTATGGTACTTGTTTTTCCCGATTAGTCGGGATCTCATTTCTATCTATCTAAATTAAGCCCATTCTGAAATATAACTCTTTTAATCAGTATATCATAATATCAAATTACATACCGTTCTTTGTAGTACAATTGAACAAGAATGTATTTTTGATACAATGATATCATAAAATAGTAATATAATGTCGCTTAGAAATTTTTTGATTGCATTGATATTCACTATCAACATATTAATGAATGTGGGGTAAATTGATCTATATTCCTAATTGTATTTTGAAATCAATATTATGAAATAAATATGAGAATTTAAGTTACTTTTAAACATACAAATTAGACTGGCAGTTGTTTACTTCCACCCTCTTCGATCGCCTTCTAATAAGCCAGAATCACCATGAATTCTATCGATGTGTTTGGATAACTCTTCGTTATTGTTAAATTTTGATGCGCAATAAGGACAAGACACTTGAGGAGTGTTTGACATGGTGGTATATTTGGATCTGTTCAAATTAATTCTTTCTTTTGATTAATTATCTAGAAAATTGGCGAAAAGCAAAGGTTGAACTCTATATCATGAGAAAAATCTAGTGTTTTTCATAAGAAGAGATCAAATCATCATCTGTTTCTATTATCCATTCTACTAACGTATCATCTAGCTTATGATATTTTAAATGGTCTCTACGTTTTTCTTTAATTATTTCTTGCTTACAAATTCCGCATTTCATGAAAAGATTTGGGAGTGGTAATGTCAAGGTACAATTTTAAGATATATATCACTAGTGATATTTGAGAAATGCTTATCTAGATTGTTTTCAAATGTGTGAATCTTAATATCGACTAGAATGTAGATTAGGGTACGACAAATACATTACTGGGAGAGTCAAAAAATAAAAAAATAGATTAAAAAGGAAAAAATGAGTGTTTTTATATTCTCGATTCTTTTATTGAAGTTTGTAGAAGCTCGCCGATTTCATTGTGCATTTTCAAGAAGTTTAATCCTTTCTCTGTTGTTTTGTATGTTTGTGAGCCTTCTAAATATTCTAGTAAATTATTTTCAATCAGTACAGAGAGATACTCCCTCAATTGAGCATAGCTAAGAAATGCTTTGTACATTATTCTGGTCTTTGTTGCCCCACCATTTGCTGCTTCTAGGATCATTGCTACTATTTCTGTTCTACTTCTGTATTTCATATCAAGATACACTAAACTTATTTATTTTAATGTATTGGCACAATAATCTAGAACATAAATACATTGACTGAATTATCCTAATTTGTTATGCTGGAGGAATCTGCTTATGAATCTAAAAAATTTTAGATAAATATTGAGAATAAAAAAGTTTTGGAAGTCGTTAACTCATACTGAGGTCATTATGCTGTATCTCTTGTAAGCACTTCGTTGAGCCAATTACTCTCTGCCTCATCATTGTGCACATCTTCTGATGGGGCTGATTCTCGATTTTCATTTTCATTGTTATTAATATCCTCAGAGATAGGCTCTGCCTCACTAACTTCGTCAATAATTTCCTGACTTTCAATTTTTGTCTCTTCTAATTCAATAGTGGGAGCTTCTACGTACGGCTGAGTTATTCTTAAGAGAAAACTAGTTATTTCATCTTTTTCTAGCTTAATTCTATCTAGTAATTCGATTGAATTTGTATTGATTTGTTGATAAGTGTCTTCAGCAATATCATTACTTCTGTACTGCAGCTTTGCGTCGAAAATTATGGTTTTAATAGTTGTGCTCTGTGATTCCAACTCTTGTAGTCTTGAATTCAAAGCATTTATGACGTCTTGTTCATTGTTTTCCAAATCAACGAGTCTCTTCTCATATATTAAATGCAAAACTTCAGCATCGTCTTTCATTAGATCGTTTTCTTCAACCAAGTTTTCAAGAGCCTTGACTCTCTTGATTGTAAGACTCTTCTGTCTAAGCAGTTTTTGTGCTTCCATACGCCACTTTGGTATAAAAATCACGTAGTCTCCTTGGACGAGCAGCTGTTCGTATAATAGCTGTTTTAGTCCGATTGAACCACAGTCCACGCCGACCGACTCGATAGAACCATCGATATCAGTAACTAATCCAATTACTTTTCCCACGTATGCACCGTACATGTCTTTTACTTGCTTTCCTACAAATTCGAGCTTTATATCGCTCATGAGAATGTGTTGATATATGGATATAATGATGGCATTGTTAAAAATAATCAATAATTTAGTAGATGTTTTAAAACTTTATGAACCGATGCTTGAAAATTACTGGACTGAATAAATATGTATAAGGACAATTTTGTATTAGTATTATGAATTTCAATTCCGTTTATGATTTTTCAGACCAAGAAAAGTCAATACTTGATCAACATTTTTCAAATACAAATAAGCACGTATTTGCTATTACAACTCCTCGACAAGTTGATAGAGGCGCACTTATGTCGAGATATTCTAGATCAGATAAAACTATGAGAAAGATTTTTTTGGACGAGTTTATTACTAATCCGAGTAGAGGGAAGGAATTCTATAGCAAAATCCTATCAGAATATGGCGATGACTCTGTTGCTGAATTAGGAGAAGCACAAATCGCAATAGAGTGGGTGTCCAACATTGCAGCTAAAAAGATTGAGGATCAAAGGATTGGGTTATCCTATTTAGAAAAATCATCTCGGTACATACCATTTGATCAGAAAGTTGGTAACATGTATAAATATTATAGGGATGAAAAGATACTTGGATCAAAATACGCAGATCAATATATAGAATCCTGTGATTATGCGTTCAATGTTTATAGTAAAAGTATCAGTGTAATGCAGAAATTTATTTCGGAAATAGAACCCATTGATGATTTCGTATATTTTGATTCAATTTCAAAAATAGAAAGTCCTTTTTCGAAACTAACTGATGAACAGGATATAGAGTCCGCCAAAAAGGTATACAATAGTACTGTTAGATCTAAGACTCTAGATATTCTACGTAATTTGTTGCCTGCAGCGACTCTTACGAATTTAGGTATAACAGGAAATGGTAGGGCATTTGAATATCTCCTAACAAAATTGTATTGTTCTGAATTAAATGAGCTCAAGGAATTGGCCGGTTTAGTTAATTCTGAGCTTGATTGCGTTATACCATCTTTTATTAAACGCGTAAATGAAAAACATGGGAAATCTCTTCAATTATTTATGATAAACACAAATAAAGAGATTTCAAAATTGACAGATAAATATCTGTGCGATATTCAACCTGACTTTTCTCCTGCGGATGTGAGATTGATTGATTATATAGATAGTAAAGATGCAGAAGTGAAAATAGCTTCTGCAATATTATATGAAAATGCACACGGACAGTCACTTCATGATATAATCAAGCTGGTTAGATCCTTTCCACAAGAGAGAATAAATGAAATAATCTCGGCTTATACAAAATTTCGTGAAAATAGGAGACATAGACCTGGCAGATCGTTTGAGATGGTCGAGTATTTATTTGAAATGTTTACCAACTTTGGGATGTTCCGTGACTTACATCGTCATAGAATTCTCACTATCGAAAGACAATTACTTTCAACTAAACATGGATATGACATCCCCGAAGAAATTATTGATTCGGGTCTCGAGAAGGAGTTCAAAGACTGCATGTCCCTTTCTAAGAATATTTATGAAAATATTGCAAAGACATTACCTGTTGAAGCTCAGTATGCGGTTAATTTTGCTTATAAATATCCATATTTCATGAAAATTAATTTAAGAGAACTTTACCATATGATCGAATTACGTACTATTGCACAAGGGCATCCTGACTACCGCTACATTTGTCAACAAATATATAAAAAAATCAATGATATTCATCCACTACTTACCAAAGGGATGAAATTTGTAGATTTGAATCAATATGAACTTGGTAGATTTGATACTGAGAAAAGAAAAGAAATGAAGAGAAGAGAATTGTTATCTCCTAAGAATTAATAAAACACCACTAACAACAAAAAAACTAGAACTAGAACCACTTTTCCAGTGACTGGTTCTTATTCTTATCTGAATCTTGAACTTTTTGTAATGCGGATTTAACACGCTCTAATGAAAAATTCCTTTCACTACACAAAAATTGTATTATCTTGTCATATTCAACGGACTCAAATTTAATGTCTTCAGTACTAACATTTGCAACTCTTGGTTGCAAGAATAGTTCCCTAATCTCTTCGTATGGAATATTAGATAACGGTTCTTGAAGTTGGTCTATGTTTTCCAATTTTGAATATTTTTGAATTAATTTCAATGCAGTCTTTGGACCTATGCCTGGTATGCCGCCAAAGTTATAATCCGTTCCTATTAAAATTCCTACATCAACCATTTGTTCAATTGTTAATTTAGTTTGCTTGAGTATATCTTCAAGATAATATATCTCTAAAGGAACATCAATGTAGGCGTTCCTATTGGGAACTTTTCTTTTACCACTTATTGTGACATTTCTTACCAGTCGTTTTGCACCGAATAAGATGGAATCATAATCCTGACTTGCGCAAATATGAACTAGATCAGAGTTGGTTAGATTTGACGCAGTTGCTTCTCCTTCTGACGGAGCTTGTATTGTTGGTATTCCTAAAAAAGAGAGCAACCTCTTTGATTCGTCTATCATTTTGTTGGTCAGGACTGATGTTGCTTGACTATATTTTCTTGCTTCTTCCAGTTTCCCCTCGACTAGTGCTTTCTCATATTTTTCAGCAGCTACTTCTTTAATTTGATGTCTGCGTTGGATTTCATTAACTTTTAGATGACTAGATACTCCGTCAAAGACATAAACAAGTTTGATACCTTCTGCAAGTAAATTGATATTACGATAGAATAAGCCGCTCAAGTGACTGGTCACTTCTCCTTCAGAATTGGTAAGAAGTTCTCCGGTAGATCCTCGAATTGTTGATAGAAATTGGTGAATAGTATTGAAAGCATCAACTGCAATTATTTTATTTGCAAGATCATCTAATTTTATGTTCGTATAAGTCAGAATTGGTTTGAGATCTAAGCCCATTAATGAGACTAGATTACATGATCTTTGTTTTATTTTTTTTCTATTTCATTTTTTTCTACTTTTAAGGGAGTCAAATTGGAAGGTATTTGGAAAAAAGTAGATAAAGCAACTATTGTAATTCTCATCATGAATCTGCTTATGAATATAAGTACTGTCATAAGTGTGCTGAATGTTACCGTCTTATTGACGTTGTTAGTGATTTATGCCAAGATATATTTCAAAAGTAAAGCGGTATTTACCATTGGCCTCATGTTTTTTACGGTTATGTTAATGCTTCATAATTTGATAGCTGTATATGCATACTTGGTTATGGCTCCCCTTTATGCTAATGATTTGTTGCCATATTTTGTAGCTATACATCTGGCAGAACTTATTGGAATTATAGCATTGTTAAGAGTAACTCTATGAACAGAGGTTCTACTATAACTAAATTAGATCGTAAAATTTTGATATTAGAAATTTTTAAAAAAATGAATATTGGGGTTATGGTTTAACCTTCTTCCCAACCTTTTGCGAACAGACCACTCTTCTTTAGTGGAATAGGCTGACCTGGTGTATAATCCATTGGTCTCATCCAAAAGATAGCTTTAGTTGGGCAGACCCCGATGCATGCACCGTCTGATATGCATCTTTCAGGATAGAATACAAAAGCTTTACCTCTTTTCCATCCTTCAACTGGTTTTACCCTCAATACATCTGGACCAAGAGAAGTACAAATTTCGACACATAGAGCACAGCCGATACAATGTTGTTCGCTAATATCTGGAAGTATTGCTACTGGCATTTAATTCACTTAACAAGAAGTAAAGTCGAAACTATTTAAACACTGTGCTATTTTATAACACCGATATAAAATTCTAGTTTCTCGTTTTCGTATAGATAGGGTAACTATAAATTCAAAAGATAGAAAAACTATATTTTAAGCGGTTTAATGTGGTTCGTAAAATCACTGTACTTGTACCTCTTATAGTTGCTAGTATAACATTGGGAATTTTGGGTTTAACATTTGTTCCAGAGGGAGTAAAAAATAGGAATTTAGATTTTTCAAGAGGGACGATCGTCATTAATAATCATTCCATAAGTACCGAGATCGCTGAAACTCCAGCTGAGCGACAGAGGTGGCTGACTTTTAGAACTGAACAGCTCCCGTTTAACTCCTCACTTCTTCTTGTATATGACAAACCGGATTTGTATTCTCTATGGCTGTTGAACATACAATTCAATTTAGATTTGATTTGGCTTGATAATTCAGGAAATATCGTTTACATGAAACAAAATGTGGTACCATGTAGTAATACGTTGGATGCAGCTAAATGTACCTACAAGAATACAATTCCTTCAAAATACATTCTCGCAGCAACATCTGGATTTATCAAATATCATAAGATTACAAATGATTCAAAGATAAAATTAATTTCGATATAGTTGTGGAATTTAGTGCAAGCTAGTTATTATTATCATTTGGCTATATCTTGAAAGTCCCGATATACTTGTTTTATTTCTTCAATTGAAGCTTCATCCTCAAGTGTGCTAGTGTCACCAATCATTTCAGAATTTGTACTGATGGATTTAAGCAACCTTCTCATTATTTTTCCGCTTCTAGTCTTTGGTAGTTTATTTGTAAAATGAATTTCATTTGGAGTAGCTATTGGTCCGACTGTCTTTCGAATGTGATTAACGAGATCTGCTTTTAATTCTTGAGACTCTTTGTACCCAGTTTTAAGAACCAGAAATGCGACTATTGCTTCTCCTTTTTGCTCATCGGGCTTACTGATTACAGCTGCCTCGGCTACTGCTTTGAACGAAACAAAAGCGCTTTCCAATTCCATAGTTCCTAATCGGTGTCCGGCAATTTTGAGTACATCATCTGATCTTCCCAATAACCAGATGTAGTTATCTTGATCTACAAGTGCAAAATCACCAGAATAATAAAATCCTTGAAATTTGTTCCAGTATGTATTAACATATTTATCATCATTGTTCCATAGAGTCATTAACATCCCCGGCCAAGGTTTTTTGATGACCAAATATCCCTTACTATTGGGTTCCACATCGATACCGTTTTCGTCTACCAATCCAATATCTACTCCAGGTACTGGAAAAGTTGCTGAACCCGGTTTCATAGGAATTGTATCAATACCCAGACATTGGCTTATCATAGTTCCACCTGTTTCTGTTTGCCACCATGTATCAACTATTGGGCATTTTTCTTTTCCAATAGTTTTGAAGTACCATAACCAGACTTCAGGATTTATTGCCTCACCCACAGTCCCTAAAAGCCGTAATGAGGACAAGTCAAAACTATTAGGGATTGACAAGTCATATTTCATGTATATACGCAATGCTGTTGGAGTAGTGTATAGAATTGTTGCCCTATGTTTTTCGATCAATGCCCAGTATCTATCAGGGGTGGGAAAGTCAGGAGTTCCCTCATAAATAATGCTGGTGACTCCATGCAATAGAGGACCATATACCATGTAGCTATGTCCTGTGACCCATCCTATATCTGCGGTGCATAAGAAAATGTCTTCGTTTTTATAATCAAATACCCATTTTGCTGTTGCATAAATATGGGTAAGATATCCTCCGGTGCTATGCAGTACTCCCTTTGGTTTTCCAGTGGTGCCGGAAGTATACAAAATGTAGAGTGGGTGGGTACTTTCAACAAGTTCAGGTTGACAGTAGAATTTTTCTTTTCTTACAAGTTCGTGCCAAAGATGATCTTTGTCCTTTAAGTTGATTTCATTTGTTCCTCTTTTAAGAACAATTACATTTTTTATTGAGGGTGTTGATTCAATTGCGCTATCGACAATTTTTTTTAGTTCAAGTACTTTCCCGCGTCTTATTCCTTCATCAGCAGTAATAATGATTTTAGATTTTGAATCATTTATGCGATCTGTTAATGCTTGGGAGCTAAATCCGGAAAAAACAACAATATGGATGGCTCCAATTCTGCTACATGCTAGCATTGCAACCGGTAATTCAGGAACCATTGGGAGGTATATCGTTACTCGATCTCCCTTTTTGACTCCCAAATTGCGCAAAGCATTTGCGAATTTGTTTACTTCAATATAGAGTTGATTGTAAGTAATAGTACGAACGTCCCCAGCTTCGCTTTCCCATATTATTGCTGCTTTATTTTTGTTAATATTATCTATGTGCTTATCGAGACAATTTACTGAAGCGTTAAGCAAACCACCTGTAAACCATTTTGCAAATGGCGGGTGCCAGTCTAAAATTTTGTTCCATTTTTTACTCCATATCAAATTGTCTGCTTGCTGCGCCCAGAATTCCTCTATATTCTCTAATGCCTTTTTCCTTGTTTCATGTAGAATTTTGCCTTGCAGATTAATTTCTAGAGTCTTGTTCTCTTCATCCGATATTGTTGTTGTTGAGCTTTTTTGCTCTATCATCTAAATGTGTAATTTGATACTGTTTGTATTAAAAGGCTTGTATGTATGTGTGCTATAAATAATTTTTTAATTAATTGTTGTATGGGAAGCTAAAGCCATAGGCCTTCTACTGCCAACATCGGCGGATATAATGTTCGTTTGAATTCTGGGATGAAAAAAATAAATCTATGATGGATAAGAAATGAAATGTTGTTAGAATGGAATGAGCAGATAAAAGCGCACTTAATGTGGATTTGGGGAGGAGAGGATGGTTTTATGAAGAGGAAAAAAGAAGGAATGTTTGTTGTAACGGAGAGAAATCTGGTTTTTATAACCAAGACCAATATGTCATATAGAATTCATGAAGTGCATTCACAACGTCAGCTATTACGATTTAAAGAGAATAAGGATGTATTTTTGCCTTTAGAAGGATATGGTATTACTGAATTAAGGAATGATATTGAAAAAAGCGATCAAAATATTGTATTTGCATTTGCTCAAATTTCAGATATGTATTTTCTTAAAAAAAGATGGGGTAGTGAGCTTAAAGTCAAAGCGAACTTTGAGGAAAAACAGAAAAGTTACAGCTTTGCGATTGTAAAGGGTTGGGTGAAATATCCGGCAAAAGATCCCTTACAGTTTCAACATGTGGATTGGAATCCAATAATAGATTTATACAAAATGCCATAAGAGTTTGTATTTATTTTTTGTTTTCGTCGTTTTTTGGGTTTTAACTAAAAATGATCCCTTTGCTAAAGAAAGGAAATAAAATATACAGATAATATCATTACTACTGATTGTTTTGATGGAAAATAGAATCATTGGGAAGACATTATTTCTTGTCGGAGTGGGCCCAGGGTCATCGGAATACTTGACAGATGTAGCAAAAAATGTAATAAGAAAATCCAAATATTTGATTGGATATAAATACACGCTTTCTATTGTGAGAGATTTGATCATTCCTAATTTCCATCAGGTCTATGAAGTAACCATGAAAGATCAGGATCAAACTTATAATGAGGTGTATAAAAAAATGGGAAAAGATGAAACTTGTACCATTCCTTTCACTGGTGATGTAAATTTTTCAGAATCTGAAGTTGTTGATAGATTGCTAGAAATTTTTGGTAAGGAAAATGTCGAATTAATGCCTGGAATAAGTTCCATTCAAGTTGCTGCTTCAAAGGCAAAAATTCCGCTGGACAAGACTAGAGTAATTAGTTTCCACGTTACCGAGGATATTGAGGATAAGAAGAAAGAGCTAGTCGAAGCTGTACAGGATAAAAAGAGCGTGATCCTGGTACCTAGACCGTGGAACAATAATGCAGAAAAAAATTTCATGCAATCAGAAATAGCCTCATATTTAAAAAATGAGGGAATAGATACATCAACTCTGAAAGTTTGGGTGTTTGAATTTTTGACTACGGAAGAAGAGCGTGTATTTAGAGGTAGACTGAATGAATTAGAAAATATGAACTTTAGTCCGCTGTCGGTAATGGTTATTGATCAGGTTAGTCGCAAAACGTATTTGGAATTTGAATGAGAAGTATGGTTTGTTTGATGTACGTTTTTTGCTATTCTAAAAAATTTATACCTCCAGATTGTACTATTAAATCCCATTCAATAATGGCACCAAATAGCAAAATTATAGCTACTATTCCTATTTCAATTCCAGTATGAATAAGACTTTCTTTAATATTGCTTCTTTTTAAAATACGAATTAAGAGCAGGTAACTTCTAGATATGGCTATGCCGTAAGATACAAGCTCCATAATTCCAAATATTGTTAAAAATACAAGTAGTGGTGGTATCTGAATTGGTAAATCTCGTGTTAAGATCATAAAAATATTGCCCGTACTGAATCCTGAAAAGAGACCAAATGCAATTCCGATACCTGGTAGAAACATTAAAATTGAAATTAGAAAGTTATTGAAGAATATACCCACACTGTCAATATTTTTGATTTTGTTTTGAAATTGCTCCTTTAGAAGGGTTGAAGTAGATTCGTCAAAATTGACTGAGGTTCCAATAATAAAAAAGACTAAAAATGCAACAATACCAAATCCAAGATAAAGCAGTCTTTTCCTAAAGTTGTACTTGTACATGTATACCAATCACAATGTTTACTTTTTAATAATGTACTGAACAAAACAAAACCTTTTTAGCGTTTATGATTGTTCTGTTCAATAACAGAACTTGGATTCGGTTTCTATTGCATTGATTTATGCGATAAATAAGGGATATCAAGTTCATCCTGATGCTTTCGCCTTTCTAAAATCTCTTGATTGTGATGTTGAAAAAATAGTCAAGACCATAGTTGATGCTAAAAATAAATTCAAAAAAAAGTCACCAATATTAATCGATGATATAAAAAATGCAATTTCTGGTGATAATAATAATAATAATCATATTGACGAACCGGTCGTAGCTAACACTAACTCAGAAAGTAATGGCGAAAATTACAAGATCATTTTTGACCCTACATATAATATAAACGCACAGGACGACAAGGATTTTTTTAAATTATTTGATAGTCGATACAGAAAAACTTTGAAAATATTATCCATACGTTCGGAAAGCAGGCAAATAAGAAAAATAAAGCAAATTAAGGATCTTAGGAATAAATCCAGGTACACTTCTTCAGAGAGCGAGGATGAAAGGGGAAGAACATTTGATTCTGCATTCGTGGCAGGATTGATTATGTCAAAGAGAAATAGAAAAAATGATGTAGAGCTGATCATTGATGATACTACTGGCAGTATTCCTGTGATATGTAAAACTAGGGAGCTAATCAACGAATCATCAACGCTTGTGCTGGATCAAATGCTGATGTTGGAAATTTCGCTTGGTAAAAGAAATTTAACTGATTTTGTAATTAAAGATATTATATTTCCCGACATTCCAGAACATGTTGCCTCAAAATCTGGAACAGAGACGTATGTAGCCCTTATTTCAGATTTACATGTAGGTAGCAAATATTTCATGGAAAGTGAATTCAATGACTTTGTAAATTGGCTATCTTCAGATGACGATGAAATAGTAAGAAAAATCAAATTTGTTTGTATAGCAGGAGATATAGTTGATGGAATAGGAATTTATCCTAATCAGGATAGAGAACTGATCGATATAAATATTAACAAACAAATGTCATATGCGGCGGCTTTACTCCAAAAAATTCCCAAAAGGATGCATGTGTTTTTGATACCCGGTAATCATGATCCTGGAAGAAGAGCCTTACCGCAGACTGCATTGACAAGCTTGCGTGATTTTCAACCCTTGGAAAACTTTAGTATTTTAGGTAACCCCTCATATGTTGAATTAAACAAAGTCAAGTTATTGATGTTCCATGGCCAGAGTTTGGATGATGTGATTGCTACAGTGCCGGGATTGAGTTATTCGAAGCCTGTGGAAGCAATGAAAATTTTATTGAAATCTAGACATTTGTCGCCAATATATGGTAACCGAACTCCTATTGCTCCAGAGTCCGAGGACATGATGGTGATAGAAGACGTTCCTGACATATTCCATGCCGGGCATGTACATATCACCGAAGTTGGGAGATACAAGGGAACGCTTATGGTAAACTCTGGAGCATGGCAAAAACAGACAAAATTTCAACAAACAATGGGTATCACGCCGACTCCTGGAATTTGCATATTAGTCAATCTGGCAACCCTTCAATCTCTTAAAAAAGATTTCAATTATTAATGTCATGAATTAGAGGCGACAGAATTGGATCACTTCTAATAGCTTCCTTTACAGACGAAATGGGGATATGCAGTTTTATTCTTTGGGTCCTGCCGTACCGGCCCTGGTTCACAATATTGGTCGTTATCAATCCTAGTTGATCCAACTCTCCAACAATTTGGGTCATCCTTCTCTGAGTTAGTGGTTCCTGTTGAAG